>Ga0208231_1000003_pt1 | contig 119619 bp, 92 predicted proteins | sample LakMenEpi15Jun12_FD_150702 | JGI IMG/M metagenome (GOLD analysis project Ga0208231, IMG submission 150702) | Freshwater microbial communities from Lake Mendota, WI - 15JUN2012 deep hole epilimnion (SPAdes) | ecosystem: Environmental > Aquatic > Freshwater > Lentic | place: Lake Mendota...
ACACCCATCTGTTCGCTGGAGATTCCCAATGTGAGTAATTGGTTGTAAAGCCAAATTATTGTTGGTGTTTTTCCGGTCCCGCCGACATTGATATTGCCAACAACGATATTTGGTAAACTACCAACAGACCGTAAGTTTAACAACTCATATAAGGTCCGTTTGATTTGGGCAATGATTCCCCAAACTAAACCCAACGGAAATAATATGATTTGCTGTGGTTTCACTAGATTAGTTCGAAGGTTTGACCTTTTTCTGGCATAGACACCAATGTGTGGTCAACATCGTTGGCCAACAATTCCATTTGTTGTGCGTCTCCATGTACGAGGAATAATTGTTTCAAACTACCTGGGTTGGATTGCTTAAAATAAGCCAACATCTGTGGGTGGTCTGGGTGAGCACTGAAAACGTCCGTTCGTTTTATCTTGGCGTGCACGGGGCGAGGTTTGCGGTTGATTTCAACAAAATCCTGACCAGACAGTAATCGATGTCCGAGCGTGCCTTCCGCGCAAAATCCCGCTATGAGAATGGTGTTTTCTGGGAATCCTACATTGTTCCTAACGTGCATTTGGATCCTTCCACCTTCAACCATACCCGCGGCACTAATGATTACGCAGGGTGTATTCATCACACTCAGCATTTCACTCTCTTTTTCATCTTCGATGATTTGCAGTAAAGGGAAATCAAACAAACTTCCATGTTGTTGTTGGAATTCTTTGGCTTCCTCATTAAGAAAGTCAATGTTGTGTTGGTAAACCTTTGTGCTGCGAATGGCCAGTGGGCTGTCTGTGAAAATGGGTATTTCTGGAAGACGACCAGCACGATACAATTGATGAATGGTAAAAATGATGGCTTGGGTTCTACCAACACTGAAGGCAGGAATGACCAACTTACCACCACGCTCGACACAAGTTTCAATAATTTCGGCAAGCATCGCATCCTCAGCTCGCTGTGAATCAGTCAAGTGATTTCTTCCACCGTAGGTACTCTCCGATACCAAATAATTGAGTCCCGTCATGGGTTTAGGGTCTGGCACCAATTTAGAATTGGCATTTCCTAAATCTCCGGTAAAACCAATAACTGTTTTTTCGCCATTGTGGTTCACAGTAAAACGAACACTTGCGGCACCGAGGATGTGCCCTGCTTCGTATAAGCTGATACTTAACTCGTCATTGAATGCATATTCTACACCATAGGGTAAGCTCACTGATTGATCCAACATTTCGGTGATGTGTTTTTTGGTGTAAAGGGTTTGAACTTGTGGTTGTTTCCCCTTTTTAAATTTTTTCCCTGTGTTTTTCCAAATGGCTTTTTGTTTGGCGGCGAGCTCCATGCGTTGAATGTTTAAGCTATCATGAAGTAGATAATCGCTAAGCTCCAATGTTGGCTCCGTTCCTAGAATTGTACCATGGAATCCTTGTCGCACCAAATTGGGAACGTTACCAGAATGGTCAATATGTGCATGGGTGAGTATCAAAAGATCAATAGATTTTGGGTCGAAAGGAAATGAAGCATTGCGCTCCTCAAACTCTTTTCTTTTTTCATAATCCAAACCACAATCAATCAAAACCCGCGTGCCACTTGGAAGTTCCAATAAATGCATGCTGCCTGTGACTTGTCGAGCTGCTCCCCAAAAAGTAATTTTCATCTCACAAAATTACGCTCAACCACGGGTTTTGATTGTGTTTGTTATCAACTGATTACTTATTTGTCTAACTGATAGTTATTGCGGTTGTATGAAGAAAACTTTGCGAGACAACCATTGTCCTTCTGTATTCTGAAATTGAACCAAATAAAATCCAGTACTCAAATTGTCAGACCAATGGTTTCTGCACGCCACGGGAGTGATTTCTCGCCCATCCATGCAAAATACTTTTGCAGTAGGGGGAATTGTCAACCAAACAGTTTCATCGTGTATTGTTGGAGTTTCATTTGAAGACCAATCTTGATTTTGCTCTTTTCCCGCGGCCCTTCGGGCCGCTTGCAGAGAGTTCTGAACATCAAAGCACAACTCATTGATTTTTTTCCGCAAACTTCCTTGAACCTCAATTTCATACCATTTTCCACCCAAATCTAGGCACCCGATAGAGAGGTATTTGGCATTTACACTATCAAAGTTACTGTTTACTTTAAGCGGGAACCAATGATTTGTGCCCAACTGAATACTCGTATTTTTGGTGTTCCATGGTGTAGATATCAGGCTGGGAATGGTTCCAGCAATTTGAATTTTGCTATCTGCACTACCTGTAGACGGACATAAAAAGTTGTTTTCACCATCAAAAAAAGGCTTTGAAAAGTTGAGTTCAATACTTCTTTTTTGGCTGTAGGCGAAAGTGTTGTTACCACATTGAAGGGTATCAAGTTCTCCATTAATTTTTGAATTAGCTCCTGCAATTACCGTAGACTCGGTAGCTCGAATGCCGGTCACATTATAACCAAATATATTGCATCGGAGGGCAATCGTTCTGTTCTGTGATTCTATACCGGTTGTGTTACTGTAAAAGGTATTTTCCAACAAATGCAGTGGTGAAGTTTTGCTATTGCCGTTGATACTTGCGCCCGTTTCATTTGCGGTAAAATTACAAAGCACTACGCTGTCATGTTTGTCTGCGCCATAAATTTCAAGTCCCACCGTGTTTTTCTTGAAAGTAGTATTCGTGATTTTAAATTTAGAGGATAAAGCAGTTATACCTGTATTACATTGTTCAAAGGAACATCGCTGGAGGTGTGTTTTGGAATTATCTGACCATGATAGACCCGTATTGAGATTTTCGAACTTACTACCATTCACATTCAGTGTTCCTTGGTACATGCGGAGCCCATTTTGGGCTACTTTGGCCCATTCTGTTGGGGAAAATCCGCAGTTGTTAAAATAGACGTTACCTGATACGTTCCATTGGCTGTGGTTACCTATCTTGATATTTGATCGGTTAATGATTATAGAGTCGAAAATCCCACTAAAGTCAATTGGACCCTCAATTTGTAGGTTGGGGGTTCCGTTTGCATCATTCCCATTGATACGAAGTATAGCATTGCCACTACCGCTCACTTTACAAGACCCCAAGCCGCCACCAATATTACTAAGTTTGAGTAATCCCACTGCCGAGTTGGTTTCATTTGTGATATGAAAATCACAGCTGTCTTCAAGCATCAAATGTCCTTTCACATGAATGATCGCGTTGTTGCCATTCAGTTGGAGTTTGACTTTTTTACCTAACCACACGATACTTTTGGGATCGATGACGAGGGTGGATCCGTTTTCTACAATGAGTGTTGCTCCATCTTCAAGTATAAGTTGTGTTCCATTGGTCATATGAAGTGATGATTTTCCTCCTGTGAGCTTCAATGTGCCGCCCGCTTCTACAGTAATTCTTGAGGCCGCCCTGCATTGAAAATAGGTGGTTTGGTTTTTCGCCGCTCCCGATCCAATGTTCATCACACCACCTTTCTTCACACGTATTTGTGATGGTTGGCAATTACCAAGATAAAAAGCACGGAATTTCAATTTTGAAATGATTGCTTTTTCGATGGGGCTACTATGGCTATTTGATAAATCATCATTGATTGAAAGGGTGTGATCTTTTTCCACGGTAATATTTCCAATAAAACGATCATAGGGTTTGCCTACGATGATTTCATTCGTTTCCGTTGTATAGATTTGCCTTTCGGATAAAACAATTTGCTTAAGAAGCCAGTCTGCATTTCCACCTTTCTCATCATCTAAAAACACATGGTCTTGGTTTAACCTCTGTGAATAGTAATTATCGAACGGGGTATTTCTCAAACCCAGAAATTGATTGCCCAATGTCTCTGAGACCAGGTTTCTGCTTTTTATTCTCACAGAGTCACTTGCCAGTGCGCTCCAAACGGGAATGAAGCAGGTTTCATCCGTTTTTCGGTTTGAAAAAATCAGCCATGAGTAATTCTGAAGGGATTCATGAAAGACACGAACAAAGTCTGAATGTCCACCGGATGAATGTTCATAGCTTCCTAAGCTCCCATCAACATTGTGCGAATGGAGTTTTTTATAGGTTGTTTTAAAAAGAGCAACGGTACTTTTTCCGGGGAGTAATTTTGAATTACCCGTTGAATACAAAAACAATTTGGCATCGGATTCAGGTAAAACGGTAGCCACATTGTACAATACTTTGCCACCAATCTTTCTCGCAAGCGCTTTAATATCATCAAACAGGGGCTGTGCAATGTTAAAATTCATGAGAGAATCTCCCACATTGATATGGTAGAAGTTATGCCCTTGCTGCGGAATCATAGCATTACTTCCATTAGTAATCGCAAACTTCCAGGGTATTTTGGGGTATGCCTGTAAGGCAGAATCAGCCATGAATTTATCTCTCAATGCATGGGGTTTGTCTACATTTTGGTAGTGCATAAGCAACAGTTGTTTGGCTGCTGGTCGATTAAGCATGCGTTCTTTCAGGTCGTTTATTTTCCCGGAAATGCCGTCGTAATAATCCAATGTAACTTGAATACTCAGCGGAATGACAGCGCCCAATAGCGGTCCATCAAAAGATGTATAGCTACGAACACAGTGCGACAAAGTATCATTTTCTAGCATTGTCAATGCCCTGCGCGCTACCAAAGCCCCCATACTAGCCCCAACAACATGTATGTGATTACCGCATAAGCGTTGTTGAATTTGCCTGATGGCTTCTTTAACAACCACGGCATTATTTTCAATTAAATCCGCTCCATCCCAAAAGTCAATGTAAACAATGTCGTAACCCGAATCGCGGTATTGTTTGAGAACAGCGGCACTATACCTAATGGCGTTCCAATGGGTCCATGTTTGTGTTTCAACATCCCATTGTTTTCCCTTGAGCAGATCAATATAGCCTGTGTTTCCGCATTTACCATCTCGGCAGCCGGTTGGCCAGCTGCGGTATCCAAAGTCAATCCCTTCTACGAATATGATGGGTTTGTTTAGGCAGCCTGGCACTCCATTGCTGTGATTGCTGTAGTGAATACTGACTTTGGCGCCAGTTTTCACCAATGAGCCATTTTCCCCAGTGACATAGGCAGATACATCAAATTGATCAATGGCCAGTCCTTCAGTAATGGTTTGCCATTCTGGCACTTTCGGATTAAAGTATAAATGAACGCGCGTGACCAGGCGATAAACGAGTTTGGTTAAGTTGATTTGTACACCCTTATTGAATGCGATACGATCGTCTGTGGAATCCACTTCAGCATAAAGGAATACATTGTTTATACCTTCCTGAACATTTTTTATTGGTGTTGGAACATTGGGAACCACAATCAATTCGGCTCCGTTAATATCCAAGCCAAGATTCATGGATTGGATATTTCTATGGCTGATGTAAAATCTTGGATCTAAAATTACCGAATGAATGGATGGGTTAATATTGGTAAACATCGGCATGAAGCAGAAAGCGTCGTGCTGCGCAAAATCGCCACTTACCCAAGGGCCTTTTTTCACCAAATGACCCTCATCGGTTTGATAATCGTAACCTTGGCGTATCCAAAAAGAGTCACTCAATTTTTCATACCGAAAATCAATCAACACCAGGGGAAGTATGCCTTTTTCAATATAGGGTTTAGACCAAATCAGCAAACTATCCCAGCTAGGCGTATTGTACTTGGTTGCTCGTTGGGTATGTCCTAATGACCTACATAGTTCCTCTGCTTCACTGAGATTGTGGGGGTGACTGGTGTTTGACCCATCAAAAATGTTGGGGTTGATTTGGGGCGATGCCAATTCGATGACCTTTGGAGCATTCGCCGAACCCAACTTAAGTCCTTTGAAAAACAACTGGTAATCAGTGAGGTAATCTTGTCCTTGAGCCTTGCTAAGTAAGCCTAAGGCAGAGATTATAATTAGAACGTACTTCTTCATGCTAAGGCCCTCCATTGGTTAGATGGGAAAACAAAGCCGATCAGCTGATGTCGAACGGGTAAATTCCACGGAGGCAATGTTGTTGAGCCATGAGGATTTGAATTTGTTTGTGGTTGCAATGGTATATAAGAAATACCGCCATTGAAATCTCTGCATTTGGTTTTCGTGTACATGTAGTTTTCCATAATTCATATCGTTAAATGTGTCATACAAAGTTTGATTATCAGTATTGCCCATGCTCGTCGTTTATTGCCAAATTGCCCTGCTTGAAAAAATAAATTTTGCATTTTTCGCAAATCCTTTGGGTGATAAGCCCAAAAAAATTGTGTTAGTGCAAAACATTAATAAAAACAGATATGCGTATGATTCAGACATTTACCCAGTTATTACATCAGAAGACCAAACAGAAAGGAATGAAAACAGCCACCATCGTTGCGGATGTTTTATGTATTTCACAAGATGCGGCTTATCGTAGAATTCGGAACCCAGAATCGTTTCGGGCCGATGAGTTAATGAAATTGGCAAAAGAATTTGAGATTGACCTTAACACAATGATTCACATTGGCAAAAATTGGTTTCAGGGTGAATTTCGATTGATTGATAAACAATACTCCACCCATGATTATTACAAAGACATCAATATGTATTTGGAAAAAGCGATCGAACGTCCCAATAGTCTAATTATATACGGAGCGCAGGAAATCCCCATGTTTTATCGATTTTGGTTTCCGGCATTTGCTGCATTTAAAGCCTTCGTTTGGCACAGGGATTTTTTGAATGATTATCGCCTGCGTTCTGTCCCATTCAGTGCTTCTTTGATGCCCGAGGAACGGAATTTTGAGCGATTAAGTGAAAACTACATGCAAATCGCAAGTGAAGAGGTGTGGTGTTACGAAACACTGTTTTCAACCCTTTATCAAATTCACCATTATAAAGAATGTGGTTTATTTGCTTCTGAAAATGAGTATCGCGCTGTAATGGACGAGTATGATTTCATGGTTGACCATATTTTTTCCCAAGCCGAGCGTGGTAAAAAGCTCCATCCCTATTTGCCTCATGTAGAAGGGGGTGATTACCGTTTGTATTTCTCGCCGTTGGTAAGTCCGGATAATACGTTTATTGTAAAAACGGTTCGTGATAATATTGCTTTTGTAAATTCACAACGAAATGGTGTGCTCATAAGCGATTGTGAATACTGGGTAAATACCACAAATAGTTGGCTGGAAACTTGTAAGAACAACGGAACGCTACTGAGTGTCACGGGGGCCGGACCTCGAAATAAGTTGTTTCGTCAAGAATATCAAGCAAAAAAGCGACTATTGGGATTGAATGATTAATCTTTTATGCGTTGAATTACTCTCCCCACAAACGTGTAGCCCTAAAAAAAGCAGTTGGTGCTATCCGTGTTAAGTTGTTTTAAAGTCGGTTAGGATGGGTTTGCGATTGGGTTCGTAAACCTATCTTTGCTTTATGACGGTGGGAAGATTGTATTTGGTTCCGACGCCTATTGGTAACTTAGGCGATATGACATATCGCGCTGTGGAGGTGTTGAATACGGTGAGTAAGATTTTGGCGGAGGATACCCGAACCACGCGGGTATTGTTGAATCACTATCAAATTGGTACGCGGTTGGAGAGTTTTCATCAGCACAATGAGCATGGCAAACTGGCCTCTGTGATTCAAGAATTATTGGGGGGTGCGATGATTGCCCAAGTGAGTGATGCTGGCACCCCGGGCATATCGGATCCTGGATTTTTATTGGCCAGGGCTTGTGTGGATGCAGGAATTCCGTTTGAGGTACTTCCTGGCGCAACGGCGTTTGTTCCAGCGTTGGTTAAAAGTGGTTTTGCACTGCATCAATTCCGTTTTGAAGGTTTTTTACCACAGAAGAAGGGCCGACAAACACGTATTTTGGCTTTGGCTGCTAATCCCGATACCACTTCTTTTTATGAGAGTCCACACAAAATATTGAAAACATTGGATCAGTTGAAAGTTGCTTGTGCTGAATCGAGAAGAATCAGTGTGTCACGGGAGATATCCAAGAAGTTTGAAGAGACTGTGAATGGCACAATTACAGAGGTGCTCGCTCACTTTCAAAAGCATCCGCCGAAGGGCGAATTTGTGGTTGTGTTGGAGGGATGCAATGCCAAATCCGGAGACATACACGAAGAGGATAATGACGATTGACAGCAGAGACAGTGATCTAAACGAAGTGATATAGAATGACAGCGGTTGTTTTACAAAAAAGAGTTAATTATCCCACCTGGTTATTGGTGGTATTGCCGTCTATTTTGTTTTGGTTGGCTTGGGAGCCTATGCCGTTCACGCCTCTTGTATTCTTGGCTTTTGCACCGCTATTATTGCTGGCTCATCGCGGTCGACAAACGAGTGGTTGGAATCATTTTGGGTTGTTGTTTTTATCGCTCTTACTTTGGAATATAACCACCACCTGGTGGGTTTGGTACGCTTCTGATGTGGGGGCCATAGCGATGCTTTTGATGAATTCATTTTTCATGTATTTGCCTTTTTGGGTATGGCGATTTTGGCAACGCAAAGCCCCGAAAGGTTGGCAACGGAGATGGCGGTTTGATGTCATTTTTATTGGCATTTGGTTGTTGTACGAATTTGCACACCATCGTTGGGATTTGTCCTGGCCTTGGCTCTGCTTAGGTAATGCATTCAGCGGGACGCCTTGGTACGTTCAATGGTACGAATACACAGGCACATTGGGTGGTTCGGCTTTGATTTTGGGCGTTAATTTATTGATTTTTAGGGCGATATTGTTATGGCAAGGCGATATACAGGCTAATCCCCGGTTTTTTTGGCAGCGCGGTGGTCGGATGCCATTGTTGTTTGCTTTTACCTTGGTATTTGTAATGGGTTTGATGTCGTTGTGGTTGGGTCATCGAGCGGCCACGAATCTGGCGATGGGCAAAGGATATTGGGTGGCGGCGATACAGCCGAATTACGACACCTATGAGGAGAAGTTTGTGTTGGATCCCATGCAGATGGTGAGGGAGATGCAAGCCACCACGGATTCGGTGAAGCAGGCATTGGCGTTGAGGAAACAAGCGTTGGATTGTGTGTTGTGGCCAGAGACTTCCTTGGTGAGCAGCATCAATGTGGCTTACATGGAATCGGATCAACAGGTGGCTTATTTAAAGGGTATGCGGATGCACGATTCTGTAAAAACAAATTATTTGATGGGTGTTAACATGGTGCAGTGGTTTCCTTGGGAGGGTAAGGGCAAACCGCAAATGGTAATGCCAGATAAATCGGCTAGGACGGTAGCCGCGGCCCGACAGAGTAACGACCCAAATTATTGGTATACATTGCACAATTCGGCCTTGTGGTTGGGCGATACTTTGCAGTATTATCACAAATCGAAGTTGGTGCCTGGCACTGAGCAGTTGCCGTTTGTGAGTACATTCCCTTTTTTGGAATCGTTGGCGATATCATTGGATGAAAATTCGGCATCGGGGACATTGGGCAAGAGTGATCGGGCGATGGCTTTGGGCGATGGGGTGAAGGTGGCGCCTGTAATTTGTTACGAAAGCATTTATGGCGATTATGTCAGCGATTATGTGGGCGATGGGGCGCAGTGGTTGGCGGTGGTCACGAACGATGCGTGGTGGCGGAATACGGCGGGACACAAACAGCATTTTTCTTATGCCAAATTGCGGGCCATAGAGCAGAGAAAGTGGGTAGCAAGGGCCGCGAATACGGGCATTTCAGGGTTCATCAATCCGTTGGGTGAATCTGAGTTGGAATCAGTTTGGTACCAAGGAAGGGTGGATCGGTGCGATGTGCCTTTGACAGATATTGAAAGTAAAGCAGGTGGTTTTGTGGTTGGAGCGGGCACGCAATTGGCGATGGTTCAACGCATCGTACCGAATGATATCAAAACGATTTATCAGCAGTTGGGCGATGTGGGTGTTTTGGTGATTTTAATAGTGTTGATATTTTTGATGGCTTTGCGCGGCCGGGCGAAAATGGAATATTTGTCCCAAGGTGCGGTGAATATGGCGATCGAAACGGTAATTGCTTCGATATAAAAGTTGTTTTTGTTGGGATTTTTGGATGGATGATGTGGGCCTAAGGTTGTTGCGTTGGGTGAGGGGAAAGGCGTAGAAATTTCTTGTATCTTTGTGGTATGGGCACAGATTTTCAGCAACGATTGGCGCGCATTCGCGGTAGGGTTGTGGAAGTAGTGCGGGAAAATGGTTCGTTAAAAACGGAGAATTTGGCGCTTGCGCAGGAGTTAGAGGAGTTAAAGAAAACCATCGCACTGCAAAAAAATGCCCTTGCGGAACTAAAAGATGAGAATAAATTGATTAAACTTGCAAAGGAAATGTCGATGTCTGGCTCAGATGTTCACGATTTAAAAATCAAGATCAACGAGCTGGTCAAGGACATTGATAGATGCATAGATTTACTAAACGAATAATATTTTAAGTGCAACCCAACGAAAGCATTCTCATCAACGTAAACATCGACAATCGGGCGATGCGTTTGCGTGTGGCGGTGAAGGATGAAGAAGACGTTCGGTTGTCGGCTCAAGTACTCAACCAGCGCATCAATGCTTTCAAGAGTTTTCATGCGCAAGAACCCATAGACCGCTTATCATGGGCGGCCCTGGATTTGGCTGGTGAGGTGGTTCGCCACGGAAAAACTCATCGGAATCAAGACGAACTCTTGGAACAGGAGTTGTCGGACATTGAGAGGCTGTTGTTTGCTTGATATATCGTTTGATTGGCTAGAATCTCTGTGTCTATCTCCGCAAAAAAAAGAAAGGAATAGCACAAAATGGAAAACATCGTATTTATCCTCGCCGGACTCATTGTAGGGTTGGCCCTTGGATATGTTGTGTTTGTTGCGATGCGCAAAACACAGCTAGAAAAAGACAAACAGAGCGTTATTGAAGAGGCTAAAATGCAGGGCGAGAACTTGAAGAAGGACCGCATCTTGGAGGCCAAAGAAAAGTACATGCAATTACGCTCTGAGTATGAAAAGGAAACCAACCGCAGAAACAGCGAATTGGTGAACAGCGAAAATCGCATCAAACAGAAAGAGCAATCTTTGGACGATAAAATCCGTGCAAGCAAGAGCAAGGAAGACGAGATGTTGAAGACCAAAGAGCGTTTGGAGTCACAAATTGAAACGTACAAAATTAAAGAGCGCGAGGTTCAGCAATTGATGGAGCAACAGTTGTTACAATTGGAAAAAGTAGCGGGTTTATCTGCTGCTGAGGCCAAAACGCAAATGTTGGAAAACATCAAGGTACAATCGCACACAGAGGGCTTGACATTGGCAAAAACCATTGTAGAAGAGGCCAAATTGGGTGCTACTCGCGAGGCAAAGCGCATTGTATTGCAGACTATCCAACGTACTGCAGCAGAAACTGCGATTGATAACACTGTAACGAGCTTTCCGATTGAGAATGATGATGTGAAAGGAAGGATTATTGGACGTGAAGGGCGTAATATTAAAGCATTTGAAGCGGCAACTGGCGTGGAAATTTTGATCGATGATACCCCAGAAACCATCGTATTGAGTTGTTATGACCCAATCCGTAGGGAGATTGCGCGCGTATCGTTGGAGCGTTTGATTCGCGATGGTCGTATCCACCCTGCACGTATTGAGGAAGTGGTAGAAAAGGTGAAGAAGCAGGTGGAAGAGGAAGTGGTAGAATGGGGAGAGCGTACCGTGGTGGATCTGGGAATTACCGGATTGCATCCTGAATTGATTCGCTACGTAGGTAGAATGCGTTTCAGGAGTTCATACGGACAGAATTTGTTGAAGCACAGTAGAGAGGTGGCGCGTTTGTGTGCTACGATGGCTGCTGAAATGGGTTTGAATGTGAAGTTGGCGAAGCGTGCGGGCTTGTTGCATGACATTGGAAAGTGCCCTGACAATGACGAGGAAACGCCACACGCATTGTTGGGCATGAAAATTTGTGAGAAGTACGGCGAGCATCCTGAGGTAATCAACGCGGTCGGTGCACACCACGATGAAATAGAAATGACGTCATTGTTGAGTCCGGTTATTCAGGCTTGCGATGCGATTTCTGGTTCTAGACCTGGCGCACGTAGAGGAGATGATCAATACATTGAGCGTATCAAGGAAATGGAAAATATGGCCTTGAGCTATCCTGGTGTTGAGAAGGCGTATGCCATTCAAGCGGGTCGTGAATTGCGTATTATTATGTCGGCCGAGAAATCGAACGATGAGAATGCCGATACGTTGGCGTTTGAGTTATCGAACCGCATCATGACGGAAATGCGTTATCCTGGCCAGGTGAAGATTACTGTGATTCGTGAGAAGCGCAGTGTTGGTATCGCGAAATAATCACGTCGGTACGATGTACCTAACATTAGATTTTGGCAATACAGCATCGAAATATGCCCTCTTCAGCGAAGAGGGCATATTGCGTTTTCACGGGGTGTTTGCTGATGTGGAGTCGTTATTTGCAGAGGAGGCTTTGCAAGGGGTTTCGTTACGAGCATGTATTTTCAGCACAGTGCGCAAAGACATTCCGTGGTTAACAGGATTAGATTGTCCGGTTCACCTTTTCAGTAGCAGTATGTTATTGCCTGTAAAAATGGGGTATGCTACACCGGAAACACTCGGAGCAGACCGATTGGCGGGCGTGTTGGGTGCGCATTTTTTGATGCAACGAAATGGCAGCGGTAGAGCCTGCATGGTCATTGATGCGGGTACTTGTATCACCTATGATTGGATGGATGATGATGCTTGTTATCTGGGTGGAAGCATATCGCCCGGACTTCATATGCGCTATTTGGCATTGCATCAGCAAACGGGAAAGTTGCCATTGGTGAGTCACGAAACATTAGGGAGTAGCTGGGGTAAAAGCACCAATGAGAGCATTTTGTGTGGGGTTCAACAGGGAATTGTGGGTGAATCGCACCGACAAATTGGGTTGTTCCTCGAAAAATATGCTGAAGGACAGGTATTTATCACGGGTGGAGATGGGTTATTCTTGGCGGAACAACAGAAAACCGAGATATTTGTTGAGCCTTTGCTCGTTCATTACGGGTTGATGCATGCATTAAAACACCATGAGAAATTTTAACATCGTTTTGCTTTTCATCGTCCTGGTAATTTCAGGCAATTCTCGTGTGTTGGCGCAAACGGCAGGCGGTCAAAATTTGACGTTTTCTCCATACAGTAATTTTGGCATTGGAGAGTGGCTAGGAACCAATCAAGTGCAATGTGGTAGCAATCTTCACACACGTTCTGGGGCCTACTCTTACACGATGCACAATCCAGCGACTTTGGGTAACTTGTATTACACCACGTTCGATGTAGGTGGGAGTTTTAAGGGATCAAAGATTCAAGCTGGAGATCAAACACAAACGTTTCAAGGCGGTGGATTGGGCTATTTGAATTTGGGCTTCAGAACCTATAATTATTACCAACGGAAGGCCTATTTGGATAGTGGTTCAAAGCAAAAGCGCATCAAGAGCACGCGCTACGGAATCAACTCAGCGGTATCGTTGCAGCCCTTAACCACCGTTGGGTATCAATATACATTCCGTGACAGTACACCATTTATTAATCGTACTACACATGCTGGTTATGGCGGTGTAAACATGGTTGAGTTGGCAAATGGTTTTCGGTTTGGCCAGCATTTGAGTTTGGGATACAGCATTGGAAGGGTTTTTGGGCAGTTAAACGACCAATCGATTTTTAGTGTTCCCGATAGCAATGATTTGAATTTGCTGGAGGACATTAAATCGGTAAATATTCGTGGTTTGCAACAAAAAGTGGGCATCATGGCTTTTTTCAAGTTGGACTCAACCTATCACACGTTTGGGGCCAGTGCACAATTCTTTAACAACATGTCGGGTGAGCAATTGCGCTTTACCAGAACCATGGATTTAGTGGGAAGTCAGGTTTATGTGATAGATACAATTTTGAACGAAACTTCACCTAGAACGGCGTTGTCGTTACCCAATAGTTTTGGTGCAGGATATCAGTTTCAATACAGACAGCGTTGGTCGGTGGCCATGGATTACAGAAAACAGGTTTGGGGCACATTGGATCCCATGTTTTTTGATGCGGGAAGACGTTACTCAGACCGAACAGACTACGGGTTCACGTTTACGTTGAATCCCAATGATTTCAAACACCCAAGTCATAAAAAGATGCGTTGGCCAGTTAGGGTTGGTGGCGTGCTTTCAGAAACCCAATATTCGTTTTCAAAAGCGGGTTCAACCGGAACCAACCGCATTGTTCAGCAGCGCGCGTTTGTGGGTTTCGGCGTGCCTTTGGTTCGCCGATATTATGACAATACGGTGTTGAGCAGTGTTGTACATGTACAAATCGATTACATTCAAAGGGGTTTGGCGACGGATGGTTTGGCCAAAGAGCAATTTATCAATTTGAGTTTGGGGTTGCAGTTGGGTGATGTGTGGTTCCAGCGTAGAAAATTTGATTGATGATGCGCGGGCTGTTGGCCATAGCCTTATTGATATTTGCCGGTTGCAGCGATTCGGGAAAAAAGGCTATCGTAAAGAAAAAAAAGGGCGCATTTGAGAGTGCAGAATTTGCCGAAAAAGTGACCATCGAGTACACTGATTCCGGGAAATTACGCGCTAGGGTTTATAGTCCAATTTTGATGGCTGTGAAAGCCAAACGAAACCCTTATTTGTTGATGAAAAAGGGTTTAAAGGTTGATTTTTATGATGAAAAAGGCGCTTTAGAAAGTTACATGACCGCCGAGTATGGAATTAGCTACATGGACGAGAAGAAGGTAATTGTTCGTCGGAATGTAGAGATTTTGAACATCAAGGGGGAGACATTAAACACCGAGGAATTGGTTTGGGATCAACAGACGGGTGTTATTCGGACCGACAAATTTGTTAAAATCACAGGGCAGGACCAAATCACCACCGGCACTGGACTGATAAGCAATCAGGCATTCACTGATTGGGAGATCATTAATTATTCAGGAACAATCAATTTACCCAATGATAAAAAACCACGTCCTCGCCCTCTTATCCCTGGTCGCGGCCGCTATTAGCGGAACCGAGAGTTTATTGCAGTTTTATGCCAAGGGCATTGGCTCCGGATCGGGCTGGCTGATGTTGGTCGTGTTTTCAGCGAGTTTTTATTTTTATGTGCGATTCAAGAAAGCGCGCAGAGACATGATGCAACAAGGCAAACGCTAAATCTTTATCTTCGCAAAGCGTCATGAAAATTTCCATTGATTGGTTAAAATCGCTGTTGCCCACAGAGGCATCGGCTCAAGAAATATCAGATTTACTGTCGGTTAGCGGCTTAGAAGTTGAACATTTGGAGTCTTGGTATAGCGCTGGCTCAGGCCTAAATGGCTTTGTTATTGGAGAAGTTGTGACGTGTGAAACGCATCCCAATGCCGATCGTTTGCGTTTGACAACGGTGAATGTGGGTGGTGATGTGTTGCTGCCTATTGTGTGTGGTGCGCCCAATGTGGCTGCGGGACAGAAAGTGGTTGTGGCTTTGGTGGGCACTGAGATTGAGATGGTGGGCAAGGAACCCTTTGTGATTGGGAAGGCAAAGATTCGTGGTGAGGTATCTGAGGGGATGATTTGTGCGGAGGACGAGTGTGGAATGGGTAATAGCCACGATGGCATAATGGTGTTGTCGGCAGATGCCAAAGTAGGCATGTTGGCGGCGGAATATTTTGGGGTGGTCAAAGACGAGGTGATAGAAATTGGCTTGACAGCAAATCGCGGGGATGCGGCGTCGCATTTGGGCGTTGCCAATGATTTGGCGGCGTTGTTGGGTGTGAATTTTGAGCGTATCGCCCATGAAAAGGGCGAAGAGAGTGTTTTGTGGAAGAGCAAGGGCTCGGGAATTTCTGTGAGCATTGAAGACGCACAGTGGTGCGAGCGATATGTTGCGTTGGAGATTCAGGGGGTTCAGTTGGGCGATAGTCCAGCCTTTGTCAAGAACCGGTTGAGGGCCATAGGCATTGAGCCAAGGAACAACGTGGTGGATGCCACGAATTACTTTTTGCATCAGACTGGGCAGCCAAGTCATGCGTTTGATGCGGATAAAATTGTGGGTGGCATCACGGTGAGATTGGCAAAGCAAGGCGAGACGCTGGTGTTGTTAGACGGCAAGAAGATTGAGTTGCACGCTCAGGATGTGGTGATTGCCGATGAATCAGGTGCGATTGCGTTGGCGGGGGTGATGGGCGGACAGGCTACGGCGGTTTCGGCCGATACCAAGCGTGTGGTGTTGGAGGTGGCGCATTTTCACCCTACAGCGGTGAGGAAGGCGGCGAAGCGACACAATTTGCATACAGATGCGGGTTTCAGGTTTGAGCGTGGGGTGGATAAGCAGAACATGGCGGGTGTGGCGATGCAGATTGCCCAGCATTTGGAACAGCATGCGGGTGGCACTTGGTCGGCGGTGACGTCATTGTATCCGGTGGCTTTCGAGGAGCGGGTGGTGACGATGAAGGTATCAGATTTGGCGGCTTTTGCTGGTACGGAAATCCCGGCGTCGGATGCGGTAGCGATTTTGGAGCGATTGGGTTTTGGGGTTGAGGGCAGCGATGCATTGACCGTGAAGGTACCGGGCTGGCGCAACGATGTTGAGCAGGCGGTGGATTTATATGAGGAGGTGATGCGCATTTATGGGTACGATCGCGTGCCGATGAATGGCAAGTTGCAGGCGACGTTGGGAACGTTTGAGGGGATGCGATTGCGGAAGTCGGAGAATGCGTTGCGACAGTATTTGTGTGACCAGGGCATGTTGGAGGCTGCAACGAATTCTTTGCATCCAGCGGCGTGGTATCCTGAAAAGGAGGATTTGGTGCATTTGAGCAATCCGTTGAGCAGCGACATGGACGTGATGCGTGCGTCGTTGATTCCCGGTTTGTTGCAGTCGGTGGCTTATAACATCAACAGAAGGGCTGAAGGCGTGAAACTGTTTGAGTTGGGCAGGGTGTATCAGAAAACCGCCAAGGGCTTTCGGGAAACGCCCACTTTGTCGATGGTGTTTTGGGGCAGTGTGGCTGCGGAGAGTTGGGAGTCGAAGCCGCAAGAGATCGATTATTACGAAATAAAGCGTTTGTTACAGGGCTTGTTGGTACGATTGGGGAGCAAGGCATCGGTTGATACGATAGAGATTTTCAAAGCGCCGAAGGCGTGGTTGAAGGCGGCCGATATTTCGACCACTGTTTGGTGCGTAGAGATTGCATGGCGCAAGTTTTTGGGCAACAAGGGAGAAGGATTTGCGGTGAAATCTGCACCGAAATACCCGGGCATGCGTAGAGACTTGAGTTTGGTGGTAGAGAAATCTCTCAATTTTGCTTCGTTGAAAGATGTGGTTAAGGGAGTAAAGTTGCCGTTGTTGCAAGATATTCGGGTGTTTGATGTATTTGAAGGCAAGCCATTAGAAGCGAATAAAAAAGCGGTGGCTTTGAGTTTTCATTTTTTGAATGCAGAGGCTACGCTCACAGATGTTGAGGTAGATGCTTGCATGGCAAAACTCATGAAGGCGTTTGAGGCGTCTGGCGCTAAAATTAGAAAATAAAGTATTTTCGCAATATGGAATTGACCAGTGTAATATACGAGAAGCGCGGCAGTGTGGCCTATATCACTTTGAACCGTCCGGATGTGTTTAATGCATTCGACGAAACGCAAAGCTATGATTTGCAGGCAGCGTTGAAAGAGGCCTCCAAGGATACAGAAGTGCGTGTATTGGTGCTTACAGGCGCGGGTAAAGCGTTTTGTAGTGGTCAAGATCTGAAAGCGATAGCGGGGTCTAAGAACCGTTCATTGAGTGATTCTTTGTACAAGCGATACAACCCTATTATCAAGGCGATGCGTGAGATGCCCAAACCCATCATTGGTAGGATTAATGGTGTTGCTGCGGGTGCAGGTGCTTCTTTGGCGTTGGCTTGCGATTTTATAGTGGCTGTTGACACGGCTTCGTTCATTGAGGTGTTTGTGAACGTGGGCTTGGTACCTGATTCGGGTTCTTCTTACTTTTTACCCAAGGCGATTTCACCGGCGAGGGCTTTTGAAATGGCGACAATGGCACCCAAGATTTCTGCGGCACAGGCGATGGAATGGGGTTTGGTGAACCGCGTGGTTGCGGCGGACGGCTTAGACGAAGAAGTGGCTAAAGTGGCCGATTACTACGCCCAGGCTCCCACGATGGCCATTGGCATGATTAAGAAGATGTTGAACAAGGCCGGACATTCCGACTTGCAAACCATGCTTCAGTATGAGGCTTATTGTCAAGAAATTGCAGGTAGAAGCGAAGATTATCGCGAAGGTGTAACGGCATTCAACGAAAAGAGAAAGCCCAATTTCAAAGGTAAATAGTGTGTTGTGGGTTGGCTATGGGAGAAATCCCATCGCCCAAAGGTCAAAGAATTGTCATTCCGTGGCATTGCTAGGGTTTTTGCAGTATTTTGCAGGCGTATGTTGATTTCTGTCTGTGCGAGCCAAATTTGGAGAAAGTGCCATCTTTTTCTTGTGGTTGTATTGTTGAGTGGCTCGGTGATAGCGCAAAGCACGGAGATCAATCCCCACGCCAATGAGCCTTGCGGGTACGCAACTGTTTTGCAGCAACTGGAAAAACAGTATCCTGGTTTCAAAACATCATTTGATCAACAAACCCAAAAGGCATTGCAATTGGAAGCGGTGAGGGCGTTTTCTGAAGGGTTAGAACGACGTAAAAAGGTCATCAAGGACACTATGTATTACTACGATACCGTGTATACCATTCCGGTGGTATTTCATGTGTTGTACAATGTAGCCAATGAGAATCTGAATGATTCTTTGTTGATTTCCCAAGTAGAAGTATTGAATCGTGATTTCAATCGATTGAATGAAGATTCAGTAAAAACGAGGTCAGTTTTTAAGTCGCGTGCAGGCTCGGCAAGAATACAATTTGAGTTTGCCAAATTAGACCCCAATGGGCTCGCGACGACGGGCATTGTCCGTAAAACCACAACGCGAACAACCTTTGGCTCTAGTGGTGGAGGTATCCAAGATTTGATGAAATCTAGCAGTACTGGGGGTAGTGACCCATGGGATCCGACGAAATATTTGAATATTTGGGTGTGTGATTTGAGCGTGAATAATCAGGACAATTTGCTGGGGTATGCTTATCCTCCATATGGACATCCATCGTGGGGGAGCGGTTCTTGGGTTGCTGACAGTCGTCAAGGGGTGGTACTACATTATAAAGTTGTAGGTAGAAACAATCCGCGGGCCACTGGAGCGATTGCAATGTCTAACAAGGGTCGCTGTGCAGTACATGAAGTGGGTCATTTCTTGGGCTTAAGACATATTTGGGCAGATGATCAATTTTCTGCGAATCGGTGTATTGCGGATGATTTTATTGATGATACCCCACTACAGGGCATTGGTGCGGGTTTCACCTGTAATTTGGGCGGAAACACATGCGTTGAACCGGTGAATGATTTGCCGGATATGTTTGAAAACTACATGGATTATTCTACGGAGGCGTGCCAAAATTTGTTTACGAAGCGACAGGTTCAGATGATGCGTACATCGATAACTGATTTCCGCACGGAGTTACCGATTAAAACTGAAATCGTGACGCGCATGCGAGTGTTTGACACTGTGGTTTACGATGAAGTGTTGATCTACCCAATCAGTGCAGAAAGTGATGTTGTGGTGGAGATCCGGAACGAGGAAATATTAGAGGCGTTGGATATTCAGTTTTATAACTTGTTGGGCCAAACGATGACCGAGCCTAAGCAGTTATTGACAAATGAAACCCGATTCGACACCCAAATTTGGGCGGATGGTTTTTATGTGGCTGTACTGAAGCGCATCAGCGATGGCAAGGTCATTCGCAAACAAAAACTATTCGTGGATTAGAGCTCTTTTCGTAGTCTAGCTACCGGAATACCGAGTTGTTCGCGGTATTTGGCTACGGTGCGTCTTGCGATGTTGTAGCCTTTTTCTTTGAGCAGGTCCATCAAGGCTTCATCGGTGAGGGGCTTTACTTTGTCCTCTTGTCCGATGGCGTCACTCAAGATTTTCTTGATTTCACGATTGCTTACTTCTTCACCTTCTTCGTTGGTCAATCCCTCGGAAAAGAAATATTTTAAGGGAAAAATACCAAAATCAGTTTCCACATATTTGCTGTTTGCTACCCTAGAGATTGTAGAGATGTCAAGTTCTACTTGAGTGGCAATATCCTTCAAAATCATGGGCTTGAGTTTTGTTTCATCACCGCCTTCAATGAAGAATTCACTTTGTCGCTGAACGATGGCCTTCATGGTCTTCATTAGGGTGTTTTGGCGTTGTTTAACGCTATCTACAAACCATTTTGCCCCGTCTACCTTTTGTTTGATGTATTGAACAGCATCACGCAATTGTTTTTCTTTGTGCGCACTGGATTCATAGGCTTTTAACGTTTCGACATAAGAAGCGCTTAGGCGAAGTTCGGGTGCGTTTCGACCATTCAAGCGAACTTGTAAAACACCATCGTCGTTGCCCACTGAAAAATCAGGCACGATGTATTGGGTTTTTACATTTACGCTGCCTGTTTCGCCCGGCTTTGGGTTTAACTTTAAAATTTCACCCATCGCTGCTTTCAGCTGTTCATCGTTGATTTTAAGGCTTTTCTTGATTTTATCGTAGTGTTTTTTGGTAAAAGCATCAAACTGTTCCGATAGTAATTTCTCAGCGATGTCAATGGCTGGGTTGTCGCCGTAATCCTTTTTGTAAAGCTGAAGTAACAAACACTCTTGAAGGTCGCGGGCAGCAATTCCTGGCGGGTCGAAATTTTGAATCTTAATCAACAATCGCTCCAACTTAGCCTCTGTGGTCATGATGTTCTCGTTGAATGCCAAGTCGTTGACAATACTGCGTAATTCACGCCTGAGATAACCATCGTCTTCAATGCTACCAATGAGGTGATAGACAAGTTCCAATTCCTGATCTTCAAAAATGGCCCTGGCTTGCTCATACAAATATTCGTGGAAAGTACTTTGCGCCGCCATGGGCATGTCGCGCTGCTCTTCATTGTTGTAATCCTCTCCCATACGAAAACTGCCATAGTCGTCATCACCGCCAGCGCGCAACAACTCATCTACATTGATATCTTGACTGTATTCGTCAAAATCGCTGTTCACATTTAGGTCGTCTGAGTCGTAGGATTCTTTGGGATCGTCCGATTTTTCGGCGCGAGTTTCAGCGGGGCGATCCTCATTCGCACGAAAGTCGATACTATCATCGGCACCCTCCATATTTTCCAATGCGGGATTGTCGAGCAGTTCCTGACTCACCTTTTCCTCAAAATCTTGGGTGTTGAGTTGCAGCAATTTGATAAACTGAATCTGTTGAGGACTCAGTTTCTGTAAAAACTTCTGCGATAACTCTTGTTTGAGGGCCATAACACAAATATAAAAAATTCGTGCCAAATAACAAATATCGTGCCAAATTTTTTGAAGCCCTTTTCTTATCTTTGTGCTAATCGTATTTTACACGCAGTTACAAACCTACATTTATCATGAGCAAACCGGATTTTTCATCGCCTTCTGTGGTTATCCAAGATTTAAAAAATCACATCGGACAGTCAATCATATTACGCGGTTGGGTGGCCAATAAGCGCGAAGGCAAAGGCATCGCTTTTGTGATCGTTCGCGACGGTACTGGATTTTGTCAGTGTGTTGTTACACCCGAAACAGCCAATGAGGATTATTTGTTGGTGGCGCAAGGGTTGACATTGGAAACCAGTGTTGTGTTACATGGTGTGGTAAAAGCCGACGAAAAGCAAGTGGGTGGTATTGAAATCCAAGTATCAAAATTGGATGTAGTGGGAACTTCTGAAAATTATCCCATCGCCAAGAAAGAACATGGCATTGAGTTTTTGATGGATCAGCGCCATTTGTGGTTGCGCAGTACACGTCAGTGGGCCATTATGCGCATTCGCAATACCATCATTTTTGCGATACATGAATATTTTCAGGGACAGGGTTTTGTGCAGATGGACGCCCCCATTTTTACGGGCAACGCGTGTGAGGGTACCAGCACTTTGTTTGAAACGGATTTTTACGGTGAGACGGCCTATTTGAGTCAGAGCGGACAGCTTTATGGTGAGGCGATGGCCATGGCCATGGGTAGGATTTATACTTTCGGACCAACATTCCGCGCTGAAAAATCGAAGACGAGACGACATCTTTCAGAATTTTGGATGATTGAGCCAGAGATGGCATTCTATGATATTTTTCAGAACATGGATTGTATTGAAGGATTTTTGCAGTTTGTTGTTGGAAAGGTATTGGCGCAGTGCAGTGCTGAGTTGGAGACCATCGGTCGCGATACTTCAGTATTGAAGAGCAGTTTGGGTAGTTTTCCCCGCATGACGTACGATCAAGCGGTGCGAATTATCAAAGGTGAAGAGGATGTTAATGGGGTAAATAGCATTAAAAGTTTGGAAGATGAATTGGTTGCGTGCGAGGCCAAACTGCAACAAATTGATGCAGAAATTGCCGATCGTGAGCAGAAGATGGCGACACCGGGCACCAAAAAAGGAGAAATTAACTTCCATCAAACCAAGATTACTCAACTGAAACAGGAAAAGGCGGATATAGAAGAGGACTTGAGGAATATTCCTCAGTGGATTGCGAGTGCGAAGAACTTTGAATATGGCAATGACTTCGGAGGGTCTGATGAAACAGTGTTGACGCGCTTGTTTGATCGCCCTGTGATGGTATACGATTGGCCACATGAGGTGAAGGCGTTTTACTTGAAGAGAAACCCAACAGACGATCGATTTGCCCGTGGCGTAGATGTGTTGGCACCAGAAGGCTATGGCGAAATTGTAGGTGGTGGAGAGCGTGAAACAGATTTGGCATTGCTCACGGCGAAAATTGAAGAGCATCAGTTGCCTATGGAGGCATTTGAATGGTACTTGGATTTGCGCAAATACGGTTCTGTTCCCCATTCTGGATTTGGCTTGGGATTGGAGCGATTGGTTACCTGGGTCTGCAAATTGAAGCATGTGCGTGAGAGTATACCGTTCCCAAGAATGTACGGAAGACTTACGCCGTAATTTTCGGGAAAAATCACCCGATTTTAGGTCGATTTGATCCCTTTTCGAGCGATTTATCGTGATCCAAAGTGTTGATTATCAGGGCCAAAAGAAAAATTTTTGTGTTTTCCACACTTTGTTAACATTTAAACAAACTTGTTGGTATATTTGCTCCCCCTATGAGCACATCTACACGACAAATGATCTTACAACGTTGCTTTGAAGCGATTCAATCCAAGGGATTCGAGACCTTGCGTACGGATAAAGAAATAGCCCGTTTGAAAATCACCAAAGGTGCGTTTTATCACTATTTTCCCAACAAGGCTGAATTAGGATATGCCGTTGTTGACGAGGTGATGATGCCATATTACGAGCAAAAATGGGCGAGTTTGGCGAACATCGAATCGGGTGTTGCTGATGCTTTGCTTGCGGTATTGGAGCAGGAGAAAAACAAAGCCACAGAAACCAGCATCAAGCGCGGGGATGTATTGACCAATATGATCTTGGAAATGAGTCATTCGGATGATTTATTCCGTCAAAAGCTGGAAGCTGTGAATGAGGTTCAAGTGAAAATCATTCAAAGGGCGATTATGACAGGTCGTGTGGCTGGGGAGTTGAAGAATCAAACCGATGCCCGCTCCATGGCGTTGTTTATAGTAGGTCAGTTGATGGGTTGCTATACGATTTCTAAAGTGCGTGCGTCGAAGGAGACTTTTGTAAGTATGGTGGGAAATATGCAAAAGCAATTGAAAGATGCATTGGTGATTGAAACTTCACCGAGCAAATCCTCCGATTCGGTTGCGAGTACTTCAATGGCATCAAATTCAATGAGAACAGAAAGAACAGAACCCGTGGTAGTAAATCCATTTACACGCACGGAAGATAAGACGGAAGAGAAATCCAACAAAGGTGGTTGGTTTTCAAGGAACCGGTAATAAACAAGGATTCAAGGATGCTGTGGGTGTTGTTAGTTGCTCCCCTCAGTAAAGTCTAAGAAACAAATAGCTCAAACAAAAAGGGCTTCCGCGAGGAAGCCCTTTTTTATGTTACAGAGGGTTGTTTGAATTATTTCACAATGGTCATCTCGTCGATCAGGTGCTTGGCGCCGCCCAATTTTTCTACGATGAACAAGGTGTAGCGAACATCCAAGCTGATGGTGCGCTGAACTTTTGGCAAGAACGCGAAATCAGAGCTGATCGCTTCCCAGTTGCCATCGAACGCAGTACCAATCAATTCGCCTTTGGCGTTCATAACAGGACTTCCGCTGTTACCACCGGTGATGTCGTTGTCTGAGAGAAAGCAAGTGTGCAACTCACCGTCTTTATCGGCATACTGACCAAAATCGCGGGCGCGAATTATGGCCAACAACTGTTGGGGGGCGTCGAATTCGAAGTCAGCGGCTTTGTATTTTTCCAAAATGCCTTTGGCAGTGGTGAAATAAGAATAGCTCACGGCATCACGGGCGTCGTAGGCTTTCACGGTTCCGTAAGTCAAACGCATGGTACCGTTGGCATCGGGGGCCATGGTGACGTTGTTGTTGGCCGACATTTCCAATTGGGCCGACAAGAACAAGCGGTTGGCGCGATCGAGTTTGCTGTTGATGCCATCGTACACAGGTTTCAGGTCTCCGCGCAATTTATTCAAGTACCCGTTGGTGATTTTGTACAACACATCGGCTTCCAACTTGCTGGCAGAGGGTTTGCCCAAGAATTTGGCCATGCGCTCTTTGCTGGTGAAGATGGATTTGGCGAAGATGGCTTCGGCAATGGCGGTGTAGTTTCTCTTGTATTTGGTTACCAACGCGGTTAAATCGGCGGGCAACATGGCGGGATCCAAGTCTTCGTAGATGTGTTTTAATACCACGGCCAACACTTCTTTTTCGATGGTTGGGTAGAACTCTTTGTACATCTCATCGATGCCACGCAACATCGCGCGCGACATGGCGGTGTCTTTGGGGTTGGCTTTCAGTGCATCGGCCAAACCTTTGTACGACATCGCAAAGCTCATGGGCTGGCTGTTGGCGATACCGTCTTGCAAGTACACGGGGTACAAACCGTAGGTGTATAGTTCGCGGTAGGCCTCATCGTAGAGTGAAGTTACGTCGCCGTAAACGTCGGTTTTTTTGTTTTCACGCACCCAACGCTCGAACGCCAACTCGGCATTTTTGCGGGTTTCGTATAAGCCATCGGGCTTGGCCAAATCGTGGGCTTCGCCGTTGAATTTGTTCCAATAGTTACCAATTCCAGCCAAACGATCAGAATACATCAATCGCACAGACTCGTCTTGCTTCATGTAGTTTTCGTACACATCCATGATGTCGCGACGCAATTCTACACGCATTGGACGTTCTTTGCTTGCCAGGTATTTGATGCCTTCGCTGTAAGTGTAGCGGGTGGTACGACCTGGGTAACCCATGATCATGGCATAATCGCCTTCTCTCATACCACCGATGTTGATGGGCAGGTGATGGGCGGGTGTGAAGGGTTTGTTGGCAGGGCTGAAATCAGCGGGTTTGTTACCGGGGTTGGCGTAGATGCGGAACATGCTGAAATCGCAAGTATGACGGGGCCAACGCCAGTTGTCGGTTTCGCCACCAAATTTACCTACACTTTCTGGGGGAGTGCCTACCAAACGAATATCGCGGTATACTTCGTAGAACATCGCAAGGAACTGGTTGCCGTTGTAGAACGAAGAGATTTCTACTACGTAGTTGTTGCGTTCTTCGCCAAGGGCAGCTACAACCGCTTCTTTGGTTTTGGCGATTTGCGCAGCTACGGCTTTGGCGCGAGCGGCTTCATCTTGGTTGATGGCGATACCGGCCAACACTTGGCTGGTTACGTCTTCAATTTTACGCAAAAGACCGATGTTGAAATTGGCGGGGCGCTCAGCTTGTTGGTTGGCGGCCCAAAAACCATTTTTCAGGATGTTGTCTTGGTTGGTAGAAAGTTCTTGAATGGCTCCGTAACCACAGTGGTGGTTCGTGAGAAACAGTCCTTGTTTGGAGATTACTTCTCCGGTACAGAACATGCGGCCTTGCTTCGTCATCAAACGAACGATGGCGTCTTTCACAGAGGCTTGGTTGATGGAGTAGATGTCTTCGGCAGACAATTTCAATCCGCGGGCTTGCATGGGATCTTGGATCTTTTGCAGCAACGTGAGCGGCCACATGCCTTCATCGGCCCGCAGCTGGAATAATGCTGAAAAGGCCAAGGCCAAACTTAAAATGCGTTTTTTCATAGAATTATTGTCGCAAATTAACTCTTTTTTACCCATAACCCCTTGAATCTGCATCTGTTTTACACTTGATTTCAACGAAACTTTTCTCCCATTATCCCGCAAAAAAGGGGAAATTTGGGGGGATGGCATTGGTGACCTTTACTCCTTTGGGATTTTACTGTGCGCAGGCCGATTTGTACATCGATCCGCTGCGAAAAGTATCCAAAGCCTTGGTTACCCATGCTCACAGTGATCACGCACGTCCGGGTATGCAGCACTATTTGTGTCACACACAATCGGTGAATATTTTAAAACTACGACTTGGACAGCGAATTTCAGTGCAGTCCATGGCTTATGGAGAATCGGTGTGGATGAATGGGGTGGAAATAACGTTGTTTCCGGCAGGACATGTGCCGGGCAGCGCGCAGGTGCGTTTGATTTACAAGGGCGAGGTATGGGTGATTAGCGGTGATTACAAGACCGTGGGCGATGGGCTTACACCAGCATTTGAAGCTGTTCGATGCCATCATTTTGTTACCGAGAGCACTTTTGGTTTACCCATCTTTCAATGGCGGGATCAACAAACTGTATTTGACGATATCAATGCCTGGTGGAGGGAGAATGCGTCTGAGGGCAAGCCTTCGGTATTGCTGGGATATTCATTGGGAAAGGCGCAGCGAATATTAAAATACTTGGATCGATCGGTGGGGGCCGTTGTTTGTCACGGTGCCATTGCGGCGTCCAATATTGCCTTGCAAGAAAGTGGTTTTGATTTTGGTGAATGGAAGGATGCGTCAGGAGGATTGGCATTGCTCCAAGATCGGGGGATTCGAACAGAGGAAAGTTTGATTGTTTGTCCGCCAAATGCATTGCGATCTTCCTGGATTTCGCCGTTGGGTAGGTATTCATTGGCCAATTGCAGCGGTTGGATGGCCGTGAGTAAATCAGGTGATTGGGGCGGTGTAGACCGAGGGTTTGTTTTGAGTGACCACGCGGATTGGCCGCAGTTGTTGGAAGCCGTTTTGGCCACGGGCGCAGAACACGTGCATGTTACCCATGGTTTCAGTGAAGTGTTATCGCGCTATTTGCGTGAAACCCATCAATTAAATGCAGATGTGGTTGAAAAGGGAATGTTAGAAAGGCAGGGGGAATGAAATCCATGAATCAATCCAATCGATTAATCCGTCCTGTTTGGTGTGATGCCTTTCTAGATGAGGGAGGCAATTTGATCTTTCCAATCAAAGTTAGTGTAAATACAATGAAGGGTTGGATTTTGGAACGAACAGGAATTTCTGCATGGTTGTTCATTGAATGTCAACGTTTTGCGGGATCCTTGAACGAAGCGTTGGCACTATTGATGGGGACACCCACAGGAGGGATTACTGCGATGGTTTTGCAGCATGGTTTTGAGCGATGGGATACTTGGACAGATTCCGAACGCAAGGAGTGGTTTCTGTTTCTCTTATCGGCAATGGAGGTAGAGGAACGACGATTATTAATGTCGCTGTTATCTGGCAGGAGCAGCGCCACATTGATATCGAAATACGGGCTAGGGAAAATCTCATCGGTGCGAGACCTAAAAGAAACGACCTCAATAACTGTGAATGCAATCTTACTTTATGTTCGTCCGATAGACCGAATGAATACGCAATATGAACTCACTTTTGGGCTTTATAAAGAGGAAGGGTACACCAGTTGTCTACGGGCCATATTGGGCGAAGACGGTATGGGGGGTTGGTTACAGGGTTTGGATGATGAGCCAGTCTTGCTGGATTGGATTACTGACAATTTGGGCGAACGAATAGGTCCAATCCGCAGCGTAACTGTAAGTGAAGTTTTTGAATTACAATGCGATGGCGTCGAATTGAGCAAGCGACACAAAGCGGGTTTCAAAGCCGAATCGGTGCGTGTATTGAAATGGTTACGCAATGCAGGAAATGCAATTGCTCCGCTGACCGCAGGCAATCAATCCATGGTAACGTCTTTGGAATGGGTTAGAGATTTTCTCCCCAAGCCGCAGGATTCTGGGCAAACCGGTTGACGGTTTCGAGCTCTGATGGCTGGATAAAACCATGCTCGGCAGCAACAGCAGTCAGCGTAGGTAAGTTAGTGAGCGTATAAACAGGTATACCGGCCTCCACAAATTTTTCCATGGCATTGGCAAATCCATAAGTAAACAAAGCAACCACTCCCACAACGGTGGCACCTGCATTATGGACACCTTCAACCGCTTGAAAACTGCTTTTTCCGGTAGAAATGAGGTCTTCCACCAACACGATTTTATCGCCAGGAAGCATTTCACCCTCTACCTGATTTTTCAAGCCATGTTTTTTTGGCTCGGGCCGAACATAGCAATATGGCATATTGATTTTGTCCGCAGCCAAGGCACCATGGGCGATTCCGGCTGTGGCGATTCCCGCAATGCGATTGGCTTCGGGGAACTGATTTTGTATCAATGTGGCCAACTCTTCGGCTACAAATGTTCTTACTTCAGGGTAGGAAAGCACCATGCGGTTATCGCAATAGATGGGTGATTTTATACCTGAAGTCCAAGTGAATGGTTGTGAAGGACTTAGTTTTACTGCCTTTATTTCTAGGAGAAATTTTGCTAATTTTGCGGCTGGATTGGACATGGAAGTGCAAAGTTATAAAATCTATTTCAACGACGGTGCTTTGGTGATCGCGGATTCTCCCGAAGCTTTGCGTGGGTTGAGTAATATGTATTTTATTGGGGACGATGAACTGCAAAAGAGTTTCAAAATTTTGTTGTCATCACAGAACAATGGCAAACCACTGCATTTTGGTTTGATTTGCCCTGACCCGAAAGCCACCGTAAAGGAATTCATGGAAGAATTCACGATCATTCAAGCCGCCGGTGGGTTGGTATTCAATAAAGAAAATCAATTGTTGACCATCAAGCGAAATGGGTTGTGGGATTTGCCGAAGGGGAAGATTGAGCGACATGAAGACCAAATGGCTGCAGCGTTGCGCGAGGTGATGGAGGAAACGGGCATCAACATGATCAATATCAGCGACAAAGTGGGTGAAACCTATCATGTTTATTACGAAGACGATATCCTTTTACTCAAGGAAACCCATTGGTATTTGATGAACAGTACCGGAAAAGGCACGCTTAAGCCTCAAATTGAAGAAGGTATTTCGGAAGTAAAATTTGCCGATTTGGATTGGTTTAACACCTCAGAATTCAGTTCATACCAAAGTGTACATGATGTGATTCGCAAGTGTGTTGCGATGTTTAAAACGGCGTAGTTTTATAAATTTACCCCCTCGGGCAGATAACGACGGAAGTCTGCTTTGTGGATGATAAGGTCGCGCACCAGGGTGCTGCTGATGTAACTCAATGCGGGGTCGCACATAATAAAAACCGTTTCAATCTCATCCCAAAGCGCTTTGTTCAATTGGGCGATGTGTGATTCATAATCGAAATCGGTCCCATTGCGTAGTCCGCGGACCAAGAATTTGGCCCCTACAGACTTACAAAAATCTACCGTTAAACCCTCGTATGAGATGATGCGTACTTTGGGGTTGTTTGAGAAGGCGGTTTGAATCCACTCCTTGCGCACTTCCAAATCGAACAGGGTGGTTTTCTTGGTGTTAATGCCCACAGCGATGATGATTTCATCGAACATCGTACTGGCTCGGTTAACGATATCAACATGTCCCACAGTAATGGGATCAAACGTTCCTGGGAAAACGGCTATGTTGCTCATGGTTTGGCGAATATAGTCATTGTGGTACTTCCGTATTCTTTTTTTAGCAATTCTTGTTCTGCAAATACGAGTTGGGGCTTATGCTCAATAATAATCCATCCGTCTCCGGCTATCAATGGCAGAAGGAGTTTAGGCAGCCCTTGAATATTGGGCATACCATACGGGGGGTCAGCGAAAACTATGTCGAAAGGTTGTATTTGCCCTGACGCATCGCCTTGAAGTCTGTTCTTTATGATGGTGGCTTCAGGTGTGAGTGCGTTCCCTGCCGCGATATGCCAATTCTGCAGTTGCCAGTCTTTTGCGATGCCTTTTTGATGGGCGATGTTTTTCTTATCGAGGTCTATGCTGTAAACGGCTTCTGCTCGACGAGAAAGGAATTCTAATGCGATGATTCCCGAGCCAGAAAACAAGTCAAGAATCCGAGATTGCCCAATGCCTTTTTGGTGTTCCAGTGAATTAAAAAGCGATTCTCGAACCCGGTCTGTAGAGGGTCTCACATGGTTTGCGAAATGGGTAGGAATAATCCTTCCTTTTAAATCTCCTCCCGTGATACGCATGTTGCCAATTTGATCAATGGGGTTACAATATGCATCAGTGGAGCAGGCGTTTGGCTAATCCATGGCAGTGGGGGCGATGTAATCTCTGCTTGCGGAATGAATTTTTGGAACAATGGAGCCGCGGCATTCTGCTGTAATTCATCGCACAAAACATACAGTCCCAATTGCTGGGGAGTTAGTTTGTCTTCGTGGAATGGCAACAGCGCGTAATAAAGATGTTCTTGTGTATTGGAGCTAGGAAAGCGATTCGCGAATATCAGTTCACCATGGCGATACGCAAATACGATGGCAGTTTGCTCGTGAAACCAAAGCACACTCACACATTCTTTGTGGTTTGCGTAGGTATTTGCTACAGAAAACAGTCCTTCCGCAATGTGATATTGCGCCGTTTCTGTGACCAAAGGTTGTTGTAAAACACTGGGTTGAAACGCGAGGGTGGTTGTATGGTTGATATTTCGTTTTGTGCAAGGATGAAATCCTGGCAGGGGTGCTTCAGAAAACGCTTTGGGTAAAAACTGGAAGTTGCCATGGAGATCTACCCAAGTGACACCTTGGTTTAAGCTGTTTGGGTGTTTGATAATTTCATATGACATCGGCTGCCCTTGGCCATTGAGGGAAAGGTAGTGAACGATGTCGTTGTGATACACGCCCAGTACTAGTTGGACGGCGCCGTTGTGTTGTGTTTGATGGTGCCAGAGTGTGTTCACGGTACAAAGTTACAAGAAAACAGGGGCTGTTAATCGTTAGAAATCCGTTCCTACGCTTACCCGCATTCTGAATTGTACAAAAGAATCATCGTTTTGAACGGCATTCACCCAAATGGGAAAATCGACCCGAAGATTGATGGGCTTTGCGGCGCGTAAGGCTTTGTTTTTGGTAATGGTGGACCAGTTTCTTAGATTGACACTGGCGCCGAAACCAGCATCGGCGAGCAATCGGCTATATACTTGGCTGGTGACCATTTCGCGATTTGTGTTCAAGCTGTTGAGGGGTTGTCCGATGATACCCGCATCGCCAAATAAGTAAGGATTGATACCAAGCAGTTTAACTTTTGGTATCCATCGAAAATAGGGTGTTAGGTCGAGGGCGGCATTGATACCCAGTCCTTGATTTCCCCTAAAGAATGCCAGCGTGGTATCGTTTCCGTTGGCTTGTTTTACAGTTTTGGGCGCACTGTAGCCATTGAATCCGCGCAGGTTAAGTCCACCGTTCACTTGTATCGTATTCCATTGGGTACTGCTGTTGTTGAGGTTGTACATGCCAAAATCGCGATAGAGATCTTGTTGAAATGCGTCTTCTGGGTTGGCAGAGGCTAGATAAAGAACCGATTCGGGTGTAGGATTATTGCCTCCCCCAAAGTATGCGAGAGAGCGAAGACGAAGCAGGGTCTTGCCAACGGGTTGAAAGTGTTTCCATTCTAGTTGAACGAATCCGTATTGTGAGTTACTCCAAGGCGAAGGCATACGCATGTCAAATCGCACAGAACCTGATTTGCCCCAACCGCTATATGCCTGTTTTACATATAGGTTGAGTTGCGCTTGCGCAACATAGCTCCATTGGTTGGCCGTTGAAAGAAATCCATCGAGCTGATCTCTTTGTGGAAAATAAGGGTCGCGACCAGACAACTGGCTATTAATCCAAGGGTTATAGAATGGCTGGTCTATGTTGTATTGGAGGCGGTGGTAGCGCTGCATGGATTTTCCATTGAGGCCATATTCTGTTTTCCCGATGCGATTGAACCAGCCCAATTCATGGGTATTGATTTCATTATAAAGGAGCGATTGGTAGTAATAAGTGCCACCGCCACGGGTTTGGTGTTTGAATTCTGCTTGGTACTGCAATTTAGGGGCATGGCTATAGCGAGCTTGCCATCCTGAAGTATACCACAGGCCGAGGTTGAATTCTTTTTTCCGTCCGGCGTACTGTCCGCTCGCTACCGCTCCCAACAGCACGCCGGAAGCCACGTTGTATCGCACAGCAGGACGAACCAGTCCCTGATAAACCCCCAAATAATTGGTGTTAGCGCCGTTACCGAGGTCGAGTCGCCACTCACTGCGCTTTTTCCAAACGTTGTTCACCCGGTTGATATCGGCCAAACGACCACTGCGATCGAGCCATACCTGTTTGACTTTGCCGTCTACGGGCATTTCAATATCAAAAGTGTATGTTGGGCGCAGTTTGTCCCACCCAATCCAGGGTTTGAGGTTGTATCGTCCGGGCTTTTGGTATTGGGTGACGGGGATGGTGATTGAGTAGAAGACATCGGACGGTGAAACGTTGCGGTTTTTGCGGTTTTTGCTGTTGGCGTTTCCATTGGCTGTGGTGGGTATTGTTTTGGGGGAGATGAGGAAATCTAGATCCACAGGCATCACCATCTTCCCGTTTCGCTGAAGCGTTACGCGGTAGTAGTTGGTTGTTTTGAGGGGGGTGATGCGTTTGATGCTATAGTCGGCGGATTTGTTGGTTTGAAACCACTGATCGAAGAAGGTGTTGAGGTCGGTTTGGGCGCTTTGGATGATGGAATTGCGGAAGTCTTCGATGTAGGGGTGACAGAATTTCCATTGTTCCACGTAGTTTTTCATGGCTTGCAGGAAGACCGAATCGCCCAAGTAATATTGAAGGTTATAAAGCATCGACGCAGTTTTGTAATACACGTGTTTGTAGCCCCCACCATGTCCGGTCGCCGAATGAAAATCGTTGGAGTGGGTTTCTAGGACTTCATCGGTACCATCGATCGCGTCTTCCATATAGCCGGCGAAGGCTCGCTTGAGTTCGGGTTGTGATTCTTTGGTGAGTTTACGCATACACCAGGCGGTTAGGAACTGTGTAAAGCCCTCATCCAGGGCTGCGCGATAGGTTTCATTAGAGCCCACCATACCGAAGAACCAATTGTGCCCTACCTCATGGGCGATCAAGCCTTGGTGGCTGGGGTAGTAACCGCCATCGAGTGTGATCATGGGGTATTCCATGCCATCGGCGGCATCGGCGCAAACAATTTTTGGGTAGTTGTACATACCAAAATCGCGGCTATAGGTGGCGATGACTTTGGCGGTGAATTGGGCGGTTTGTTGCCATCCGGCGGCGTTGTTTTCTTGGGCGATGGCCACGCACTGTACGCCATTCCAGGTGGTTTCGCCGATGCGATACGTGGGGTCGGCGGTCCACGCGAAATCATGCACATTCACCGCTTGGAAGTTCCATGTTTTGAAACTGCCGTTGGGCTCTGTTATAACCGAGGGTTGGGAACCGATGGGTTTGTCCTTGAAGTTGGCGATATCGAGTTGTTTTCGCAAGGCAGCGGGCAGGACATCATCTTTGTTCACCAGTGTGCCGGTGGCTTCTACTACGTAGTGGTTGGGCAGGGTGAGTGAGATATTGAAAAATCCATAATCGCCATAGAATTCTTTTTCTACGTGTTGGTCGGTTTCCCATGTGAACTTGCGGTCATAGACGCAGATGCGGGGGTACCAGTGCACGCCGTTGAAGTGTTTGTATCCGTGGTGGTCGTATACTTTCATTCTTCTGCGAATGCTACCGCGGTCGAAATAGGTGGTAAAATCGATGTGAAACGCGATGGAATCGCCAGGTTTTAGGGGTGTGGGCAGTTTGATTTTGAGGAGGGTATTTTGGATTTCGAAGGCGATGTTTTGGGATTCGCGGGGTTCGTCTCTGATGGAATTGTCTTCGGGATTGATTTGGATGCTGTGGATGACGGTACCTAGTTTTTGGGCTTCGTATTTGCCGAAGGTGACTTTGGCTTTGTTTTGTTTATAGAGTTCATCGGTGAGGGAACCGGGCTGAACGGCGTTTTGGTAGAGGTGGAAATAGGCTTCGGTGAGGGTGTTGGGGGAATTATTGGTATAGACGAGGATTTCTTGTCCGTTGATCAACTCATCCTCCTCGTTTAAGATGGCATTGATGGTATAATACACATCTTGTTGCCAGTAGCCTTCGTAGGGTTTTTTATTTTTCCAATAATGAGGGTTGTTGGGCGATGGGTAGGGGTTGTTTGGGAAGTCGGTTTGCACAAGAATTTGTGAAGCACCGGGATTATGGGCGATTGCGGCTTGTGTGTTAAAAGCATGGAAAAGGAGGAAGGCGATTGCGTATCCAAAGAGGTGACGGGTCGACATATAACGAAGTTAGCGATTGAAAGGTAGATGGGTGTAATTGAAAACAAAAAAGGCTGCCATTTGGCAGCCTTTTTTGTTCTATGCAATGGTTAATCTTAGTAGCTCAATTTGAAGTCTACGCGACGGTTTTTCGCTTTACCAGCAGGAGTAGCGTTGTCGGCGATAGGCAATTCTTGACCGTAACCAACCGCAGTCATGCGTACTTCGGCAACACCACCAGCTGACAAGTAGCGCTTAACCGCATTGGCGCGGTCTTGGCTCAACGTTTTGTTGGCTTCTGGTGTACCGTTGTTATCAGTGTGACCTTGAATTTCAACACTTGCACCTGGATAGGTATTCAACAAGGTAGCCAAATCATCCAAGCTCTTGAAAGAACTTGCAGTAATCACGGCCTTGCCATTTTCAAAGTTGATTCCTTTGGCAGCCAAAGCGATTTTCTGAACCACTTCTTTCTTGATTTCAGGGCAACCTTTGCTTGCTACGGTACCAGCAACATCAGGACATTTATCAATGTTGTTAAATACGCCGTCACCATCAGTATCAGGGCAACCTTCACCAGCGATAGCGCCAGCAACGTTAGGACATTTGTCTTTACGATCTTCTACGCCGTCACCATCGGTGTCGGGGCAACCACCAAATGCGGGCAAACCAGCAATAGTAGGACATCCATCTTCTTTGTCAGAAACACCGTCACCATCCGTATCGGGGCAACCGTTGAATTTGGCAATACCAGCGATGTTAGGACATGCATCCACTTTGTCTTGGATACCATCGGCATCAGAATCAGGGCAGCCGTTAAATTCTGCAGGACCAGCTGCATCAGGACACTTATCATCAGCATCCAAGATTCCGTCTTTGTCGGTATCCGCAGGACATCCTACGCTATCAACATAACGACGGTATTTGGGTTCGGTATTCTTACACAAATCGTATTTGTCTGGAACACCATCTTCGTCTTTGTCTTTGGGGGCTTTTGGCGATGATCCCATTCCTTCACCCACTGCCATCGTCAGAGACAATGCATGCAATGCATACATGTCGTTTGTGCGCCACAACTGGTGCTTGTAGATGTTGTGTACAGGATCTGGGTAAGATTGTGTAGCACCATCCCAAATATCAGACATGGTGTAAGTAGCAGTGAAGCTGTAACGCAATCCAATTCTTTCAGTGATATAGAAGTTGATACCAAAGGCACCTTGAACAGCTCCGTTTAACTCTGTAATGGCTGGCTTTTTGGTAAGATCAGCATAAAATTCATCTTGTACGTATGGGTGTGGGCCCCAAGTAATTTTACTGTGAGCGTAGAATCCACCGATACCGGCTTGGAAATAAGGGGCAATTTTAGCGTCTTCAGACAAGATGCTACCATTATTCAATTTGTAACGCACACCAACAGTTAAGTCTGCAAGGTTTGCGCGGAATGATTGATATTGGTATTCTGGACGAAGGTCCCAACCCTCCCATTTGCGTGCATAACCAGCGTCACCGGTTGAAAAATTGGCAACCAAATCCAAGGCAGGACTCACATAGTAACCGAAATTAATTTGAACAGCTTGGTAATCGGGTCTGCGGGCAAATCCCAACGATGAGCCTAAGTCGCCCATATATTCGTGGATACCGCCACCAATTTCTAGGGAGTGGGATCCGGGCGATTGGGCTTGTGCAGGCACCGAACACAAAGTGGCTAGTGCTGCAAAAACGGTTGATTTAAAGTAGTTTTTTTGCATAGATATTCCGTTAGAATAGGGTTATAGTAGTTGACAAATATAGGAAATGAGGGGTTAAAAAAAAGTTTTTTCACAAATTTTACCCATTTTTTATTCCCATAATTGGGCCGGCTAAAAAATTTTTGCGCAACTGCCTCAGTTATATACCATCACAGCGTTGCCATTTCGCTGAATTTGATAGCGGGCAAGTCGACCTCGGGCTTCGCCTTCCAAAGGAAATCCATTGTAGGAATATTTCGAACTGCAGCAAGGCTGAAACCCTGTAGAAGTGGGTGTTCCGCATTGTAATTGGATATTGATGGAATCGGCCCAGACCTTGGAACAAGAAGACAGTGGTTCAAATGCGCATCCACGTTCAAAAGCAAACCAATTGTCTTCGTAGTCATGAATCACCAGCACACCTTTGACGCCCCCTTCGAAATAGGCATGACTACCGGGATTGGCTAGGTGCATATAAGCGGGTAAATTTAGGTCGATGTTGATATTTACAGGACCAGTGGGAATCTGTTCAGTGGTTCTATTGGTATCGTCGCAGGCAATCAATGAAAGCAAGCCAATAGCAGCGATCGTTAAGAGGGAGAATAGACCACGTTTCATGCCAGGGGGTTGATTAATCGTATTTGTAAAAGCCTTGTTTGGTCTTCTTTCCGTGGTGGCCGGCTTCCACTTTTTGTTGTTGGATGCGGTTGGGTCGGAATTTTGGATCGTAATGAAACTGCTGGAACATGGAGCTGGTGACGCTGAAGTTGGTATCAACACCGATGAGGTCCATGAGTTTGAACGGACCCATTTTAAACCCACTGCTTTCCATCAGTCTGTCGATGCTTTCCAATGATGCGGTGTTTTCTTCCAACGCTTTGAGGCTTTCAACATAGTAGTGTCTGGCCACGCGATTCACGATAAATCCGGGAGCATCAGCGGCATAAACGGTCGTTTTCCCAAGTGATTGAGACCAAGCAAATGCTTTCTCAGCAACGGCGGGATCCGTAGCCACGCCTTTGATCACTTCAACCAGTTTCATGATGTGGGCGGGGTTAAAAAAATGCACACCCACTACTCTTTCAGGGTGTTTGAGAGCGGCGGCAATTTGGGTAATAGGAATACTGGAAGTGTTTGTTGCGAAGATGGTTTGGGGACCATTGATGGTTTCCAAAAATCCGAATAATTCTCGTTTTATGGGCAGTTGCTCCAACACCGCTTCAATGATAAAATCGGCGACCAAAGTGCTTCTGTCTGGTGTTGTACTCAATAGAGACAGGGCTTTTGCTGCTTTTTCGGTGGTGGTTTTCCCTTTGGAAACTGCCACATCAAGTTGTGTTTGGATGTATGTAATTCCCTTTTCCAAGGCTTCAGGATGCACATCGAACAAAACGGTTGGGTATCCGGCTTGTATGCTACACAGGGCGATACCTGATCCCATCACACCGGCGCCAATGACTGCCACTTTCATCATAATTTCAAAGTTAGGGAATCGGCTTTGGAAGTTAACGTCCCCGCAACCAGCTTTCGGGATTTTGTTTTTCTTGGCCGTGCCAAACTTGGAACTGCAAGATCGCTTTCCCATCTTCATCGGTCATCACTTTCCCAATGTGTTGGTTCATGCGGATCACTTGTCCTTTCTCGACCAGTACAACCGATAGGTGGGAATAAACCGTAAAGAAATCGCCGTGGTTTACAAGCACCGCTTGGCCTTGTCCGGGTATATTTAGGATGGCACTCACAGTACCTTCAAACACAGCACTTGCCAATGAGCCTTTGGGCGATGTTATGTCTACGCCGTTATTTACCGTGGTAATGCCTTCGAGATCGGGGTGTTCGTGCACGCCAAATGTTTGCGACACAAATCCGCGTTCTACGGGCCAGGGTAGGTTGCCTTTGTTTTTTGAGAATGCCCCACCAATGGCTTTTGCTTGAGGCGATAGTAGGTTTTCTTTACCCGCCGCGGAACCCGTACTACCCGATCTTGCCTTGGCAGCGGAGGTAGCGGCCCTCGCTTTGCGTTTGCGTTCAGCTTCTATTTCTCTTGCAATCAAACGACTGATTTCATTGTTCAACCGGGCGATGGCTTTTTCGTTCTGACGGATACGATCGCGCAGTTCTTCTTCTCTTCCAGACAGTTCTTTTACCAAGGTTTGTTTGGCTTGCTTGTCGGTTTCAAGCTCTTTTGATTCCTTTTCATTTTCACCCATCAGGACCGATTTTTCCTGCTTCACATTCTCCAACTGGTTGATGGTTTTTCCCAAGGATTGGGATTGTGCCATGATGGCACTGATTTGATGTCTTCTGTACCCTGAGATTTTACGCAAGTATTTCCATCGCCGCATGGCTTGAGAAATGGATTTAGAAGAGAAAACAAAGGCGATTTCCCGACCGCTTTTACGCGTTTTATAGGCCTTGATTATGGTCTTTTTCAGTTTGAGTTGCTGGGCGTCGTGCTCTTTGGTCAAACTATCAAGGTATTTCTGTTTTTGCCCGAGCTCATAATTTACGGAGCGAATTTCCACGCCCAGGTTTTTGATGACCACCTGTCGCTGCTGGATGATTTGATTCAGCGAATTCAGTTTGTCGAGCGTAACTGTTTTCTCCTTTTGGGTGCTGGTCAATGCCTTTTTTTGTTCGGCGATGACGCGCTGCATTTTTTTGCGCTTGGCTTCAAGTTGTTTGCGAGATTGGGCTTCTCCGGTGTTTGGGAACAGGGAGGCAATCAAGAGCAATATGAAGGCCAGGATGCGCAAGGGTTTATTTCAAGGGTAGGGTTTGTCGTTTATAAGAATCGTCGATCTTGAACGGGTACGAAGGTATTACATCGTATCGAGCGGTTGTCAACGCCAAATCCACTTGTGCAGTTTGTTGTGCAGTGGTGGATGTGATTTTCATCGCCATGGGCAAAAAAGAGAATGCGCTGCCAGATTCTTTGGAGACATCGAGCCATTGACTGTGTTCGAGGACCACTTTGTCTTTGGGTTTGTCGGGGGTGGTGATTTCTGTGAATCGCAGTTGGGAAAAACCATCGTATTCTTTCTTGGTTTCGGCGGTGGGCTGTGCAAATTTTGATTCGATGACCAGGGGTTGGGCCACGGTGGTATAGCACATGAGTTGGTTGAGCAATTTCACGCTGTAGTTGCTGTTGTTGAAGGGTTGGGGGCTGCAGGTATCTACCAGGGGCTGTCCAACAAATAAGTGCTGCAGGTGTTGCACGCCGAGGGGAATGGAGAGGTATTTGCTGGCTTCGGCCACGGGAATCGCATAGTATTCTTTGTGATAGATATCGGCCAGGTGGAGGGTATCGCGGAGCATGATGCCTTTGGCGACTTGAATTTGGATGCCCATGTTGGCGCTGATGCTGAACCACACGATGGAGTCGCGTTTCATGCGCAGGTTTAGGGTGGCTGGAATTTGTTGATCGCCGGTGTTTACGGTTACGTCGTATCGACCGGTGAAGTAGGTCCAGTTGTTGGATTGTGGCAATTGGTTGTTGGCCAGCGAAATATATTGGGGATTGTTGTCTTGCGCTTGGGTGACGGTGGCTGCGAGCAGGGCGAAGAGGGCGAGGAAGTATTTCATGGAGCGATGGGGTTATTTCTCTGTAGGAGGGGTTTTCAAATCCTGTGCCATTTGTTTCCAAAGGGTCAGGTATTGGATGGAATGGGCTTGTTCAGCGATGGAAATGGCAAAGTGTAGGTCGTTCGGTGTGAGTCCCTCCTTTTGGTATAATTCAATCCACAATTGGAGTGCGTGATCGGTTTCAGGCAGTTTGGGATTGCCAAAATTGGGGTGATTCTGGGCGATGTGCGTGGCGATACGGGCGCTCATGCGCTGGTATTGCAGTACCATAAATGGATCGGTTTCTGATTGCCTATTTTCTGCTTCGAGCAAGGCATCGTCCCAACGGTTATTTTGGATGAGTTCAAACCCATTTACGAGGTTGTGTGCAGTAAAGACGGGCGCGGTGGATTCCAGTGAATCTGCCCAACGATGGCCCTCCTGGAATCGATTCATTTCGAGAGAAATCGCCAAGAATTTTCGGTATCTATTGGGGGTTGATAACGCTGGTTGTCGATTCATGATGGGGGTGTTTTCCGCCGATCCACTTTGGCTATTGTTTTTTGCGGTCTCGAGCGATTGGATTTGTAAATGATCATTGGCCAACTGCCTGAATTGTTGAACCTTTTCTGTTTTCCCCAAATGGGTTTCCCAAGAATCGCAAAACGAGAGTAGTGCTTTGGCTTGTGCAATGCCATCTGTTGATTTTAATCCTTGTGAAAGTGCAATGGCAGCAAAGTGGTGGAAGGTAAAGGAGTGCGGGTCGAGCGTGCAAAGTAGTTGTAGCGTTTTGGCTGCTTTTTGCGGACGTCCGTGGTTGTATTCAAGGGTCGCCTTTAAATAGAGCAGGTCGATATGTTTTGGCTCCAAACCCAGTCCCATTTCCACGTAGTAAAGTGCCTGAATGATATCAGGTTTGTGCGTTTTTACGGCATTATTTGCGTCTGCAAAGGTGTATTCCAGCGATTTCAATTGGGCCAAACGGTGATAGGTTCCCAGGAGAAACGGCTTTGTTTTGGGGATGGAAAAACTATCAACGATGCGCAAAAAAGCTTCGTGGGCCCCTTTATAGTTTTCCGCTTGGTAAAGGGCTTCGGCATTGTAGTAAGCTGTTTTTAACGAAGGGGGTGCGAACGGACTGTTGATGGCTTCTGGATCGTCAATGAATCCATCTAACTGCACATCTACAGGGGATTGGGTGTTCTGTTGTTGTGCAAAGACGCTGTTAGACTGAACGAAAAACATCGTACATAAAAGCACCCAAAGTAAGACTGGATGAACTTGGTAAACGGAGACTGGAATTATCCGATGCTGCTGAAATCCCCCAAACTGAACTCTTGGGTAGCTGCGCCAGAACCTTTCACCACAACGTGGTTGCCGATGAGTGAGTCGTGGCAATTGAATTGGTTGAGTGAACATTGTTCTTGTACGATGCTATTGGTGATGGTACAATTTTCAATCGATGAGTTGTTGCCGATGGAAGTATGCGGACCAATCACGCAGTTTTTCAAAGATACATTTTCGCCGATGAAACAAGGTTCGTGAATGGTTACACTTTCATCGAATCGAGCGGCTGTGCCAACAAATTCTTGTGCTTTGTTCACCAAAACACGCTGGTTGGTATAAACAGTGGCTGCGTAGTTTCCGCAATCCAGCCATTCATCCACCGCGCCAGGTACAAACTGCATGCCTTTGGATTTCATATTCTCCATGGCATTGGTGAGCTGGTATTCGCCTTTTTCGCGGATGTTGTTGTCGATGAGGTATTGGATCTCAGATTCCAATGTTTCACCGCTTTTGAAGTAGTAGATGCCAATGATGGCAAGGTCCGACACAAATTCTTGGGGCTTTTCAATGAAATCGGTGATGATGTTGTCTTGGTTGTATTTCACAACACCAAAAGAACTTGGATTGGCTACTTTGTGTACCCAGATCACGCCATCTTTTGATTTATCGAGGTTGAATTCTGTGCGAAACAGGGTATCGGCGAAGGCAACGATCACATCGCCTTTGAGGCATTCACGGGCGCATAAAATGGCGTGGCCAGTACCTTCTGCAACGTCTTGGTAAAATATTTTTCCTTGTGCACCAACGCTTTTAGCAATATCGAGCAATTCTTGTTCAACGGCATCGCCAAACCTACCCACCACGAAACCGATTTCATCGATGGATTCACCGCAAACGGCCACGATATCAGTGATGAGCCAATGTACGATGGATTTGCCAGCAACTTTGATGAGTGGTTTTGGGGTAGTAAGTGTATGTGGGCGCATGCGCTTGCCCATGCCGGCCATTGGGATGATGAGTTTCATAAGAGGTTAATGTACTTAAATAAGGGTAAAAATGGGTGCAAAGGTAAGGAATCCAAATGAATTGGATGTTAGGGCTGGGTTAATCCGGTGCTACCATATCCTCCAGCGCCACGCTCAGTATCGTTGAGCGATAGGGATTCGTTCCATTGTACAGTGGCATGTTGAGCGATGACCATTTGGGCGATGCGCTCTCCATTTTGAATGGTGAAAGGTTCTTGTCCGTGATTGATTAATAGTACTTTGATTTCACCTCGGTAGTCGGCATCGATGGTGCCGGGGCTGTTGAGAACGGTAATGCCATGCTTGAGGGCGAGGCCGCTCCGCGGCCTCACTTGCGCTTCATACCCTTCGGGTAATTCAATGAATAAACCCGTGGCCACCAACAATCGCTCTTGTGGATTCAACACAATGGGCGCATCGAGGTTTGCATGCAAGTCCATCCCCGCGCTCAAGGCAGTCTGGTACTTGGGCAACGGATGTTGTGACTGATTGATGATATTAACTTGAAGCATGTTTTTTTTTCATTCGTGTTTCTATCCAATAAATCATCGCCCCGTAAATTAAAGGCAATAGAAAATAGTAATTGTGCGAAACGGAGGGATAATAAATGGGCAAACATACCACAGGGCCAATCGCCACACTTAATACGCCCAAAATCAAGGGTACCTGATACGGAATCGGATAATTCTTTTGTCCGAAAGCATAACCCAATATCACCAAGGTTGCATAGGCCGCCAAAGTGGTGTAGGCAGAAGCCACGAAGCCATACCGAGGAATGAACAAATAATTGCCCACCAAGGTCACTACTGCTCCTATCGCAGCAATGAGTCCGCCCATCTTGGTCTGTCCGGATAGCTTAAACCATATACTAAGGTTATAATATAAGCCCAAACACACGTTGGCACCAAGTAATACTGGGATGATCGAGAGTCCGCGGGCGTTGGTGTAATACGCTGGATTTTGCATTAACAAAGGTGCAATCCATGGCATGAAAACCATGGTCAGCAAGTAGATCCCGCCTGTGGCATAGACGAACATGCGCATGACGTACGCATAGGTTTCTTTGGCATCGGCATCGCCGCTTTTGCTGAAGAAAAAGGGCTCCGCAGCAAATCGGAAAGCCTGTACAAATAGGGTGAGTACCAAACTTAATTTGTAAAAAGCGTTGTACATACCCGTTTCCGCGTCGGCAATGTTCGCAGGCAACAAGTTTTTCAGGAGTAAACGATCCAATGTTTCATTGATCATTCCGGCCAAACCCACCACAATCAAGGGCAACGAATACCGCAACATTTGTTTGATCAACGCCACATCAAACCCTTCTTTGAGTTGGGTAAAGGTGCGCCACAATAGAGGAAGGGTAATGGCAGAGGCCAACAAATTGCTCAAGAAAATATTGGCAATCATGTTTTGTGGTTGGGCTTGTTCTAGTCCCCATGCGGCAAAGTTGTGCCATGTTTCACCGTTGAACTGAGTGGCATCCAGCGCCAGTCCGAGGCAGTGAGGCTTGTGGTTGATCAGAAAATCACCAAAGGCAGGCGCTATAACCAATAAAAAGAGGTTAGCAAGAATGTTTACGCCAATATTGGTGAGGCGGATCCAGGCGAAAGACCAAGGTTTTTCTTGTTGTCGCAGCCATGCAAATCCCAAGGCAGAAATTGCATCTGCTGCCAAAATGTACACTAAGTATTCAATCAGGGCGGGATACTGTGGATAGCCCATCCAATTCATGATCTGCGGACCCATCCAACGGGCGAGTAAAATGGCGGCAAATCCTGTGAAAATAAGGGTGTATGTGGCCGTGGCAAATACTTTCGCTGGCTGCTGCGTTTTCTTTGAAAAGTTGAAGAAGGCGGTCTCTAACCCCAGAGCGAAAAATATCGCCAAGAAACTCGCATAGGTAAACATTACACTCACCACACCATATTCTGCGGGGGTGAATTTGCTCAGGTAAAGTGGTACGAGGGCGTAGTTGAGAAATCGACCCAACATCGTGCTAAGTCCGTAGACAGCCGTTTGGGAAGCCAGTTTTTTCAATACGCTCATGATGCGAAGATAGGAAAGTTGGTTGGGAGCTACATAGTCTCTCCAGGCAATGCATTGTTGTGCCCTTTCAATGCAGATACTTGAGGATATTGCTGGAAATACTCCGACGAGAGCGGTCCCAAATGAAACAGAAGATCTAGTGCACTCAGCGGGGTGCGAAAACCATACTTAGTATCAAAAACTTGGGCATAGGGAATGACCTCAATCTTTTCAATACTTTGCTGATATGGGGCGAGCAATTGCTGTGCGATGAGCGATTGTTGGGCGTTGGTTATTTCAGTGTATTCTGGCGTTTGAGCAATTCTCAAGTTGCTAAAAAGTAGTTCATTACATCCATCAATTAGCGTTTCCATGGTTTCAGGTTGTTCATCCAATAATGCCCAAAATCGGTAATCGTAGTATTCAAAAAAGGGCGACTTGCCATAGGCGGTTTGCCATGCTTGTTTGTGGTCTTTCACCCATTTTTCACTGTAGTTGATGCGCACGTTTGGCAAGGGGCGGTTGCGGTCTTCGTGGAATACAGGCACGGTGAGTTGTTGTATGCCATTTGGACCGCCAATTGCGTAGCGATTGTGTCCGTTTTGTTTCAAAAAGGGCGCATTTTTGAGAATGGGATACTGATTTTGTTGGTTTCCAGCAACAAACCATCGCACATCGGGAAACAGGCAGTAAGGCATATTGAACATCAGGGATGGTATAAAGTAACGGGTAATGGGTCCGCGCACCGGTTTAGCAAAGTTGAGAGGGTGGTTTTGAATACGGGATGCAGATACTGAGGGGCGATTTCGGTTAGTGGTTGGAGTACGAATCTACGGTCTTGCATATGCGGATGTGGAATTTGGAGCGTTTCTGTGGTGTTTACAATATCGTTATATAGCAATATGTCTATATCAATACTTCGTGGACCCCATTTGATTTCGCGTCTTCGGCCGAGTTGTTTTTCGATGTCCAAACACTTGTGGAGCAGCATTTTTGGTGTGAAAGGCGTTTTCAAGATCACTGCTTGATTGAGAAAGTGGGGCTGGTCTGTGTTTCCCCACGCAGCAGTTTCATAAAGCGATGAACATTTTATCATTCTTCCCACCTGTTGCGATAACAACATTTGTGCCTTTCCAATGTATGCAAGTCGGTTTCCCATATTGCCCCCAAGTCCTACAGCCACCCAATTTTCGATGTTCATGATGGATGCGAAGATAAATACACATTGTTGAAGGAATAGAAATCCTATTTTTGTACATCTATGAAATCGGTATTTTCTTTGCTGTTCTGTGCATTTAGCGCAGTGGTTTCTTTCGCTCAAGAAGCAGTTGTAGGCATTAACACGGCCACTACCCAACGTTGGCAAGTGGTGAGTTTTGGCAATGATCCATTGAAAGTTCGACAGTATACATTTGCCAATGGACTTACCCTAATTACATCTACCCAGCAAAAATCGCCCCGGGTATACACCATGGTTGCCGTGAGAACAGGTTCGAAGAATGACCCTGCAGACCACACAGGATTGGCGCATTACTTAGAGCATATGTTGTTCAAGGGTACCGATAAATATGGCAGTTTAGACTGGTCAAAGGAAGAACCATTGTTGAAGCAAATTGATCAATTGTATGAGAAATACAATCACAGCAAAGACCCCATCGCACGGAAAGCCATTTACCGCGCTATCGATAGTGTGAGTCAGCTTGCCGCGAAATTTTCTATCGCGAATGAATACGACAAAATGTGTCAGGCAATGGGGGCACAAGGCACGAATGCTTTTACCAGCACCGACGAAACGGTGTACATCAACGACATCCCATCGAACATGGTGAACAAATGGATCGCCCTTGAGGCTGAGCGATTCCGAAACCCCATTTTGCGGTTGTTTCATACTGAGTTAGAGGCGGTTTACGAGGAGAAGAATATTTCTATGGACCGCGTGGGTGACAAGGTGTATGAAGTCATGATGGCCGATTTGTTTCAAAAACACAATTACGGTTTGCAAACGACCATCGGTACGGTGGATCACCTGAAAAATCCAAGTCTCGAGGCGATTCGCAATTATTACAACGAGTATTATGTGCCCAACAACATGGCGATTATCATGAGCGGTGATTTTGACCCTGATGCTGTGGCTGAGCAAGTATATGAACAGTTTGGCTACATGCAACCCAAGGATGTTATGAGTTATATCTTTGAATTGGAGGAGCCTCGCAACCAAGAGCGTACTTACGAATTAAAGGATCCAGAAGCGGAATATGTAAACATCGGTTTTCGTATTCCCAATGCAGGTTCTGAAGAGTCAAGGGCGGCCAAATTGATTGATTTATTGTTGAATAATTCGAAAGCGGGTTTGATTGATGTGAACCTAATCCTGCAGCAAAAGGTGCTATCAGCCTCCAGTGGCGTTGAACAGATGTCGGATTATGGCATTTTTTACATGGAAGGATCGCCCAAGGAAGGACAAACGCTGGAGGAGGTGAAAGGGTTGTTGTTGGCGGAATTGGAAAAGATTCGCAAAGGTGAATTTGATGAGAATTTGTTGAAGGCGATCATTTTGAACAAGGAAATAGAAAAGATTCGTGCGTTTGATGAAAATGAAAGTCGTTGTTTTTTGTTGAAGGACGCCTTTATTCAAGGGCTGGATTATCGAGACAAGATCAACGAGTTAAACATGATGAAAGAGATGAAAAAAGAGTATTTGGTTGATTTTGCCAATGCCTTTTTGAATGTAGACCGCGTGGTGATTTATAAGCGCAAGGGCGATAAATCGGTATCGGAGAAAATCGAGAAACCGGAGATACACTCGGTGGAATTGAACCGCGACAAGCAGAGTGCCTTTGTGAAAAATTGGTTGGCAGTGCCTTCGGCGCAGATCAAACCCGAGCTAGTGGATTTGAAGAAAGAAATCTCCACACAATATGTGGGACCGGCGGTGATGCGTTATGTGAAAAACAAAGACAATCGATTGTTCAACCTATCCTATCGTTACGATTATGGCAAGTGGCACAACAAATGGCTAGATTTGATTCCTGCATATTTATCTTACGTAGGAACAGATGGCTATACAGCGACGGATATTAGTCATGCGTTTTATCGTTGGGGTTGCAGTTTCAGTGCAAATGGTTCAAATGAACATTTTGTGATCGGTGTGAATGGACCCGAAGAGTATTTTGATTCTGCTGTGTGGCTACTTGAAAAGTTGATGAATAACCCAATGGTGGATGAATCTGTTTATCAATCAATGATTGCGGATGTGATGAAATCTCGTTCTGATGCAAAGTCAAATCCCGCCGCTGTTCGAAGTGCTTTGTTGTCTTATGCTATGTACGGCCCCAACAACCCCTCAAAATGGGTGTTGAGCAACGATGAATTGAAAAAGTCAAAGGCTGTTGATCTTGTAAAATTGATCAAAGGCATGAAAAATATTCGGCATACGCTTGACTATTACGGAAGTCGTGACCAATCGCTCGTGGCCGCTTCCTTATTGAAATATCACCAGATGCCAGCAGATCAAACCAAACACGAGTTGGCTTTCCAACTCGATAAGTCTAAGTCGGTAAGTCAATTGTTTGTAGAAAGAGAAGTGACCCAACCAGTGGTTTATTTTACTCATTATGACCAAGTGCAGGCGAGCATTAACTGGTATTCGCGCGGATCGGTTTTGGCGGAGTCGGAATCGCCTGTAGTATCGGCATTTAACCAATATTTTGGTGGCGACATGAGCAGTGTGGTATTCCAGAACATTCGCGAGGCGAAGGCATTGGCGTACAGTACTTATGCGGTGTATCGTCCGGGAATGGCCAAAGGAAAATACAATTCCATGGTGGGTTTTGTGGGAACGCAAGCCGATAAATTTCACGATGCGGTGGCCGCAATGAATGAGTTGATGACAACATTGCCTGAGAATGCGGAAGTCTTTGAATTGGCGAAGAAAAGTTTGGCCAATCAGCTAGAAACAAACCGTTTGGATCGTTCGTCCTACATTGCAACGTATGACATGAATGTTGAGCGTGGTTTTTCAACGGTGGTTCCCAACATGGCTAACTACGCCAAGATGTCGACCCTGGGAATGACAGACATCGCCAATTTCCACAAGGAAAGGGTGAGTGGTAAACCATATACATTGGTGGTCGTGGCAGACCGTGCCCGCGTTGGTAAAACAGACTTGGCCAAATATGGCAAGGTAATAGACGTAGAAATCAATGAATTGTTCGGGTATTAAACCGCGGCCAATTCGGCATTTTTCAAACCAAAATCATCATACAGTTTCTGTAGCGATGCGGGTTTAAAAATCTAGGATTTGCTACTTCTAAGTGTACCTCAAGAATTTACTTCGTCAATGACCGCGTGTATTGATTATTTGCGATTTTCGTCGAAAAAAAATTGAGCGTTGCAGTTATCACAACAACTTTAGCGTTAATTTCGTTTTAATTTCACGATTAAAATTAATACAAATATGAATATTAAACAATTGACAGGTGTGATTTTGGTAGGGGTAACGGGTCTCGTTACATTGGGGATGGTAGCCTGCGACGGTGATAACGCAATTTCTGGGAATCTTTTGAAGAAGCCCACGTTGAGCGGAACATATGATTATGAACATCCAAGTACGCCATCTGGGAATTCTTTGAGTATCAAGGATCTTCTATTGAGTCGTGCTTTTAAGTCTACGATTGGTTTCCCTGGATCTGGAAACATAGACCCCGACATGCAGGAGGCTTCTTCTACATTTAGTAATGCCAGTGCAACGTTGGGGCGGGTACTGTTTTACGACAAGCGGATGAGTTTGAATAACACCGTGTCTTGCGGAAGTTGCCACCATCAAGCGGTTGGATTTAGTGATAGAATGCCTGTGAGTGTTGGATTTGGCGGAAAAACCACCAAACGCAATAGTATGAGCATTAACAACCCTGTTCAATTCAACAATTTATTTTGGGATTCGAGGGCTCAATCTACAATGGATTTGAGTTTGCGTCCAGTATTCGATCATATCGAAATGGGTATGGAGTCTGATGAAATGTTGGAGAAGAAATTGGCAGCTACCGACTTCTATGGTCCTTTGTTTGAGAAAGCGTTTGGAAGTCCTGAGGTTACAAGAAGAAAAGTCTCTTTGGCCATTACCCACTTTTTGTCTTCCATGGTTTCAATGAACGCTAAAAAGGATTTGGTTGATGCTGGAAAGGCGAAGTTTTCGATGATGGAACAAATGGGTCATGATTTGTTTTTCTCAGAAAGAACGGGATGTTTCAAATGTCATAGTGGGAATAATTTTAGTGCACCTGATGATCCGGGTGGGTCTTACGGTGCACCAACAGTTGCGGGAACTGCCAACATAGGTTTGGATAAGTCCTATGCGGACAATGGCAAGGGCAATGGAAAATTCCGTATTCCAAGTCTGCGTAACATTGAATTGAGCGCTCCTTATATGCACGATGGTCGCTTCAATACATTGGATGCTGTGGTTGATCATTACAGCCATGGTGTTCAGGCCCATCCTCATTTGGATGCCAACATGAAGGACAAGAATGGCCAGCCCAAGAAGATGAATTTCACGCAAGAGGAAAAAGATGCAATGGTTGCATTCTTGCGTACATTATCAGACCCTGTGTTTACCAAAGACCCTAAATATTCAGATCCTTTTGCGAATTGATTTTTGGGTGAAATACACCCCCCAGCGGGCCAGTAAAATTCTCCATTGGGGTCATGATTGAAGAAAACAAAGTTACCATCTTGATTCCATCTGGTGCAGGTGCACCGGGTTTTGCAGGAATTTGTCGCTGTTTACGAGAAGAATTATCCTGGCAAATAGTCGCTGGTGATACCAATGAGCATGCCTATGGTAAAGCGTTGTGCGATGAGTTTTTTGTAGTATCATCGAGCGAAAATGAGCAGTCTTACTTAGATGCTGTAATGGTTGCTTGTGAAAGGTACGCTGTGGATGTCATCTTGCCAATCACTACCCGAGAACTTGGAATTCTGTCTGCCAATAAAGAGCACTTCGAAACCAAGGGAATCAAGGTTGTGGTAAGCAGTGCAAAGGGGATTGACGTATCGAACGACAAAGGAAAGGCGGCGCAAATTGCAAGCGAATTGCATTTACCAGTACCTGAATTTGTGGTGTGTAACGATTTGGTTTCGTTTGAAGAGGCAGCCAAATCAATGCAGGAGCGGCACGACGTCATTTGTTTTAAACCTGTGAGGGGGAACGGCAGTAGGGGTTTTGGTGTCGTGGTTCGCGACATTGGTAGGGGTGATTTCCTCAATGCCAAAGCTGGGGTATTGCCAATGACGCTTTCAGAATGGTCTTTGCGCATGCCAAAACAGTTTGATATTCCGTTGATGGTATGTGCTTACTTGTCGGGCATGGAATACTCCGTTGATATGCTTTGTAGCGAGGGTAAAACGTTGTTTTGTGTTCCGAGAACCAGAGACAAAATGATTGGAGGTATTAGTGTTGCGGGCAAATTGGATCGCAATTTTGGTTTGATTGCATTTTGTATCCAATTGGCCCAGGCTTTGGAATTAGACGGACCGATAGGTATGCAATGGAAGGAGGATTCAGATGGTGTTCCCCATTTGATTGAAATCAATCCGAGATTACAGGGTACCACTTCAACATTGGCATTGGCAGGTATTAATTTTCCGGTACAGGCGGTACGACATGCATTGGGAATGGGGTTGACATCAAGTACTGCGGACATTGATTGGGGCAAGAGATTTGTGCGATTTTGGGACGAACGCATTCTGTCATAAAATTCCGCTTGGGTAGTTTTGTGAATCTCAGTATCTTCGCACCATTATGAATACTCAAAAGCGTAACACCAAAGGCTACTGGGCGCTCACTGTGATCAGCGGCTTGGCACTTACTTACTTTACGATTTTTCAACCTGAAGCCTTCTGGCTTGGATTGCCAACCTTCTTCGGTGGCATTGCCATGGCCATGGATTGGGTTTAATCGCCCTTTTCATATTTAATTCTTCATTAGTGGAGTCAAACTGCTCCATAATTTCATTTATTTGCAAACGATGGCAAATCAAAATTGGTTCGATTTCGAAAAAGACATAGTAGAGTTGATGGATCAACTCGAGAAAGCCAAGGACACCCATGAAAAGGGCAAATTGGACATGACAGATATGCTGTTGACCTTGGAAAACAAAATTGAGGAAGCCAAGCAAACAGTATACGGCAATCTTTCGGGATGGCAGAAAGTGCAAATCAGCAGGCACCCTGATCGACCTTACACGTTAGATTACGTAGAGAACATTGCCACGGATTTTATCGAATTGCACGGCGATCGCCATGTGAAGGACGATAAAGCCATTGTTGGGGGTTTTGCGAATATTGACGGCAAGCCATTCATGATAATCGGTCAGCAAAAGGGCAGAAATACGAAGCAGCGACAGATGCGCAATTTTGGTATGCCCAATCCTGAAGGATATCGCAAGGCGTTGCGATTGATGAAATTGGCAGAGAAATTCAATGTTCCTATTTTGACATTGATTGATACTCCGGGTGCATCGCCTGGTTTGGAAGCGGAAGAACGCGGACAAGGAGAAGCCATCGCCAGGAATTTGTTGGAAATGAGTGTGTTGAAAGTGCCAGTAATTTGTGTTGTGATTGGCGAAGGTGCCAGTGGCGGCGCATTGGGCATTGGTGTTGGAGACCGTGTGTTGATGATGGAATACACTTGGTACAGTGTAATTAGCCCTGAGAGTTGTTCAAGTATTTTGTGGCGTACTTGGGAAATGAAGGAGCGCGCTGCGGAGGCTTTGAAGTTATCGGCTACCGATATGTTGCAAAACAAATTGGTTGATGGCATCGTGCCGGAACCTTTGGGCGGAGCACACCACGATCCTCAAGCTGCCTATGATTCGTTGAAAACGGCGGTACTTTCGTGTTTGGCTGAGTTGGCCGACATGGATGCTGAGGATAGAATTCAGGCGCGAATCGCGAAGTTTTCGGCGATGGGTGTTGTTGTGGATGCGTAATCGGGCCTTCTAAATTTGTAGAACCCATGCAAAAAAAGTCAAGTATTTGCGCGTTGTTTGGGATTGATTATCCCATCATTCAAGGGGGTATGATTTGGTGCAGCGGTTGGGAATTGGCGAGTGCGGTTTCCAATGCAGGTGGCTTGGGATTGATTGGCAGCGGGAGCATGTATCCCAATGTATTGCGTGAACATATTCAAAAGTGTAAACAGGCAACGGATAAACCCTTTGGGGTGAATGTTCCATTGTTGTACCCAGATATTGAGCAGCATTTGGATATTATTGTGGAAGAGGGGGTAAAAATCGTTTTTACCAGTGCGGGTAATCCGGCAAAATATACAGGGTGGTTGAAAGAGCGGGGCATCACGGTGGTGCACGTTGTGGCGAACACCAAATTTGCAAAGAAGTGCGAGGATGCTGGGGTTGATGCGATTGTGGCTGAGGGTTTTGAGGCGGGGGGACATAACGGCAGGGAGGAAACGACCACGATGTGTTTGATTCCCATGATTGTTGATTGTGTGCGTGTGCCTGTTATTGCAGCAGGTGGAATTGGCTGCGGTAGAACGATGGCTGCGGCGATGTGTTTGGGCGCTTCGGGCGTGCAAGTAGGCAGTCGGTTTGCAGCATCGACAGAAAGTAGTGCCCATCAGCATTTCAAGGAGCAGATTATTGCGGCGGTTGAGGGTTCAACGGAGTTGACATTAAAGGAAATCACACCGGTGAGGTTGTTGAAGAATCCGTTTTATCAGGCGGTGATGGATGCCTATGAGCGGGGTGCTGATTTGGAAGAATTGAAGTCGTTGTTGGGTAGGGGCCGAGCGAAGCGAGGCATGTTTGAAGGGGATTTGGAAGAAGGTGAATTGGAAATCGGACAGATTAGCGCGAGGTTGGATCACATAGAAACAGCTGCAGAAATCGTTCAGAAGATGATGGCGGAATATGACGTCATTGCAAAGAATCATTCATTTTTTAATTATTGAAATTATATGGAAGCAGAGAGGAATCCTTGGAAAGTCATTTACTGCGCGAGTAGGCAAGAAAAAAAGGTATCGGCCTATTTAACTCAAAGGAATATTGAGCACTATTTGCCGTTGGTGAATAAGCTAAGGGTGTGGAGTGATAGAAAGAAGTGGGTAGAAATGCCCCTTTTCAACGCGTATATATTTGTTCGTCCCACTGAAATTCAGCGCGATTTGGTTTTGCAAGTGCCTGGTGTAGTGAGGTTTTTGCGATATAATGGTAAAGATGCATTGGTTCTCGAAAAAGATGTTGATTTGATACAGAGTTTGATTGAAAAAGGGTATCAGATTCAACAACAGGATATGTCGGTTCGACTAGAGCCCGGTGATTTGGCGGAAGTGTTGGATGGTCCGTTCAAAGGTGAGGAAGTGGAGGTTCATTATACCGAAGATGAAGTGTATGTAATTGTCTCAGTAGAAGGATTATCAAGCAGTTATAGGGTAAATTTACCGCGGGAAGTGTTAAAATTGAAAAAGAAAAGCAAAGACCGCGACAAAGCATTATGGTAGGAAACACAATTTTATTGCTATCGCCGCATACGGATGATGCGGAATTGGGCTGTGGCGCCACCATTGCCAAACTCATACGTGAGGGTAAAAAGGTTTATTATGCTGCGTTCAGTGCTTGTGAACAGAGTGTGATTGAGGGCTTTCCCAAAGACATTCTGATCCATGAGGTCAAAGAGGCCACTGCAGCATTGGGTATTGACCCCAATAATTTGTTTTTGTATCGCTATGAAGTGAGAACCTTCAACTATCGCCGACAGGAAATTTTGGATGATTTGATTCGGTTGCGTGAAGATTTGAAACCCGATACCGTGTTGATGCCTTGTCTGCATGATATCCATCAAGACCACAAAACAATGGCTGAAGAAGCTTTGCGCGCATTCAAGTTTTGCAATGTTTTTTGCTATGAACTGCCATGGAATAATTTGAATTTTAATACAGCGGCTTTTGAAGTGGTGAGCGAAGAGGATGCACAAGCCAAAGTAAATGCTTTGGGCAAATACAAAAGCCAAGCCCATAGACCCTACGCCAACGAAGAGTTTTTGCGCAGCCAATTGCGAATGCGGGGCGTGCAAGTATCGCGAAGATATGCGGAGGTTTTTGAGGTAGTGCGCATGATATCTGAGTAATGATGGCGGACGGACCAAATAGCAGGAATCCGTTGGTAAAAAGTCCGCAACAATGGTTTGTTTATGGGGTATTGGCGGTGGTTATTGTGACCATTGTGTTGCGTTTTGGGTGGTTGTTTTCCCTGCCCCTTACCAATGATGAAACTTCCGCTTTGATGCGTTTGCAGGTGTCGGGTTTTGATGCTTTGTTGAATGAGGTGGTTTGGAATGATGGACATCCGATGTTGGTGCAGGTATTTTTATGGTATTGGACCCATTGGTTTGGTACGGCTGTTTGGGTGGTAAAATTGCCTTTTTTGTTGTGTGGATTGGGGTCTGTGATGTTGATGGTGCACATCGGTATGCGTTTGAATCGGCCGTGGGCGGGTTTGATGGCAGCCGCGATGTTGGCTACGTTGCAGTTTCCGGTGATGTATAGCGAGATTGCTCGTCCGTATGCGCCAGGGTTGCTGTTATCGCTGTGGGCCTTTTATGTTTGGCTGCGCTGGGTAGCACTTTGTTGGGGCGATTCTCCGCGGCTGCAGGATTTATTTAAGCCGATGGTTTTGCTGGCGTTGGCGGGGTATTTGGGTGCATCAAACCACTATTTTAACGGATTGATATTGGGTCTGCTTTTTGTGGCGGGCTTGTTCTGGCTCCCAATCAAGTATTGGTTGAGATACCTTTGGCCATGGGCATTGATGGTGGCATTTTATTCGCATCAGCTGGGCATATTTATGCATCATTTGCAAGTGGGAAGTCCGGGATGGCTGTCGGTTCCAACATGGTCAACCCTCGGAAAGCATGTGTTGTATTCGGTTGGATACAGTGTGTGGGTTTGGATATTGTGGGCACTGGTTGGCGGCGGTTTGTTTGCCTTTGGATGGATGCGTAAAAGGCGTTCGGGGGCGATGGACGAGGTATTAGGTGCCAAGATTGTGGGGGTCGCACCACGCAAAGCGTGGTTCACGGTGTTGTTTCTGTATTTGTTGCCAATGGGTATTGCCTTTGCGTATTCGATCTACAGGGCTCCTGTTTTTCAGGACTCTGTGTTGCTGTTTTCATTTCCGTTTGGTTTGTTGGCACTGTCATGGTGGGTGGATAGAGAATGGGTAAGTATCCGCTGGAGAATGGGTTTGTTGATCCTCACTCTAGTGGTAAATATATATGTGCTAATCGCCGAGCGCAGGCATTTGTCACAATTTGGGAATCAATCTTACGACGCGGCGGTGCGGACATTTCAGCAATGGGGGCTGGACGATTTGGGAACGGGACATTCGGGCGAAGAAAAAACCATGTTAGTGGGTGATTCGGCGGAGATGTGGGTGTACGGATTTGAGCCATTTTTTATGGAATTTCATGCTTCCTCGTTGGGATGGGACATGGGAACATGGCAAAAACGCGGGGGTAAGGTTCGCTATTTTAGGGAGGAAACGGATGATTACGGCTTGTTTCGCCGAAAATTAGGCGCTGTTCGCGGCGATAATTTTTATTATGTTAATATGGTGGGCATGGACCCGATGCTGCGGGTTTGGATTCAAGAGGCTTTTCCGTCTTTGGTGCGCGAGGCGATGGGGCCGGGGTATCACGTCATGCACTTTTCCAGGCAAGGCCGGGGCAAGCGTCCTTTGTATCGCGAAGAAATAGTCTCTGTGTTGGGAGAAATTGAGATGCACGAGACACCGATGTCAACCGAACAGTATTTTCCAGTCTGTTTGTCGGCACTGGATTCGTTGGGACCCAAGCGTTACGAGGCAGAATTTGTGGCGGAGGCTGAGATTGTAGTAAGGAAGGAGCTGCTTAAAGCGCAAGATTTGCGGTTGGTGGTTACAGTAAATGATGGCAGCGGCAAGCAGGTTCGGTTTTTGGATCGGGGCTTGGGCGATATGGATTATCGTGTGGACGAGGTGGCGAGGGTTGAGGACTCTTTGTGTGTGGTAAAATTGTATTTGTCGGGACGGCTAGTGGATGTGCCCTGGGGTGCTTGGCGGAATCATGGTTGCGTGGGGGAAGGGTATCAGTTGCAGGTGTTTATCGACAACGCGGGAAAGCATCCGGTGGGTGTTCGGAGGATAGCTTGCACATTTTGGGAGGGGAATGGCGATGTATATGGGTTGGTAAATCCTAGCATTCCGTAAAAATGGACATTTGCGGGGTGATCTGCTTTTGGAAATGGATAGAATGCGGTTATTTGATTAATTTCGCAACCAATGGGAATCCTATCACAAGTGATTTTTGCCCTAATTTTGGGCATTGGAAGTTGGATATTCGCCGGTCGGGTGAAGTTCATCCGCAGAAATATTTTTTTGGGTAAGGAGCAGGATCTATCAGACAATCCCTCGGCGCGCTGGAAACAGATGTTGTGGGTGGCGATGGGACAGAGCAAGATGGTTAAACGTCCGGTAGCCGGATTTTTTCACATATTGATTTACGTGGGTTTTGTGTTGATCAACATTGAGGTTTTGGAGATTTTGATTGATGGATTGTTGGGCACGCACCGTTTTTTTGCGCATTATCTGGGTTCGATTTATGATGTGGCGATAGGCTTTTTTGAGATTTTGGCTTTTGGGGTTGTGGTTGCTTGTGTGGTGTTTTTGGCCCGCAGGTTTGTGATCAAGGTACCACGATTACAAATGAATGAATTGAAGGGATGGCCGATGAAAGATGCGACGATCATTTTGGTGGTTGAGATTGTGTTGATGGGTGCTTTGTTGAAGATGAATGCGGCGGAGCAGGTGTTGGTGAGCAGGGGATTGATGGAGGCGCACGGTAGTTTTCCGGTGAGTCAGTATTTGGTGGGATTTTTTAGCGGATTCAGTGATGGGTCGGTTCATATGATCGAGCGATTGTGTTGGTGGTTCCATTTTGTGGGGATTGTGGTGTTTTTGAATTATGTGCCTTACAGTAAGCATTGGCATATCATCATGAGTTTTCCGAATGTGTATTACACGCCGTTGAAGCCAAAGGGTTCTTTCGAGAACTTGGATTATGTTACTACGGAGGTTAAATTGATGATGGATCCGGCGGCGCAGCCGCCGGATGGATACGAACCCCCCGCGGGTTTTGGTGCCAAAGATGTACAGGATTTGACATGGAAAAATTTGATGGATGCCTACACATGTACCGAATGCGGTCGTTGTAGCAGTGTATGCCCTGCCAATCAAACCGGGAAGCTCCTATCGCCAAGAAAAGTGATGATGGATACCCGTGATCGTCTGGAAGAAGTGGGTCGTGGTATCGATGCGGCGAAAAAGGCAGGAACACCCGTGGAAGGTCGCTTCGAAGATGGCAAAGACCTACATTCATACGTATCAGCCGAAGAGTTATGGGCGTGTACCACCTGTAACGCTTGCGCTGAGGCTTGTCCGGTCAACATCAACCCTGTCGACATCATTGTTCAAATGCGTCAATACCAGGTGATGGAAAAAAGTGCTGCTCCTAGTGAGTTGAACAACATGTTTACCAATTTGGAAAACAATGGTGCCCCTTGGCAGTTCAACCAGATGGACAAAGCCAATTGGACACAAGGTTAACGCCTTTGAATCATGCATTGAAGTATACCTTTCTATCGTGGGGTTCTTAAAGAATAGTGCCAGTTTGGTGGCAAAGTAGAAAAAAGGGTGCATCCCTCGCAGTTTTATCGTATTTTTGAAGGGCAATGAGCACGTTTCATTTATTAGTATTTGGTATGGGTGGACAAGAGTGGATTTGGATTTTGGTACTCGTTTTGTTGCTTTTCGGCGGCAAAAAGATTCCTGAGCTGATGCGCGGTTTAGGCCGTGGTGTAAGAGAATTTCAAGACGCCAAGAACAATGTTGGCAACGAAATTCGCAAAGGAATGAACGAGGACCCCAAAGAGAACAAGGAGTAATCTTGAAGCACTACAGCCGGATTTCAGTAATTCGGGAAGACCTGAACGCAGGCCACATTTCATGTGTGTCTCTGGTAGATTATTACCTAAAAAATATTGAATTAAATAAGCACTTAAACGCCTTTTTGGAGGTTTGGGGAGATGAAGCCATCGAAAGGGCTCAAGCCATTGACGCCAAGGTAAAAGCAGGTACAGCGGGCCGTTTGGCGGGCTGTGTGATTGCCTTGAAAGATGTTTTGGCTTACAAAGACCATCGCGTGGGATCGTCCTCCAAAATTTTGGAAGGATTTACCTCGATTTATTCTGCCACGGTTGTTCAACGTCTGTTGGATGAAGATGCCATTTTCATTGGTCGTACCAACTGCGATGAATTTGCAATGGGTGCAAGCAATGAAAACAGTGCCTTTGGTCCAGTATTAAACGCAGCAGACAATACCCGTGTGCCAGGTGGATCCTCAGGTGGAAGTGCCGTAGCTGTGCAAGCCCATATGGCCCATGCGGCTTTGGGCAGCGATACGGGTGGTTCAATCCGACAGCCAGCGGCCTTTACCGGCATCTATGGATTCAAACCCACTTACGGTTTGATTTCACGCTGGGGTTTGTTGGCTTACGCATCCAGCTTTGACCAAATTGGCCCCATGGCTCAGTCCCTGGAAGATGTGGTTTTACTTACAGAAATTATGGCAGGTCCTGACGGACAAGATGCTACTTTATATCAACAGCCAGCACCCAAATATTCCGTTCCAACAGCCCCCGCGAAGGCGCGTTTTGCTGTCATGAAGCAAGCGGTAGCAGAAGAAGGTATCGACCCCGAAGTAAGGGCGATGATGTTGGATTTGATTGCAAAGTTGGAAGTGGCAGGACATGAAATCACCTATTTTGATTTTCCGTTATTGGATTATATGGTGCCTGCGTATTATGTATTAACTACCGCTGAAGCATCAAGCAATTTTTCGCGATATTCCGGAATGCTGTACGGTAAGCGCAGCGAATTGGCCCATGATTTAGATTCTACTTACACATTGTCGCGCACTGAAGGTTTTGGTGAAGAGGTAAAGCGCAGAATCATGTTGGGAACGTTTGTGTTGAGCAGTGATCAATACGATGCTTACTATGACAAAGCGCAGCGTGTTCGCAGAGTAATTCAAATTGAAACGGAGAAGGTGCTGGCCAATGCCGATGCCATATTGTTGCCAACTACAAGTACACCACCTTTTAAGTTAGGTGAAAAAGCAGCGGATCCCGTGGCCATGTACATGGCAGATTTGTTGACAGTTCAGGCGAATTTGGCAGGTAACCCAGCGATTTCTATTCCCGCTGGCACAACGCAATCTGGACTGCCAATGGGCGTTCAATTGATGACAGGTTTGTTGGAAGAGAATACCTTGTTTGACTTGTCAAAATTGTTGGAAGAAACCCTGGGATGAGTTTGAGAATTCGCATCTTCATAGTATGGGTCATGGTGTGCGGTTTGGCCATAGGTCAGAACGATGTTCAATTGCGTCTGAAAACGTTGGAAGTGAGGGGTTTGCCCTTCTTTTATAACAACGACATCGAACAAACGGTATCAGATTGGCTGAAAAATGAAAACGAAAGCACATCAATTTTCTATGGTCGAATGCAGTTTTATGGCGATAGAATAGATCGAATTGCGTTAAAATATGGACTTCCTTGGTTTGTGAAGTATATACCAGCGGGTAGTTCAGGGTATGAGCCAAGATACCGTGACGAGAGTGGTGCATCGGGGATGTGGCCTTTGAGCTATACCATTGGTAAAAAATACAATTTGCGTCAGACTGCGATGTTTGATGAGCGCAGGGATCCTGAAAAATCTACCGAGGCAGCTTGCTTATACTTGCGTGATCTTTACGTGATTTACGGTGATTGGCTAAAGGCGATAACGGCATTTAGAATTGGTCCAATTCGCTTGAATCAAGTGATTCACGCGTTGGATGGCGATTTGGATTTTGCCCATATTTATGAAGCATTGGAACCTGAAGAGCGATTGCCCATCATTCAGTTTTATGCGGCAGTGGCGGTTCTTCATCACGCCCAGCAATATGGCATCAAACCCATTGCAATCGAACGCAGCGATGCTGTTGGTGTCACTTCTGTAAACATGGTGGTTCCTTTCGCCGTATTAAATGATAAAATTGGTGTTGGACTCTCTGATTTGAGAAACTTAAATCCTGAGTTTCGGGCGGATGCAGTTCCCTTTTTGGGTGAGCCCTGTGCCTTTAATTTACCCAAGCGATATGCCGATCTTTATAACCAAAAGCGTGATTCATTGTCGGTTTGGGTCAATAGCAAACCCCTACTCACACAGCGCGTGACCAAAGTAGATACGATGGTTGTAGGCGATGGTGATTCTGCGGTGAATGTGACTGTATCGGGCAGTGATCAATCGATAACGGATACGAATGGTGTTACCCCGCCTGTGCCGAAAACAATTTTAAGTGGGCCTGCAGATACCAAGGTTTGGGTGTACTACAAGATAAAATCTGGCGATGCAGTTTACACACTGAGCGATATATTTGATTGTACGCCTGAACAATTGAAATCTTGGAATCGATTGCAAGGAAATCAATTGCGTGTTGGTTCGCTATTGAAATTTTATGTCCCATCAAAACGCAAAGCGTATTACGTAAAATTGAATGCATTAACCATCGCTCAAAAACGCAATATTGCCGGTACCGACTAATGAAACACGTCGTATTATTTTTTGCAACCATTGCAATTAACTTAGCGTTATGGGCTCAGAAAATACCTGTCATCGTTCCAACACAGGAACCTGTAGTTGTTGACGGTGTCTTGGATGAATCGGTTTGGAAAAACGCAAAATCATTGGGTGCGAGCAATGGTCAAACCAATGGTCGGTTTGTTTGGCAGCAGGAAGAAGACATAGATCAATTTATACAGCACTATCCATATGATACATCCAAGGCAGAGACACAGACCCGCTTTGCGATGGCGTATGATGAAAAATTCCTATACGCAATAATCATTTGCGAAAATCGCAACCCAGAAAAACCCTATGTCATTCAGAGTTTAAAACGTGATTTTAGTGTAACCAATACGGATGCAGTTGTATTGACATTGAGTCCGTTCAATGACGGACAGAATGGTTTTTCCTTTGGGGTAACGCCTTTTAACTCTCAACGCGAGGGCTCGGTGGAGAATGGTGGTGGTTTTGGTGTAACAACAGCATGGGATCAGGTGTGGTTTTCAGCCACAAAGCGCTATGCAGATCATTGGGTAGCGGAGATTGCCATTCCCTTTAACAGTTTGCGGTTCAATCCGAGTGAGAAGTTCTGGCGATTTAACGTGGCGAGGTTTGATTTTAAAAACAATGAAATCTCGGCATTTGCCCGGGTTCCACGAAATTTCAATATCAGTTCATTGGTTTTTTGTGATTCGCTATCTTTTGGATCGAACAATCCTGATGCCATGATTCAAGGGAATGTCAGCGATGCACAATCAAATTCGACTGAATTCGTGAGGAAGAACAGAAACTTGGTTTTTATACCCTACCTCAGTGGAATGGGCCAGCAAGGTCAGACGGGCAAGCGGTCTTCTTTTTCTGATCCGGTGACCGGTACACCCAAAATTGGTTTTGATGCCAAGGTGGGATTGAGTAGGAGTTTGAATTTGGATATCACGGTCAACCCGGATTTTGCTCAAGTGGATGTGGATGTGCAACAGGTGAATTTGACGCGTTACAGCTTGTTTTTTCCCGAGCGCAGGCAGTTTTTCATTGAGAACAGTGATTTGTTTGCAAGCTTCGGCTTCAGACAGATACGTCCGTTTTTCTCCCGAAGAATTGGCTTGGGCAGCAGCGGACCCGTACCCATTTTGGGCGGTGTTCGGATGTCGGGTAAGATAGGCAGCAATGTGCGATTGGGATTGATGAATATCACCACGCAATCACAGGAGTCGGGCACAGCAGGTGCGGATGCTGTGGCGGCAACGAATTATTCGGTGTTTGCTTTGCAGCGCAAGGTATTTGCAGCAAGCAACGTGGCATTCATCGCTGTTCATGACCAAAGGGTAAATGCATTGGTGTCTTATTTGGATAAAGACGGTAAACCAAGAAATACTGGAGATTACAACACTGTTTTGGGTACTGAATTCAATTTGCTGACCAAGAGCAATTTATGGGCAGGTAAAGGATTTGTTCAGAAATCTTTATATCCGGGTCTACGCGGAGATGCGGGGTATGCCCATGCTACCTGGTTGCGCTACCGAAGTTTGAATTGGATGGCCATGTGGAACCATGAGTATGTGAGTAAGCAGTTTTCGGCAAGGACGGGTTTTGTTCCTCGTACTGATAATTTTGATCCAATTTCAGGGAAGATTATCAAGTATGATTATTGGCGATTGGAACCGATGTTGACGTATAGCCTCTACCCCAAAAGGAACAAGTACATCAATCACTATGGGCTCGTAATAAGTAACAATAGTTATTTTGATAGCAGTTTTCACGGTACGGAATCAGAGTCGGAGATTGGACTGGATTTGAATTTTCAAAATAGTTCAATGTTCCATGTGAGTTTTGATCACTCGTATTACGACTTGTTTTTGCCTTTTGACCCCTTGGATGAGGGCCAGTTGTTCTTTGGCAAATACCAATGGACTGGCATTCACACAGAATTCACCACGAATAATCGCAAGCCATTGAGTGGTTTTTTGGAAGCTTCTTACGGCGGTTATTTTTTGGGAAAGAAATACGAATTTGGCGGAAATCTATCCTACAGAGTAAAGGGTTTGGGTAAACAAAAATTACCGCTGTTGTTATTCAATGCGAATTTCAACCACATCAATGTGCTGATGGGTGATTCATTCGCTTCTACCATTAATTTGATTGGTTTTAAAGCGGAGTATAGCATCAATACCAATACCTACTTTACGGGTTTTGTTCAGTACAATACGCAATCAGAAAAGATGAATGTGAACTTGCGTTTTCAATGGAGATATCGCCCACTGAGCGATTTCTTCTTGGTTTACAGTCAGAATTACGATCAGTTTCAGTCGGTTTTACCCAATCGCAATACATTTTTGGGACCATCGTTTAGAACGTTGGCCGCGAAATGGGTTTATTGGTTCAATTAAAAACCGTCTCCGTCAAGGATATTGCCCAATCCACCGAGGATACCGCCTTCTTCGCGACGTCCACCTGGGGCGCCATAACTCAAGATTTTGCTGGCCAACCGAGATACGGGCAAACTTTGTAACCACACTTTACCAGGGCCTCTGAGAACGGCAAAGAACAATCCTTCACCACCGAACAAGGCATTTTTTACACCGCGAACCATTTGAATATCGTAATCGATGCCTGAGGTAAACGCCACGATACACCCAGTATCGATGCGCAAGAATTCACCAGCACGCAATTCTTTCTCCATGACATGTCCGCCTGCGTGTACAAAGGCCAAACCATCGCCCTCGAGTTTTTGCATGATAAAACCTTCCCCACCGAACAGGCCGGTGCCAAGTTTGCGCTGAAATTCTATGCCTACGCTCACACCTTTGGCAGCGCAGAGGTAACTATCTTTCTGACATATAACTTTCCCACCGAGCTGTTGAAGGTCTAGTGCCATGATTTTACCGGCATAAGGACCTGCAAATGTCACCCGAGATTTATTGAAGCCGGTATTGGTAAAGGCCGTCATGAATAGCGATTCACCGGTGAGCAAACGCTTACCTGCGCCCATGAGTTTGCCGAAAATCCCACCGCTTTGTTGGCTACCATCGCCGAAAACGGTTTCCATTTCGATGCCATCATCCATGAACATGAAGCTACCACTTTCAGCCATAACGGTTTCTTGTGGATCAAGTTCAATTTCTACACATTGCATTTCTTCGCCGAAGATGCGGTAGTCGATTTCGTGATTGCGTCTCATATCTTTCGTAATCAATAAATTATGGGTTTTCTTGGGGCATTTTTTTCAGTGCGAGGATACTGAAGTTGCTGTTTTCTTTGACGATGGTATTGCTGAGGCGGCCCAATCCGGTAATTTCCATTTCAACGACATCGCCATCTTGCAACCATTGTTCTTTGTATTGGGGATCATTCAGTTTGCCAGTGCCGTTTAATTCAAGGAAGCAACCAGTACCTACAGTTCCACTGCCGATGACGTCGCCAGGAAAAATATCGGCACCATAAGCGCATCGCTCAATGATTTCGGCGAAGGTCCAATCCATATCACCCACACTGCCTTCACTCACTTGGATACCGTTGACCCAGCATTTCATGTTGAGGTTGTAGCTGTGGCCAATGTGTCCGGGTTTCGCCGCAATTTTGTATGGTTCGAGCTCATCGGGTGTAACCAACCAAGGACCGATAACTGTGCTGAAGTCTTTGCCTTTGGCGGGGCCTAGGTTGAGAAGCATCTCTTCCATTTGCAATCGGCGAGCACTCATGTCGTTCATAATCATGTATCCAGCGATGTATTGGTCGGCGTCTTCGGCTTTCACATTTCTTCCGTGCTTTCCAAGTACAACGGCTGCTTCAAGTTCAAAGTCCAATTTTTCAAAGTGGTCTGGCATGCAGGGGATTGCGCCTGGACCTTGGATTGCGTTGTGGTTGGTAAAGTAAAAGATGGGATATTGATCAAACTCAGGGATCATGGGCACACCACGGTTTCTTCTTGCGGCAGCGACGTGTTGGCGGAAGGCATATCCATCTCTACAGCTGCTTGGCTGGGGCACGGGGGCCAACAGAATATCGTCTGAACAGGGAACAGCTAGGTGACTGTGTTTGCCTGCGAGAATTTCGGCTTCAACGGCTTTTGCCAAGGCACTCTGATTATCCCAATCGTTCAGCATATCGCGCATGTTATTGGCGATGTTTGGCTGAATGGTGTGAAGGGGATAAATGTTGGATTGAACCAGGATACCGGTTTGTGGGCGACCATCGGTTTGAAAGGTGACCAATTTCATACGACAAAAATACGGCTAAATCACGAGTTTGTGTGGGAAATCGGGTTTGGTGTTTGCGATCGGATGTCGGAATTTTGTTTCCAGAAAATTTCCATGACAAACAGAAAGAAGGTATTGGTAACGGGCAGCAATGGGTTGTTGGGTCAGAAGCTCACAGATTTGTTTTTACAACAGTTAGATTGGGATTTATTGGCTACTGGTGCGGGGGGAAACCGTCACCCAGCAGATGAAGGGTATCGCTATGAGACCTTAGACATTACCGATTTTGGTGCAATGGAGGTGATGTTAAACCGTGAATTGCCTGATGTTGTGATTCATACTGCGGCAATGACACAAGTCGATGATTGTGAATTTAAACGCGACGAATGTGTGGCATTGAATGTAACAGCAGTGGAACATTTGGCGCAATTGAGTACAAAATTGGGTTTTCATTTGGTTCATGTGAGTACGGATTTCATTTTTGACGGTACCAAGCCGATGTATACGGAAGAGGATGAGGCGCATCCATTGAGCTATTATGGATGGAGCAAGTTGGAAGGAGAAAAGCGCGTAATAGAATTTGCTAACAGTTACAGCATCTTGCGCACGGTGTTGGTTTATGGTCAGGTGTCAGACATGAGCAGAACGAACATTGTTTTATGGGCCCATGGCACATTGAAAAACCAGAAGTCGGCCAATGTAGTTACCGATCAATTCCGCACACCTACACTGGCGGAGGATTTGGCAATGGGTTGTTTTTTGGCGGCCGCGCAGCGGGCGCAGGGCATTTTCAACATTGCGGGTAAAGATTATATGAGTGTGATAGAATTGGTGGAGCGAGTGGCATCGTTTTATGGATATTCCATGGAATGCATCAACCGGGTAGATAGTAGTACATTGAATCAGCCTGCCAAACGTCCGCCGATCACAGGCCTAGACATCAGCAAAGCGATAGCACAATTGGGCTATGCCCCTCACTCGTTTGAAGAGGGATTGGCTTTGTTGGCCTTGGAGAAATAACCAGCGATCAATCAGGGTTTTTGCATCACCTCACCGCATTCTTTGCAAGTACGCAGTGCTTCAGAATCGTAATAGTGATTGAAGTGGTTGAGGAAGTCTGTTTCGATGTTTTTTAACTCAAAATATGCTTCATGCAATTTGTTGTTGCAATTTTCACAGAACCAAAGTAGTCCGTCAGTAAATCCTTTGCCAACGCGAACACGTTCTATCACCAAACCAATGGAACCTTCTGTTCTACCGGGACTGTGTGGTACGCCGGGAGGAAGTAGGAACATATCGCCAGGACCGAGTTTTACATCCACACGCTGACCGTTTTGTTGTGTTCTAATGGTGATTTCGCCTTCGAGTTGGTAAAACAACTCTTCGGTTTCGTTGTAGTGATAATCGCGGCGTGCATTGGGACCACCCACAATCATAACGATATAGTCTGTGCCTTCGGGATATAAATTCTTGTTGGCAACGGGTGGCTTCAATAAATGCCGGTTTTCGGCAATCCAAGTTTGGAGGTTAAAAGGCTTGCGAATTTCCATGGTTGTTTGGGTTTAAATGAAGCAGAAGTGCGACTGCAACAACACAAAAGTAAATCTTTGCACGGCATTTTTTCATGTCATTCTACTTATCTAAGTGCTAGTCACACAATTTTTGCGATTTTTACTAAAAGTTCATCGCCCCGAATCATGTAACTTTGTCCTACAATTTCCATGAGTGACGCGATTAAACATGAATGTGGTGTTGCTTTCATTCGGTTGAGAAAACCGTTGGAGTATTACCAAGAAAAGTATGGCACTTTTTGGTACGGCTTAGCCAAGCTGCAGTACCTGATGACCAAACAATTGAATCGTGGCCAGGATGGCGCGGGCATGGGGGTTGTAAAATTGGATCCTGATTATGGTGCCCGGTATTTGGCCCGTAAACGCAGTGCCAGTAAGACCGCACTAACCGATATTTTTGAGGAAGTGGGTGCGGCATTGAACGACATTCCGAAAGAATTCCGCAATGATGCAGATTACTTGAGAAAGCACTATCCCTATGCGGGCGAGATGCTCTTAGGTCATTTGCGTTATGGTACTTATGGCGGGAATAGCATTGAGAATATCCATCCATTTTTGCGTCAGAACAACTGGATGGCGCGCAATCTGATGTTAGCAGGCAACTACAACATCACCAACACCGATGAATTATTTAATGCGTTAATCGATTTGGGACAGCAGCCCAAAGAGAAGAGTGACAATGTATTGATGTTGGAGAAAATCGGTCATTTTATTGACGAAGAGAACCAACGGTTGTTTGGGGTGATGAAGGCGCAGGGATTCACCAATTTGGAGATTTCTGAGAAGATTAAAGAGGAGATATCGCTCACGAACATTTTGAAGCGCAGTTTCAAGAACGTGGATGGCGGCTACAACATGATCGGTATGTTGGGTCATGGCGATGCGTTTATTATTCGCGATCCGGCGGGCATTCGTCCGTCGCATTACTATATAGACGATGAAGTTGTTGTGGTAGCCAGTGAGCGAGCGGCGATTCAAACTGCTTTCAATGTATATCCTGAAGATGTGCAGGAATTGGGTCCAGGTAATGCGCTGTTGGTCCGCAAGAGTGGACATGTTGAAGAGGTGAATATTTTGCCACCCACAGAGCGCATGAGCTGCAGTTTTGAGCGAATTTATTTCAGTCGCGGTAACGATCAAGCCATCTATCATGAGCGAAAAGATTTGGGTCGATTGTTGGCCACGCCTGTAATGGGTTTATTGGGCAATGATTTGGTGAACACGGTATTTAGTTATGTCCCAAATACAGCCGCTACCAGCTTTTATGGATTGATTGATGGGATTCATGAGATTCGGCGAGATTTACAAGCCGAGGCATTATCGAAAATCGATGTGAAAAATGAGCCTGAGAGGGTGAAAGAAATCTTGAGTTGGCGTCCGCGTAGAGAGAAAATCCTGGTAAAAGATGTAAAAATGCGGACGTTTATCACCAATGATTCTGATCGGGATGATTTGGTGGGGCATGTATATGACATTACTTATGGTGTAGTAAAGAGTTGGAATGATACCTTGGTAATCATGGATGATAGTGTGGTTCGGGGTACAACATTGAAGCGCAGCATTTTGCGGATTTTGGATCGTTTGGAGCCAAAGCGCATTATTCTGGTGAGTTCTGCTCCCCAGATACGGTATCCAGATTGCTATGGTATTGACATGAGTAAAATGGGTGATTTCGCCGCATTTGCTGCAGCCGTGGAACTGTTGAAAGACAAAGGAATGGCATCGCTACTCGATAAAACCTACGAGGCTGCGAAGGTCGAATTGTCGAAATCTGCATCTGAACAGCGTTGCGTGGTTCAAGATATTTATGCGCCACTAGCCGATGCTGAAGTAAGCAAAAAAATTGCTGAGATGTTGAAGCCAAAAGATTTGCGTGCTGAATTTGATATCCTATTCCAATCGGTTGAAAACTTGCACAAGGCTTGCCCCGGCGACCGCGGCGATTGGTATTTCACAGGCAATTATCCAACGCCTGGTGGAAATCAAGTAGCAAATCGCGCGTTTGTCAATTACATCGAGGGCAGGAAAGAGCGTGCTTATTGAACTATTGGAAATCGCATAGAATAAATTGTAAATTCGCTGAATAAACTGATATGAGCACTTTGAACGATGTGATAGAGCAGTTGCAAGAGCAACTTGAGAAAAACCTACAGCATACGGCCACGGAATTTTCGCGCATTCGTGCGGGTAAAGCGAGTCCTGCCATGTTGGAAAGCGTGATGGTAGAATACTATGGAGCATTGACACCGTTGTCTCAGGTAGCCAACGTGAACACGCCAGATTCGCGTACCTTGGCGATTCAACCCTGGGATAAGGGATTGATTCGTCCGATTGAAACAGCCATCATCAATTCTAACTTGGGTTTTGCACCACAGAACGATGGAGAGATGATTCGTATCAGTATTCCGCCAGTTACAGAGGAGCGCAGAAAAGAGTTGGTGAAGCGTGCGAAATCAGAGGCTGAGAATTCAAAGATTGGTATTCGCAATTACCGCAAAGACGCCAATGAGCGCATTAAAAAGTTGCAAAAGGATGGATTGAGTGAGGATGATGCCAAGGTGGGTGAAGAGCGCGTTCAGAAGTTAATTGATGGATACATCAAGAAGACTGACGACTTGTTCGAGGGCAAGGAAAAAGAAATTTTGACCGTTTAACAGGTTGAACTGGCCTCAGCAGGTTGTAGTAGTCCGCTTATTTTGCTATAACTTCTAGTTGATTTTTTACCGATTCGGCTCTCTCCAGGAGTGCTTCGAGCGTGGGTGCGATGACCGTTGCATGTCCAAGCTTTCTGTTTGGCCGTGTTTCCGCTTTTCTGTACATATGGATGAAAACATCGCCATTTTGGGTCAGGCTATCTTCGTTGGCCAATTGGTAATCGCCTGATAGATGGGTAGGTCCTACGATGTTGATCATGGCTGCGGGTTGAACTAGGGAGGGATCGCCAAGTGGGGCTCCGCTAAGGATACGCAGAAACTGTTCAAACTGACTGCAATGACAACCTTCTATGGTGTGATGGCCGCTGTTGTGTGGGCGCGGTGCGATTTCATTGACCCAAATTTCTTGATTTTCAGTGAGGAAGAGTTCAACAGCAAACAGTCCTGGCGAATTGAGTTTTTGCACACACTGAAGTCCAATTGCTTGAATTTTTTTCTCCAACTCTGTAGAAATCCGCGCAGGTGAAAATAGGAATTCAACCAAATTACTTTTGGGGTTGAAGTACATTTCAATGGCGGGATAAACGGCATGCGAACCATCTTGTGCGATGGCAACGATAACGGCAATTTCTAAGGCATTGGGAACAAAGGATTCAATCAATATGTTGCCGGAGAAAGGCATTGATTGTAGGGCCTCGGATTTGTTTAAAATGGCCACACCCTTGCCGTCATAACCCCCTGTGCGTGTTTTAATGACAATCTGTTCGCCTGGAAACTGACTGAGCAGCGCCTCGGTAATTGCTTGCGCATCGCACAAAGCAAAAGGGGCGGTGGGTATGTTGTGTTGTTGAAAAAACTGCTTTTGGATGCCTTTATCCTGTATGGTCTGTAAAACAGACGGTTTTGGGATGATGGTTTTGCCTTCTTTTTCTAGCTTGACAAGTGCATCGACGTTAATGTGTTCGATTTCCCAGGTGAGAACGTCAGACGCTTCAGCAAGTGTGCGGATATCCGCTTCGCTTTTTAAACTACCGGCGATGAATTGGTTGGAAATGGGGGCTGCAGGACAGTCTGCAGATTGCTCTAAAACGACAAATTCCACCGGCAAACTGGGGAATTTTGCTTCTATGGTCATCATGCCCAATTGGCCGCCTCCGATAATACCAACACGTATCATAGTGCAAAGATACGCGCTGCTCGCAACACGAAATTTGCTTGTTGCGTTTTTTGCCATATTTTCGGAGGTATCTTTGTGATAGTATGATAGAACCTCCCTCGGTATTGATGTTGTTAACCGTTAGTCCAAATGCTTGGTTGATTGTGGTTTTGTGCATGGTGGTGATTGCCTTTTTCTCAGGGATGGAGATTGCTTTTTTATCGGCCTCTAGGTTGCGCATCGAATTGCGGAGTAAAGAAAATTTGGGGGGTGGTAAATGGTTGTCGAAATATGTGAAGAATCCCAGTGATTTTATCAGTACCGTATTGGTGGGCAATAACTTGGGCCTAGTTATTTACGGTATATACATGGGAGAGATACTGGATGACTCGTTTTCTGGTATCGGTTGGATGCAGCGAGAGTGGGTGAAATTTATGGCGATAACTTTGAGCAGTACGATGGTGGTGTTGGTTGTTGCTGAGTATTTGCCAAAGACATTTTTTAAAATGTATGCCGATCGCCTGATTTTCGGGCTAATTGGAATTTTTCGGGTTGCTCATGTGTTGATGTGGCCATTGATTCAAGTAGTTAAAGGGATCTCATCATTCTTGTTGCGCGTGTTTACCAAAACCCGAATTTCAGAACATACGCCCGTGTTTTCCAAAGTAGATTTAGACAATTACATCGCATCTTTGGAGAATGCAGGAAATGTGGAGGCCGTTGAAATAGACACTGAGGTTTTTAGAAATGCATTGGATTTTAGTGATGTGAAAGTCCGTGATTTTATGGTTCACAGAACCCAAATGGTGGGTGTGGAAATCAATGCCTCTGTGGCTGAGTTGAGGGAGAAATTTGTAGAAACAGCCCACTCGAAAATTCTTATTTACAAAGAGAACATAGACCATGTAATTGGGTTTGTGCATCATAGTGATTTGTTTCACAGTCCAAAGAAAATTCAGGATGTATTGCGTTCTGTATTGATTGTGAACGAGAGTTTGCAAGCCCACGACATGCTGCGGAGTTTTATCCAGGAGAAAAGGAGTTTGGCAATTGTGGTGGATGAATTTGGCGGTACGGCGGGCATGGTGAGTGTGGAAGATATTTTGGAGGAGATTGTGGGTGAAATTGAAGATGAATTTGATGTTGAAGACAAGGTGGAAACAACGCTTGGGGATAATCATTTCTTGTTCAGTGCCCGTTTGGAAGTTGATTATTTGAATGAAAAACACAATTTGGATATCCCCGAGGGAGAATACAATACCTTGGGTGGATATATCATCTTCTGTTCGGAGCGTATTCCGGCTGTAGGTGAGGTCATTCATCACGAGCCCTTTGAATTTTTGATTAAAACCTTGAAAGGAGCTCGAATAGAAGAAGTTGAATTGAGAGTATTACCTAACGAAGATTAAGATGAAACAAAGAATCACATTCATGATGTTGTTCACCATCTCGGCTGTTGCTGGATTGAAGGCCCAAGACACAACGATTCACAAGTTGGCAGACCCTTTGCCATATATGCCAAAATGGGAGGTCACAAGCAATATTACTTTGGCCTTATCTCGATTTACTGGAAATGTGAGTCGCAACTTGAATGACGATCCTTATCTGCTGATGGTGAGAAAATTTGATGCAACGGGCATGAGTGCATGGCGTGCGGGTATCAATGGATTCCGACGGAGAACAGAGGATATGAATGGTGGCTTTGGTGGTGAGGTTGTGAGAACAAGTGAAGAGAATTGGGCTTCATTGGTGATTGGTAGGGAATGGCGAAGAACGCTGGGTTCGGGTTTCTATGTATTTGCGGGAGTGGATGGCAGGGGAATATATCGCACAAGCCAGTCAAAATCTGTGCAGTTTGATGGATGGAGCCAAACAGAGATTATCACCAAGGCCAACGAATATGGTGGCAGTTTGGGCGGCATGGGTGGTATTGGTGTAAAGTTGCACGACCGAATAATCCTATATACGGAGTCAATTTTATATACACAGATGTTGCAGACGGAACGATCTTTTTTGGTTAATGGCAACAATACCACTTTGGAAAGTAAAACCACATTTTCGGTGATACCCATGGTGCCGATAGCATTGTTTTTAACGGTTCAATTTTAAGTAATGAGGGCCTTTCTTTTTCTTCTGCTATTGTGTGGTTCAAACTTGATGGGCCAATATACCAATACGGGAACTGATTCATCAGTAAGTGTGAAAACCATTGCTGTGGTGCCGAGACAGGCAGTAGGAACAACAAAGGCGCCCCCGATTCCGGCGGCGCGAGCAAGGCAGCAATATATGGGTTTCAACACCTCATACTTGCTGCAGCAAATTTTGCCTTTCAACGCCATCCCTATACAGCAAAATATGTATGGCATTACCTATCGTAGATATAGAAGTAATCGAGGGTTGAGATTGTCATTTGGAGCCAATCTATCTGAGTTGGAAGAAATTCAGTGGTTGGGATTAAGGGTAGATAAAGAACGGCGTAAAAAAATCAATCAACATTGGACTTATTTTTATGGTACCGGCGGGGGGATAGAAATATTTCAAGACCCAGAGAGGAATGATTTTTTCTTCGAACCGGTTGAAGTAAACCTTATTGGTCAGATGCATTTTGGTTTAGAATATCATATTAATCAAGTGATGTCGTTGAGTTTTGAAAGCCAAGGAATTATCAAACTGGGCTCAAGTAACGCTTTGATGTTGCGCCCCCCAACGGTCATCACAGCCCATTTCTCTCTGGATTAATCAGGGTAAACAATCAACCACTTTACACTGGTGGATGCGCCCAACACACCATATCCTTTGGGGATGTTGGTTTGAACGGGACCAGGTAATTGGGTGATGGATTTTTGACTCCACAAGTGTTCTGCCCGTGAGTTGTAATATTGGTAGGTGGCAAAGGATATATTTTCTAACGTGACCAAAACTGACATCGTTTTTTCAGAAGTTGTATTCTGAAATGGCAACAAATTATGAAATCGAAAGGTTGAGAGAACACCGTTGAAAATTTCATCGGAAAATAGAATTTCTTGCTCCGTGTAGTTGTTAAAATTGTTTCGAACAAAAGGGGTTTCATTCCCATCAATTTTCATGGTTTGCCATTCTATAGCACTGTCGAGTTTTTGTCCGCTCGAACCCAAAACATATTTTTTCGTTTGGCGGGCCGCGGATAATCGATAGTAGTTTTCATCGATGGCACTGTCGCGAAATTGAATTGAAAATACTTGTGTGAGTCCGATGCCAGCGATGGCTTGCGTCAGCGTATCAGTTTTGGTGAGCACAATGTTCGATGGCATCACATCGCTGATTTTCACTGTGTCGTCCGGAGAGAACAACTGAAAATGAAAGCTATCTCTAGCCTTAACAAAGAAATCATCGATCATGAAATTCCCAGGAGAAATGTTTCTAGCTAGTTTGCTTTTGGCTCCGGAAATTTCTAATGTAACATGGGCTTGACTCGGCAGATTGAATGGTTCAGAGATGGGTACCACTCTAGAATATCTAACCAAATGTTGACTATCGGCTTCGATAATACATTCAACAACAGGTCCTTCTGCCATGATATCGGGTTGGGGAACTACAATATCTTGACTGCACGAAGCCAGCATCGCCATGACAACAAAAAGCCCAAATCGCTCTGTGGCAAATCGGTATCTAGATTGGCTAAACGCTTTGCGATATGTTGATGGGCGTGTCAAAAGGAAACTTGGTAATTGATGTGCGGTAAGATGGGAAGTAACGACAATTGCGTCAGACGTCTTTGTCCTTGATTGTCGTATGCAAAAGTGATGAAAAAGGGGTTTTGGCGGTTGTATACATTATAGATTCCAAGCGACCAAGTCTCCGAAAATTTTTTGTGTTTCACGTTGTATTGCGCAGAAAGATCGAGGCGATGGTTGTCGCGGGTTCTGGCATTGTTGCGATCGCCATAAATAAACACCTCAGCATAGGGATCTTGGGGTGTAGGTGATTGATAAACACCAACAGGTAGCGTGTAAGCAAAACCAGAATTGTACGTCCAACTACCACTAATCATGACTTGTGAGGAAAGTCGATAGATACCAACCAAATAAAAATTGTGTCTGCGGTCGTATCGAGATGGGAATACATTGCCTTGGTTCAGTTCATTGAATTGGCGGTTGTTGTAGATGAGTGAATAGCTCGCCCAACCGGTTAATTTCCCCGTTCTTTTTTCAATTAAACACTCCAATCCTTCGGCTTCACCGATTCCTTGGGCGACGGTTTTTTCCCAGTTCTGTGCGCTGGTAATGTAGGCTGCATTATCACGGTATTCCAGTAGATTGGTGAACCTTTTTTGGAAGTACTCCACACTATATTGGAATTTGGGTTTGGTCAGTGTTGTTCCGAAAGACAGTTGTTTGGCTTGCGCTGGGGCATATTGGGCATTGGATGGCACCCATAAATCCGAGGGTAAACCCATGGTTAGGTTATTCAATTGATGGAAGAATTGAACATTCTGTGAAGCCGCTGCTTTTAACCACAATTGAGGCGTAATGCGATAGCGATAGTTGAAACGGGGCTCCGGGCGGATATAAAACTGGTTGTCCTCCAAGCCGAAGTAAGACACCCTGCTACCGACATCCAAAAATCCCCATTTTGGGTGATGAAATTCTATATTGGCATAGGTGAAAATCTCAGGTGTAATAACTTTTTTATCGTTGTATTGGTAAGTCCGGAAAACGGAATCAAATTGGGTTACCAATGTTCTATCGCCCGGTGTAAATGTGTGTTGAATATATCCACCGCCAAGTTTTAGGGCGAGGTATTTGCTCCATTGGATATCGAACTTGCCGTCGGCCGAAATATCGCGCAATCCGTTTTTGAGGTTATAATCGGTGTAGTTGTCCTTATTTTTGTTTGGGTCTAATTCGTTGCGAACACGATAATGAAAATCGTTATGCTGTGTGAATGAGTAATCGGTGTAATGGGCTTTTGCGGTGAAACGAATGCGTCGGTTGAAAAAGTATTGCCACTTCAAACTACCAAGTTGATTGCCCCATAGGTTGCCCTGTTCTCTTTTTTGATAGATGCTAATTTCATTGGCTTCTCCGTAGTCTTTGTCGATGAAAAATGCCCGATCTCTTCCGGTGTATAAAGTCAGTGAGAGGTTGCTTTTTTCGCTAAATCGGTGGTTTATTTTGGCGTTTACGTCCCAAAAATTGTATCGATTGATGTTGTTACTATCCTTGAATACTGCATTGGCAATGGATTGTGTGAGGAGGTCGAAGTTGGACCTTCTGAAGGCCAAAGCGATGGTGGTTCTTTTTTTCCAAATTGGACCTTGGAGAAAGGCTTTGCTTGTAAGTGCGCCCATGGTGATATTCCCCGCCCATTGATTTTCGTTTCCATCCATGGATTGAACGGATATTACACTGCTCAAACGTCCCCCATGCTCCGGTGAAAACTTACCGCGATTCATTTGGGCACTCTTTACAATATCGCCGTTGAAAATACCAAAAACGCCATACAAGTGGTATGCATTGAATACGGGCACATCGTCAATGAGAACCAAATTTTGGTCTGCCGCCCCGCCCCGCACATACATGCCCAACATTCCTTCAGAACCGCTTACGACACCTGGATTCATGCTGAGAGCTCGCATGACATCCCCCTCACCAAGCAATGCTGGGATTTGTTGCAACTTCGCTGAAGACAAACAAGCCTGATCTGACTGGCCATGAATAACGGACAATCGACTTTGGGTTTTGCTCGCTTGTACCAATGTGGCTTCAATGCGCTCGAAATGGGGTTGTAATTTGGCGGTAATGAAGTAATCCCTCTGTCCGAAAAGTGTGTCTAAATACGGTTCGTAGCCTGGATAATAAACAGACAGTAAGAGTGTATCTATATTTCCATCAGGGTTTTGTGGCAATGCGATTTTAAACATGCCAAATTCATCGGTATAGGTATACTGATTGCGTTGGGGAATCTGAACTACGGCTTTCACCAAGCGCTCGCCGGTGGGTGCTTGTAATACGCGGCCGGTGAGAAAATAGTGTTTTAGGGGTTTACTGGGCGACCACTTTTTCAGGACAATGGTGGTATTTGAGACCTGAAAATCCAACCCATTTTGTTGTAAAAAATCACGCAGGGCTTTGTCGGCCCGTAAATTTTGATAATGGATATCATGTAGTTTTGAGAGGGGCAACAATTGGTTATTGTAGGCAAAATTGAAACCTGTTTGTTGGGTGAATAAATCCAACACAGCGGTAAATTGGCTACCGTGATATTGGATGTTTACGTATTTATTTAATCCATTTGACTGTGCACGCACCAATTTTGGCAAGATGCCAAGGAACAGAAAGAGTCCAATGATGCAGCAGCGTTTCAAATGATGGGGCGAAGGATTTTGTATACCGAATTTTGTGAGAAGCCACCTACTTTTTGGAGTTGGTCTGTACCCACTCCCACCCCCGTGATGAGTGCTTCTTTCAGTCCAGAAGCCGCCTCGTCTTGGCTGAGTTTCTTGGTTAGCGGCACACCTGGTAAATGGGCGGTAGGAAGGTTTAAATCGCCTACAGGCAATGAAGATAGTGTGCCACAGGCTTGGAAGGACAATGTGGCTCCAGCTAGCAGTAAAAAGGTCAATTTCTGCATCATTCAAATATACATTTCTTGGTCATAAAGTATGTTTGGCGTGGATACAAAGGCCATGAAAGGGGAGAATTTTCCGTTGAATTCCGAAAAGTTGCTGCATATTTGAAGTTTAAACCAATTTTCACAGCGATGTACGAGTTTCACGGCGATAAACGAAGGTATTTTGACATGACCCATAAGGTTACGGTGGGACATATTATTCCTTTTTTGCAATCAAATTGGTCATTTCCCGCAGACATGCGGGTCTTAGAAATTGGATGTGGTGAAGCGGGGGTGTTGAAAGCCTTTACCGATTTGGGTTTTCAGTGCACGGGTATTGAGCTAGAAGAAAGCAGATTGGAATTTGCGCGCGAATTCATGCAAGCAGAATTGGCGGAAGGGAAAGTACAATTCTTGAACAAAGACATTTACGATGTTGTTCCCGAATCGGATTTGGGAACGCGGTTTGATCTTATCATTTTGAAGGATGTGATAGAACACATACCCGATCAGGCGAGATTCATGCCCCAATTGCATCGTTTTTTAAAGCCGGGGGGACGGGTATTTTTTGCTTTTCCACCATGGCAAATGCCATATGGCGGACATCAGCAGGTATTGCCTCAAAAGTGGGCTTCAAAAATGCCCTACTATCACTTGTTACCTGGCGGACTTTATCCGGCTGCGCTAAAGGCTTTGGGTGTTCAATCCAATGGTATTAAAACCATGGAAGAAATTCGGAGTACGGGTATCAGCATCGAGCGGTTTTTGCGGATTTGTAGCAAGTCGGATTTTAGCATCGCCGGAAAGAAATTTTACTTATTCAATCCCATTTACGAATACAAATTTGGCATTAAACCCAGAACGCAATTGGGTGTTGTTGGGGCCATTCCTTTTTTGCGAAATTTCGTGACGATGGGGGTGTATTACCTCACAGAATCGCGGAATTAAAATACAAAATGTGTGTCTAAATCCCTTTGTTTATAGGGATTTACGCAGTTGATAAGGCTATTTTTAGGAAAACCAAGGTTTACCACTTAAATTTGTGTAAAACTGCATTCATGAAACACTTGAAAATAACTTTGTTTGCTATCGTTGCAATGGGCTCGGTTGCTACAGCCAGTGCTCAAGCAAAGAAGAAGTTTAAGGGCAAGCCCATTGAAGCAGGATTCACTTTGGGTGGCTCTAACTATTTCGGCGATTTGTCGAAGACGGTTGCGATTGGTGAAACACACCTAATGGGTGGTTTGATTTGCCGTTTCCAATACAATGATTTTTTAACGTTGCGGGGGAATGCGGTTTATGGCGCGATCAGTGGCGATGACAAGAATTTCAAGGATGACATCGCATTTACACACATGGATGCAGCAGATGCGCCCATTGAAATTACAAGGGGTCAGCGCAATTTGAACTTTCGTAGCGATATTTTAGAGTTTAGCGCCATCGGCGAATGGAATTTATTGGGTTATGAAGAGTCTACACGTACACGTCCATATACCCCTTTCCTTTTTGCAGGTATTGGCGTGTATAAATTCAATCCGAAGTCGCAATTCTTTTACATGGATGGTGTTCGTGATGCAACAGGCGCTTTGATTCACAACGCGCAACTTCAACAGTTTGATGGTCAGTGGATAGAATTACAGACTTTGAGTACTGAAGGACAGGAAACCACAAAATTTAATGACCGCAAGCGATACAATCTTACCCAGGTTTCAATTCCTTTGGGCGTTGGATTCAAACAACAGGTTGATGACTATTGGGCTTACGGGATTGAGTTTGGTGTGCGTAAAACGTTCACTGACTATTTGGATGACGTGAGCATTGATTATGTGGATGATCAAATTGTTGGTGGTGCAAATGGTTACTTGGCGGCGGCGATGAAGGATAGAAGTTCGGAATTGACCAACCCCAATACAGGGCTACCTTACGAACGTTTTTATATGGGTAACCCCAGAGGATCCATGAAGGGCAGCGATTATTATATGTTCCTGAACTTTACCCTTACCCGCAAAATTATGGGTGGTAAGACGGTTTGTTTCCAATTCTAATTTTGAGAAAATTCGGCAGTGTTTTTTTGGCCATTGCGATGGTTGTTTTACCGTCGACCTTGTTCGCGCAGAAGTATTTTTCAGGGCGTAACGAGTGGGGCTTTGCTGTGGGAATGAGTAACTATTACGGGGATTTTAGTAAAGGGTTAAATACAAAACATTTTAAGCCTTCAGGTGCGCTTTATCAGAAGTTGAATTTCAGTAGTTATTTTGGATTGCGCAACCAGATTTCATACCTTCAGATACAGGGTACCTCAGAAGATATCAAAGGCCTTCAATATCAAAACATCAATTTCCAAAGTGAAGTGATAGAGGCGGCGAGCATGATGGAATTCAATTTCCATCCGTTTGGTACCAACATCAATGATGGCATCGCTACGCCCTATTTTTTACTCGGTTTGGGCGGCTTTTGGTTTGATCCATATCGCTTAGATAAAGAAGAAGTGAATGTGAGAGATTTGAGAACCGAACAACAGGCAAAACGATACAGTCAAATTCAGCCATGCATCCCCATCGGTTTTGGTGTCAAGACCATGGCAAGCAACCGACAACATGCTGGAGGATGGATAGTCGGTATGGAGGTGATATTCCGAAAGACCTTCACCGATTACCTCGACGATACGTATAAGTCATACGGAGATTACAAGACCATTAAGGAGCAACAAGGTGCTGGTGCGGCAGATTGGGCTCAGTCTCAAGTGCTCACAGGCGGTAATATTGTGCCCAAAGGAACCATGCGGGGCGACACTCACTTAAAAGATTGGTATTATTTTGCAGGTTTAACCTTCTCTTATAGGTTTACTCCGCAAGTTTGTCGGTAAATTTGCAAGGCTTTGTCAGATAGAAATTCGCAATATCAAATTGACCCTCAGCGGATACCCAAACACGTGGCCATCATCATGGATGGGAACGGTCGATGGGCGAAGCAAAAAGGTCATATGCGGATATTCGGTCATCGGCATGGGGTAAAAGCCGTTAGGGCGGCCATTGAAGCTGGCGCTGAAGTGGGTGTAAAGTACTTAACGATGTATGCTTTTTCAACCGAAAATTGGACGCGCCCTCATCAGGAGGTTAGTGCGTTGATGGAATTGTTGGTGAGTACCATTGAAGATGAGTTGCCCACATTAATGAAAAATGGAATTCGTTTGGAAACCATTGGAAACATTGAGCAGTTGCCGCAAAAATGCCAAGAACAATTGAGGAAAACCAAGGCCAAAACGGCCGAAAATGACCGGCTCACCTTGGTACTGGCACTGAGTTACAGCGGTCGATGGGATATTATTGAGGCGGTTAAAAAGGTAGCAAAGGCCGTGGAAGAGGGCAAATTGAAGGCTGACGATATTGATGAACAGTCTTTGAACGAGGCCTTGAGCACCGCTTGCTATCCTCACCCAGATTTGCTCATTCGCAGCAGTGGTGAACAGCGTATCAGTAATTTTTTGATGTGGGAAATCGCCTATAGTGAATTGTATTTTACGCCTGTTTTGTGGCCAGACTTTACCAAGGACGATTTTTATCGCGCTATCGTCGATTATCAAGCCAGGGAGCGCAGGTTTGGAAAAACTAGTGAGCAAATTGCATAGAAATTGAAAAAGTTTATCGTCATAGCAGCGGCCGTTTGGCTCATGAAGGGTTTGTTGGCTCAGGGAACAACATCCGACAGCTTTTATCGCCAAGCCCCCATGGTCAATTACGACTTTGTGGAACCTGCTGAATACACGATAAAAAACATCTTGGTTACCGAAGTGAATGGCAAACCTGTTTTGAAGTCACAAGTGGTGTTTTATTCAGGGTTGTCGATCGGACAAAAAATCAAAGTCCCAGGCCGTGAAGTTTCTAAGGCCATTGAGAATCTGTGGAAGCAAGAATATTTTAGTGATGTGCAGGTGTATTTTCAACCTACCGATGATGGTCAGGTTGTTGTACAGTTTCGGGTTCAGGAACAGCCGAGGTTAAATGGGCACCGATTTTTGGGTCTTACGAACTCGCAGTCGAAGACCTTAAAGGAAGAGGTAGGTTTGACCAAGGGTATGTATATCACGCCCAATTTGATTAACATCAGTAGGGATAAAGTAATCAAATATTATCAAGCCAAGGGGTACTACAATGTATCCGTGAACATCAAGCGATTGCAGGCAACCAAGCGGAATGTCAATGATAGTTTGATTGTTCTGCCGGGATATGAGAATTTTGATTTTGACATCAATAAAGGCGCCAAGGTAAAGGTTCAGAAGTTTGTTTTTTATGGTAACAATGAACTTGCGGATGAAGAATTGCGCGCCAGCATCAAGAAAATTAAGGGCAAGGAAAAGAAATGGCAAATTTGGGTCAAATCGAAGTACATCGAGACAGAATTTGATGCAGAGCGTCAGAACATCATCGACAAATACCTGAGTAAGGGCTACCGTGATGCGAGAATCCTTACAGATAGTGTTAAGCTTATTTCAGAGAATCGCGTTGAAGTCCATATTCGTTTGTTTGAAGGACAGCAGTATCGCTACAGGAATATTACTTGGAAGGGTAATTTGAAATTCAGAAATGGTACCCTTGATACGATTTTGGGTATTAAGCGCGGCGATTTGTTTAATCAATCTTTGTTGCGGGAGCGATTGTTTGAAAATCCAGGAGGGTTTGATGTGCAAACATTGTACATGGATGATGGATACCTATTTTTCAATATGATGCCTGTAGAGGTAGGTGTATTGAATGACAGTATCGACATGGAAATTCGCATCAGCGAAGGCACCAGAGCAACGATTGGCAATGTGCGTTGGAATGGTAATACAAAGACATCTGACAGGGTGATTCAACGGGAAATTCGGACAAAGCCGGGCGATGTTTTCTCCAAGAGCGATATCCAGCGTACCATGCGCGATTTGGGCGCGTTGGGGCTATTTGATCCTGAACAGTTGGGTGTGAATCCCAAACCAAATCCTGAGGATGGTACCGTTGATATTGATTACACACTGGCGGAAAAACCCTCAGATCAAATTGAATTGAGTGGTGGATGGGGAGGCAATGGTTTCAGTCGTACGCCTACTTTGATTGGTACGGCTGGTATCCAATTGAACAACTTTAGTCGTAAAAAACTGTTTCACCCAGAACAGTGGAGCCCTGTTCCAACAGGAGATGGACAAAAATTGAGTTTGCGTGCACAGAGTAACGGTGCAAATTATCAAGGTTATACCTTTTCATTCACTGAGCCTTGGTTTGGTGGAAAGAAGCCAAACTCGTTGAGCTTGAGTATTTTTCATACGGTAAATAGTTTCGATTTTCGCCAGAAAACAGACCCGTTGAGACAAGTGTTTATGAATACGGGCTTTTCATTGATGTATGGTGCGCGATTGAAATGGCCCGATGATTTCTTCAATTTGCAATACGGATTTTCTTTCAATCAGTACCGCATGAAGAACATGGATGGTGGATTCTATGGATTTCCAAAAGGGTTCAATGGTGTGAGTTACAACCCATCCTTCCAATTGAATGTGACCCGTAGTTCTGTTAGCGACCCTACCTATCCTACCTCGGGCAGCACATTTACATTCCAAGTACAAGCGACCCCGCCAATTTCTTTGTTATCGAACAAGAATTATAGCGAAATGAGCCTGAACGACAGATACAAGTGGGCAGAATTCCACAAGTGGAAATTGGATGCGGAGTGGTACACCCCAATATACAAGAAAACGGTGTTGATGGCCAAGGCGAGAATGGGATTCTTGGGGTATTATAACAAGGATTTGGGCCTTACCTTCTTTGAACGTTTCCAAGTGGGTGGTGCCGGTATTTTTGGTTTCAACATTGCAGCTACCGAGATTATTTCTCAGCGTGGATACGACAACTACACAGTTTCATCTACGGCAATGGGCGCGCAAGCGGGGGCTCCAATTTTTAATAAATTCACTGTTGAGCTGCGTCAAGCTATTACCACCGGACAGGCAGCCACCGTGTATGTGTTGGGATTTGCGGAAGCGGGAGATGCGTGGTCGAGTTTTGATAAGTACAACCCATTCCAATTGAAGCGTGCTGCGGGTGTTGGTATTCGTTTGTTCATGCCGATGTTTGGATTGATTGGTTTGGATTGGGCCTACGGGTTTGATTACAAGCAAGTGCCAGCAAGTGGTAAACCCACCCAAGTGCATTTCTTTATCGGACAGCAGTTTTAAGGGATTACATTTATTAATAACCCAGGTTTGGGTAAATAAACAAGCCCGCCCTGTCGCTGACAGGGCGGGCTTGTTGTTATCGACCAGTTGACCCAGTAGGACAAACGATCGCCACGGAATCAACAATTACAAATCGAACTGAATGCCTTGTGCCAGTGGCAACGACTTGCCATAGTTGATGGTATTGGTTTGTCTGCGCATATAGGCTTTCCATGCATCGGACCCGCTCTCACGTCCGCCACCCGTCTCTTTTTCACCACCGAAAGCACCGCCAATTTCCGCACCCGAAGTACCAATGTTGACGTTGGCAATACCACAATCAGAGCCCCATGCGCTGAGGAATTGCTCGGCTTCTTGGAGATTGTTGGTGAAAATAGCGCTCGATAAACCCTGTTTCACATCGTTTTGCATGTGGATGGCTTGGTCGAGGTTGCTGTAAGACATGAGGTAAAGAATGGGCGCAAAGGTTTCTTCTTGTACGATGTGGAAGTGGTTCTGTGCCTCGCAGATTGTAGGTTTTACGTAGCAACCGCTTGTGTATTGGTCTCCCTGTAAGACCTCGGCACCGCAGAGTACAGCTCCACCTTCGGCTTTGAGTTTGTCAATGGCGTTGTTGTAGGCTGCTACTGCATCCTGGTCAATCAATGGACCTACATGGTTGTTTTCGTCCAGCGGATTTCCAATGCGCAGTTGTCCATAAACTGAAACCAACTTTGATTTCACGGTTTCGTAGATACTATCGTGAACGATGAGTCTTCGGGTGGTTGTGCATCGCTGTCCTGCCGTGCCCACTGCACCAAACACGATGGCTACCATGGCCATTTCTAGGTTGGCCTCTGGAGTAAGGATGATGGCGTTGTTACCACCGAGTTCAAGGATGGATTTACCCAGTCTTTGTCCCACTACTTCAGCTACTCGTTTGCCCATGCGGGTACTTCCGGTAGCGCTGATGAGGGGAACGCGGGAATCGTGGCTCATGGCCTCGCCAATTTCGCGATCGCCTTGTATGAGGCAAAAAATGCCTTCTGGAAGTTCATTGTTTTTGAGTACTGTTTGCAAGATGTGTTGTACGGCTGCGGCACTTGCGGGTGTCTTTTCTGAAGGTTTCCAGACGCAAGTGTTACCGCATATTGCGGCGAGCATCGCATTCCACGACCACACGGCAACAGGGAAGTTGAAGGCGCTGATGATGCCTACCACACCCAATGGATGCCACTGCTCATACATGCGGTGGTTGGGTCGCTCGGAGTGCATGGTTAATCCATGTAACTGTCGGCTCAATCCCACGGCGAAATCGCAGATATCGATCATTTCTTGTACTTCGCCCAGTCCTTCTTGGAGGCTCTTTCCCATTTCATAACTTACCAGTGCACCGAGGTTGGCTTTATGCTGGCGCAGGGCATCACCGATCTGGCGCACGATTTCTCCACGCTTCGGTGCGGGGGTATGTCGCCAAGTGTTAAAGGCTTCATGTGCCGTATTGATTACCTGGTCATAGGTGTGTTTATCGGCAAATTGGACAGTGGTAATGTGGGCACCATCTACCGGGGAATTGATTACCCTTGTAGGCGCGTTCGCCAATCGAATTGATTGTGTACCCGTGCTTGCGGCGGCTAAGGTCTCGCCAATGCCTAAATCAGTAAGGATATTTTTAATGTTCATGAAGGCTGTTTGTGTGACAAAGATAAATGGGGCAAGGGGTTATTGTTGTGAGCGATATCACTCTTTTTTCATCACCATGTAAACACCCACAAGGGATAAAAGAAGACCCACAATCATGTTCCAACGGATGGGTTCTTGATCGATGAGTCCCCAAGCTACGGCTACGATAGGGATGACGAAGGTGTTGGTTGATGCTACCAGGGCGGTGGTGTGTTCAATAAGATAATTGAAGAGCATCATGGAAACTGCGGATCCGATGACACCGAGAATGACCAAACAGACCAAGGCGAATTGGTTGGCGGGGATGTTGAAGGGCGCTGAGAGTTCGGATGAACCTTGGTTATAACTGCCGATTACATCGGTTTTCCAGAGTACAAATGCGTAGAGGATTCCCATAAAAACAAACGGATAGGCGGTTTTGGCCATGGGCGGAATGTGGGCGAGTTTGGTTTTGATCAGGTTGATGTTGTAACCGTATAAAACGGAGGCTGTGAGGGCCATAATTGCACCACCGAGATGGATTTCCATGCCTTTCTGTCCGAGTATAGATGGACCCAACAAAAACACAGCACCAATGATACCCGCAACCACCCCAAGGAAACCGTTGCGTGATAAGGGGCTTGTGAAAAACAGACTCCCAACCACAAGGGTAAACATGGGTGTAAATGCGTTGAGGATTCCTGACAAGCCACTGGGGATAAGGGTTCCAGCGGTAGAAAAGAGGAAAGCAGGAATGGCATTACCCACAAAACCGGTGAGGAACAAGTAGAAATAATCGATGGGCTTCAGCAGTTTTTCCGTGGTTTGGGTGGAGGGATTTAGAATGGTGGATTTGGAGCCTAGAGAATATCGATAGACCCAGGGAGTAAGAAAAATACCCGCCAAGAATAACCGCATACCCGCTACTTGTATGGGTGTAAAAACCACCAATCCGCGCTTCATGAGGATGAAAGAACTACCCCAAATACAGCCGAGCAGAATGATCAAAAACAGGGGTAACCACTTAAATTTCACATTGCAAAAGTAAGGGAGGATTCTCTAGCGATTTTGTTTTGTGTATGAGTTGTGCATTTTCCCTAATCAATTGTTGTTTAGGCCATAGGGATGTAGGAACTTTGTATTATGCGAAAATGGATTGGGTTGTTGTTGGGCTTGATAATGATGTTGCCTTTGGGTGCACAAATTGTACCTGAGGAATTGGTCTGTAAAGAACATCAGCGCTTTCAATCCCAATTATCGCGCAGAAACAATTCTGGCGTAAAGCATGGCTACTTGATCGATTACAATCGCTGTAAATGGTGGGTAAATCCCATCAAAGGACCCTATTTCAAGGGCGATGTGATGGCGCATTTTACCGTGATCACAAACACCGATTCTGTGGGATTTGATTTGTCAGTCAACCTAAAAGTGGATCGGGTTTATGGAGCTGGGGGACAGCCACTTTTGTATCGAAGAAATGGCAACCAACTGTATGTGTACAAAGCGGGTGGCTGGATGGGTGGCTCTCGGGATTCTGTGGGCATCGTATACCAAGGCAATCCAAGCAACGGCGGGGGATTTGGGTATTTTGTGCACGACAACCATATGAAAGGTCCGATTGTTCATACCCTCAGCGAACCCTACGGGGCTCAGTATTGGTGGCCATGTAAACAGACGTTGCACGACAAAATTGATAGTTTGGATGTATGGGTTTACACGGATACATCGATGAAGGCAGCTTCGAACGGGGTGGTTGTTAGGAATGAGGTATTGAATGACTCGCAGCGGTTGATGGTTTGGAAGCATCGCTACCCCATCGTAACTTATTTGGTGGCTATCGCAGTGACGAATTATAGCGAGTATACGCAATATGCGCAGTTGATTGGCCGATCGAAACCCTTGCCGGTGTTGAATTATGTGTTTCCGCAATTTCGGACGGATGCTGAGCGGGAAACCAAGGATGTATTGCCGATGATTCGGCTGTTTGATAGCTTATTTGTGCCGTATCCGTTTGAGAAGGAGAAGTACGGACATGCCCAGTTCACTTGGGGTGGGGGGATGGAGCATCAGACGATGAGCTTCATGGTGAATTTCTCTTATGACTTGATGGCGCATGAGTTGGCGCATCAGTGGTTTGGCGATATGGTGACTTGCGGTACTTGGCAGGACTTGTGGTTGAACGAGGGGTTTGCGACTTATTTGACGGTGATGACCACCGAATATTTGCGCACGAAGGAGGAGAGTTACGGGAAGTTGCGTGGAATGAGGAGCAACATTACGGGCAATGATGACGGATCGGTGTTTCCCAAAGACACGTTGAACGTGGGGAGTTTGTTTAACGGACGGCTGACATACAACAAAGGGGCATGGGTGCTGCATATGCTGCGCGATAAGTTGGGCGATTCAGCATTTTTTCAGGGCTGTAGGTTGTATTTGAATGGAAAGAATACCTACCACGGATTTGCCAAGACAGCGGATTTGGAATGGTACATGGAAAAGGCGAGCGGCAGGAATTTGGATACTTTTTTCCAGCAGTGGTACTTCGGGGAGGGCTTCCCTTATTTGAAGATCAATTGGAAGCAAAAAGGCAAAACAGTGACGTTGACTTGTGAGCAGACACCATCGCACAATAGTGTCCCCTACTGGCATGTGCGAATTCCTTTGCTGTTGCGTGGCGAGGGCAAAGAAAAGTTGGTGTTATGGGAACCCAAACAGCTGCTGGGTGAAATGAAATTATTGGTTGATTTTGAGGTAGATACGGTGATTTTTGATCCCTATGTTCGCTTGTTGGCCAAAGTCAGTATCGGTGGCATGAATTTGAATAAGGTTCAGGAGAATGCATTTGTTTTGTTTCCGAATCCAACATCTGGAACGTTTGTTTTATATGCCAGAAATCCCTCGGCCATTGTGATGGAGGTGTTTGATGCAGTGGGACAAAAAGTGATGGAGATGGATACCAAAGGCAATGTAACGAAGCAGTTGACAGTGAGCCTAAGTGCCTTACCGGCAGGCCCCTATTTCCTTAGGATTAACGATGGCAATTTCGTATATTCGTATAAATTGCTAAGGAATTAAACTTATCAACCATTAATTTGTTAAAAAGAACATGAAAAATTGGAGTAAAGTGTTGTTGGTAATAGTCTTGTCTGTCATGGGCTTGGCGATTCAATCTTGTGAGGAAAATCCTCCAGTGGTTCCTCCCGTTGTTGAGACAAAGACTTCGGTGGATTTGAATTTTTCAGCGTTGTGGAATGGACAACCTCTGACGTTTTTGTCGGGCTGGTTCGAACAACCATCGCCTCAGAAGGAATACATACAGTTTTTCAATTTTGGGATGATTGTTTCAAAATTGCGATTGGTAAAAGAGGATGGTACAGAAGTGATGTTGGGTGATGGTTACCAGTGGATTGATTTCAAAAAGCAAAGAACCAAATTTAATTATGAGGTGCCAGCGGGCAAATACAAAGCGGTGCGTTTTATGTTGGGAATGGACTCAGCGATCAACCATGGTGATCCCAACCAGTGGGGCGCTGAGCATCCTTTGAATGGCAACTTAACGGGTATGCACTGGGGTTGGGCCGGTGGATATATTTTCCAAGCGATTGATGGAAACTATAAGGACAGCATGACCGACAAGTATACGAAAGGTATGAGCTTTCATACAGCAACCATGCCTATGGTTCGAAACTTTGAAGTGCCTGTGGGTGCTTCAATGGGTGCTTCTACGTTTGAGGTGAAGGAAAAGATGACGACACCCGTTCAATTCAACTACCACGTAAACAAGTTTTATCAGGGTATTGAGATGAAGAAGAATTCTGTATCTCACTCTGAAGGGTTGAAGGAAAAAGCCCTTATGCAGAAAATATTGGATAATCTCACGGCGTATTCTGCGTTTGAGATTCCCGCTCCTTAAGGATCACAAGATGAAATTCGGATGGGTAGTCATAGGATTATTGGCGTTGGGCTTTTCTTCATGTGAAAAGGACCCCGATGATCCGTTGCACAAGAACCCATCGGTGTACAAAACCACATTGGTAGACCCAACCACGATTTTTCCCGGTGGACGTTTTGGGATGCCATCATTGCCTTCCGACAACCCCTTCACTGCAGAAGGAATTCAATTGGGTCGGATGTTGTTTTACGATCCCATTTTATCGTTTGATAGCAGTATTTCTTGTGGTAGTTGCCACAGGCAAGAGAATGGATTTGCGGAGCCAAAGAAACTCAGTACGGGTATAAATGGATTACAAGTTGGCCGGAATGCGAGTCCTTTGTTTAATCTTGCGTATAGCAGGAAGTTTTTTTGGGATGCCCGCCAAAATACCTTGAGAGAATTGGTTTTTGAACCCATTCAAGCGCACAACGAGATGGCGATGACATTGCCTTTGTTGGCGAAGCGATTGGCTCGTACCGACCGCTACATTGAGTATTTCGACAAAGCCTTTGGCAGCAAACCCAATGTGTTTGATATGTCGAAGGCCATGGAGCAGTTCCTACTAACACTTGTGAGCAAAGACAGTCGTTTTAATGGGTTCTTCCCAGGTAAGTTCAGTTTATTGAGTGAGTCTGAAAAACGCGGTGCTTTGTTGTATAATGGTTTGGTAGACTTCGATGCCGTCACAGGATTAACCACTGGGGCTGATTGTTTCCACTGTCATGGTGGTGCTTTGGCTCAGCAGAATAATCCCGACATGGGTGGCATTGCAAATAATGGTTTGGATGGCAATTTCTCGGACAAAGGTTTTGGAGCGATTACGGGTAACCCGGCTGATCGGGGATTGTTTAAGACGCCAAGTTTGTTAAATATTGAGGTGACAGGCCCGTATATGCACGACGGTCGGTTTGCGACATTGGATGATGTGATCAACCATTACAGCGACAACGTGAATTATTTATCGCCCACGATCAGTCCGATGATGGCGGCCCATGGCAACAAGCAATTGAAGTTAACGGCGCAGCAGAAGGCGGATTTGAAAGCGTTTTTGTTGACGATGACCGACAACACCTTTTTAACGAATCCTGCCTACGGGAATCCGTTCAAGCAGTAATTCTTTTCAGTTAAAATAAAGATTAATAAGCCAATACAGGGCTCAACCAGCGTTCTGCGGTTTCTAGATCCATGCCTTTTCTTTTAGCGTACTGCACCACTTGGTCCTTGTTGATTTTGCCCAAACCAAAGTATTTGCTTTGGGGGTGGGCGAAGTACCAGCCGCTGACGGAGGCAGCGGGCAGCATGGCCATGGATTCAGTGAGTGTGATGTGGGCTGCTTCGGGGGCTTTGAGCAGGTTAAACAGCGTAGATTTTTCTGTGTGGTCTGGGCAGGCGGGGTAGCCGGGCGCAGGCCGGATGCCCTGGTACTTCTCACGGATTAAATCCTCGTTGCTTACCGTGCTTTCATCGGCGTAGCCCCAGAATTCGGTTCTTACTTTTTGATGCAATTTTTCTGCAAAACTCTCTGCCAAACGATCGGCCAAGGCTTTGGCCATGATCGATTGATAATCGTCGAGTTGTGCTTCGTAAGCCGCCACAATGGGCTCTAATCCCAATCCGGTGGTAACAGCGAATCCACCCAAATAATCTACTTGCTCATCGGCGATAAAATCTACCAATGAGTAATTGGGTAATCCACCTGCCATTTTCCGTTGCTGTCTCAAGAAATGAAAGGTTTCAGTGGCTTGACTACCATCTGTATCTGTATAGGCATCTTCTACGTTGTCATATAAGGCCACGTCTTCACCCAATTTTTTGGCGGGCAATATGTACCAAACGCCTTTGGCTTGGAGAGATTGATTGGCTACAAACTGATTCAACATGGTTTGGGCATCATGCAGCAATTTTTTTGCTTCAGATCCCACGATTTCATCTTCGAGGATTGCTGGGTACTGTCCGGCCAACTCCCAGGTTTGGAAGAAGGGCGTCCAATCGATTGTATCTACCAATTCAGAGAGAGGCATTTCCACGGTGTATATGCCAATGGTTTTTGGTTCAATTACCACACCATCATGTTGCCAGCGGTTTGCAATGGCTTCTTCATAGGTGATAAGGTCTTTGGTTGACTGTCGTTTCGCATGATTCTCTGCCAACGTCAAGTATTCCTGTTTGATTTTTTCAGAGAAGGGTTCTTTGGTATCATCGCCCAAAAGGCTTCCAGCTACAGGAACCGAGCGTGATGCATCAAGCACGTGAACGATGGGGTGGGCGTAATTCGGGGCGATTTTCACTGCGGTGTGAATGCGTGAAGTGGTTGCACCACCGATGAGCAATGGGGTAGACATACCACGTCTTGTCATTTCCTTGGCCACATGTACCATTTCATCCAAACTGGGGGTAATCAAACCGGAGAGTCCAATGATATCAGCGCCCCAAGATTGGGCTTCATCGAGTATTTTATCGGCGGGAACCATCACACCGATGTCTTTAATTTCGTAATTGTTGCAAGCCAAAACCACACCTACGATGTTCTTTCCTATATCGTGTACGTCGCCTTTTACGGTGGCCATCAAGATTTTACCTTGGGGTTTGGCGTTGGGGTTAAGGGCTTTTTGTGCTTCGAGGTAGGGTTGCAAGTAGGCCACGGATTTTTTCATCACACGGGCACTTTTTACGACTTGGGGCAGGAACATTTTTCCAGCACCGAAGAGGTCGCCCACATGGTTCATGCCATCCATCAAGGGACCTTCGATCACACCGAGTGCATTTTGATATTTTTGGAAGGCTTCTTCGGTATCGGCATCGATGAACTCGGTAATGCCTTTGATTAAGCTATGGCTGAGGCGTTCTTCTACGGAACCGAAGCGCCATGCTTGGGTTTCTTCAACGCGTTCTTCTTTTTTGCCTTTGAATTGATCGGCCAGAGTTACCAGACGCTCGGTGGCATCTGCTCTGCGATTCAACAATACGTCTTCAACGTGTTCAAGGAGTTCCTTGGGAATTTCATCGTACACTTCAACCATACCGGCATTCACAATGCCCATATCGAGGCCCGCTTTGATGGCGTGATACAAGAAGGCAGAGTGCATGGCTTCTCTCACTCGGTCGTTGCCGCGGAAAGAGAAACTGATGTTAGACACACCGCCTGAAACTTTGGCTCCGGGAAGGTTTTGTTTGATCCAACGGGTGGCTTCGATGAAGTCAACGGCGTAATTGTTATGCTCATCAATACCGGTGGCTACCGTGAGGATATTGGGGTCAAAGATGATGTCGTTTACAGGAAATCCAATGCTTTTTAAGACATCGTAGCTGCGTTTACAAACGTCGATTTTGCGCTGAAAGCTATCGGCTTGACCGGTTTCATCGAACGCCATCACCACCACGGCAGCGCCGTAGCGATGTACCAATTTGGCTTTTTGGATGAATGCGGCTTCCCCATCTTTCAGGGAAATAGAATTCACGATGCCTTTGCCCTGTAGGCATTTCAAACCGGCCTCGATGACTTCCCATTTACTGGAGTCAACCATCAAAGGAACGCGAGAAATATCGGGTTCGGCTGCAATCAAATTGAGGAATGTTACCATGGCCTCTTTGCCATCGAGCATGCCTTCGTCCATGTTCACGTCGATGACTTGAGCGCCGTTCTCCACTTGCTGACGCGCCACATCCAAGCCTTTGTTATAATCACCGGCTAGGATCATTTTGGCAAACTGTCGACTACCTGTTACATTGGTACGCTCACCAATATTAACGAAATTGGTTTCACGGGTTAGGGTAAAGGGTTCAAGTCCGGAAAGACGAAACAAATTGGGAGAAGGCTGATTCACGATACCACAAATTTCGGTAAAATGGGATGAACTTAATCGCTCATTGGTAATAAACGTCTACTTTACACCAAGAAAAACGACCATTTTACAACAAACTGGGCCATTTGGTGGGATTGCTTTCGTGCATCACCTGGTAAATGGTGCTGAAAACGGTATCTACCGAAGGCTTGCTGAAGTAATCGCCATCAGAACCATAAGCGGGTCTGTGCTCGTTGGCAGTAATGGTCACAGGTTTGCTATCAAGAAATTGGTAACCGCCTTGTTCTTCAAGCACTTGCTGCATCATGTAAGACGTTGCACCACCTGGAACATCCTCATCGAGGAAAACGATGCGGTTGGTCGACTTCAAACTTTCTACGATGCTGTGGTTGATATCGAAGGGCAATAAGGTTTGTACATCGATCAATTCTACACGGATGCCATGTTCGGCCAGTAAATCACAGGCTTCTTGTGCAATTCTACAGCAAGATCCGTAAGTGACAAGTGTAATATCTTCACCGAAGCGCAGCACATCGGGTTTACCAAAAGGCACGGTAAATTCACCAATGTTGGCGGGCAATTTTTCTTTGATGCGATAGCCATTCAAGCATTCCACCACCAAAGCAGGCTCATCGGCGCGCAACAGCGTGTTGTACATACCGGCTGCTTGGGTCATGTTTCTGGGAACACACACGTGCATACCGCGAACGGCGTGGATAATCATGCCCATCGGACTGCCAGAGTGCCAAATGCCTTCCAAACGATGTCCTCGGGTACGGATGATGATCGGCGTTTTCTGTCCACCTTTGGTACGATATTGCATGGTGGCGATATCATCGCTCATCGGCTCAAGGGCGTAGAGTAGGTAATCGAGGTATTGGATTTCGGCGATGGGTCTCAGTCCGCGCATAGCCGCACCGATGCCTTCACCAATGATACTCCACTCACGAATGCCTTTGTCGGTCACCCGCAACTCGCCATATTTCTCCTGCATGCCTGAGAAACCTTGGTTCACATCTCCAATTTTTCCTACGTCTTCACCGAAGGCAAATACACGGGGATCGCGCTCGAGGTTGGCATCGAAGCAGGCCCTAACCACTTGGTAACCGTCGACGATTTCATCAGTGTATTGGGCGGGCACTTCGGGCACATTCAATACAGAGGCATCGCTCTGACTGTATACGTGGCTGCTGTAGCGTTCGCCGTTAATGGCATTGAATGCATGAAGGTAATCGAGTAGGGGTTTACGCGCATCGGCACTGGCGTTTACGGTGAGGCGCAGGGCTTTATGGATGGCGATTCCCATGTCGCGGCGGATGGGATCTTTGGCATCGCTGAGCGATTGGGCGATATTGGCCAGTTCGGGAGATAATCCGTTGGCGGCCAATTGCTGCAACAAGGCAATCAAACCAGAAACATCTGATTTTAGGGGCTGTAAATAATCGATCCAAGCCTGTTTTTGGGCTTGTTTTACCGATTCAAGGGCTTGTTCTTCGAGGGCGGCCAGGGTGGTTTCATCGGCGATATTTTGCTCAATCATCCACTGACGCATTTGGGCAATGCCATCGTATTCCGTTTCCCATTCCAGGCGTTCTTTGCTCTTGTAACGCTCGTGGCTACCAGAGGTAGAATGGCCTTGCGGCTGGGTTACTTCGGTCACATGGACCAACACGGGGGTATGTTTTTCGCGACAGATATCGGCCGCTTGTTTGTATACTTTACACAATTCTGGGTAGTTCCATCCGCGGGCAGTGAGGAGTTCTAGTCCTTGTCCTTCTTCGTTGGATTGGAATCCGCGCATCAGGGCCGCGATATTTTCTTTGGCGGTTTGGTACTTTGCAGGAACGGAGATACCGTATCCATCATCCCAAAGACTCATCAACATCGGCACTTGCATTACGCAGGCGGCGTTCATGACTTCCCAAAAGATGCCTTCTGAAGAGGATGCGTTTCCAATGGTTCCGAAGGCGATTTCGTTGCCTTTGTTTGAAAAATCGGAAAAGGCATGCAAATCAGGGTTTTGGCGATACAATTTTGATGCTACTGCCAATCCCAATAGGCGGGGCATTTGACCGGCTGTAGGCGAAATATCTGCACTGCTGTTGTATCGATCGGTTTGTGGTAGCCAATTGCCTTGATCGTCAAGTAATCGCGTGGCGAAGTGTCCGTTCATGGAGCGACCCCCGCTGGCGGGTTCTTTTTCGGTATCGGGGATGGCATACAGCTGTGCAAAAAATGCATGTACGCTACTGATACCCTTGGCAAACATAAAAGTTTGATCGCGGTAATATCCACTGCGCCAATCGCCGTGTTGAAATACTTTGGCCATGGCAATCTGGGCGATTTCTTTACCGTCGCCAAAGATGCCGAACTTGGCTTTACCCGTAAGAACCTCTTTACGGCCTATCAAACTGGCTTGGCGACTTTCAAAAGCGATGCGATAATCGTTGAGAACTTCTTGCACAAAGGCCTCTTTACTCATTTCTGCGGGTTGTTTTGCTACCTCTTGCATGCAGCTGCAAAGATAGGGAAAATAGAATTGGCACTATATCATTACCGCATTGGCTTTTGATGACGTGTCTGTGCTAACTTTGCTTGTTCATGCCTGCCTTTGAGCTCATATCGCCATTTCAGCCCACCGGGGATCAACCGGACGCTATCAAACAACTGGTGGAGGGGTTAAATTCCGGCGTAAAAGCCCAGACTTTGCTTGGGGTTACAGGTTCTGGAAAGACATTTACGATGGCCAATGTGATTGCGCAAACGCAGCGACCTACCCTGGTCCTAAGTCACAACAAGACCTTGGTTTCGCAGTTGTACGGTGAGTTTAAACAATTTTTTCCGAACAATGCGGTGGAGTACTTCGTGAGTTATTACGATTATTATCAGCCCGAGGCATACATCCCAACCACGAATACCTACATCGAAAAGGATCTGAACATCAACGATGAGATCGAAAAGTTGCGTTTAAAAACGGTTTCGAGTTTGTTGAGCGGTCGGCGTGATATCATCGTGGTTGCCAGTGTGAGTTGCATCTATGGTGCGGGAAATCCCTCCGATTTTGAAGAGACGATTATTCGCATCAAAAAAGGGCAGATTATCACCCGCAATACTTTGTTATTCAAATTGGTAGAGAGTTTGTATAGCAGGACTACCGCTGATTTTAACCGGGGGACATTTCGGGTGAAAGGCGATACGGTGGATGTACATTTGGCCTACAACGATTTCGCTTATCGGGTGTCGTTCTTCGGTGATGAAATTGACGAGATCATTAGCTTTGATCCGGTGAGTGGACGGAAGATTGAGGGACATGAGGATGTGGCGATTTACCCTGCGAATTTGTATGTGAGTCCGAGAGAGCGATTGAAGGATATCATCTACCAGATTCAGGATGATTTGGTGTTACAGTTGGAGTATTTTCGGGAGACAGGTCGGTTTTTGGAGGCGAAGCGATTGGAGGAAAGGGTGAATTTCGATTTAGAAATGATCCGGGAGTTGGGTTATTGCAATGGCATTGAGAATTACTCGCGGTATTTCGACCGTCGGGGTCCGGGCGATAGACCGTTTTGTTTACTTGATTATTTTCCCAAAGACTTTTTGTTGGTGGTGGATGAAAGCCATGTATCTATGCCACAGATTCGGGCAATGTACGGGGGTGATAGGAGTAGGAAAGTGAATTTGGTGGATTTTGGGTTCCGTTTACCGGCGGCGATGGATAATCGACCGCTCAAATTTGAGGAGTTTTTCCAAGTGGTGAATCAGGCAGTGTATGTGAGCGCGACGCCGGCGCCGTTTGAAATAGAGGAGAGTGAAGGTGTTTTGGTGGAGCAGTTGATTAGGCCCACAGGCTTGTTGGATCCCCAAATATTGATTAGGCCATTGGCCAATCAGGTGGATGATTTGATTGAAGAGATTGACAATCGGATCAAAATGAAGGATCGGGTTTTGGTGACGACATTGACCAAGCGAATGGCGGAGGAGCTGACCAAGTATTTGATGCGTTTGGGCGTGAAGGTTGATTATATACACAGCGAGGTGAAGACGCTGGATCGGGTCGAGATTTTGCGGAATTTGCGGATGGGTGTGATTGACGTGTTGATTGGGGTGAATTTGCTGCGGGAAGGCCTGGATTTACCAGAAGTGAGTTTGGTGGCGATTATGGATGCCGATAAAGAAGGATTTTTACGGAGCCAAACGGCGTTGGTTCAAACGATTGGACGGGCTGCGCGAAACGATCGTGGTTTGGTTATCATGTATGCAGATAAAATCACAGAGAGCATGCGCAAGACGATCGAAGAGACGGATCGAAGACGCGAGAAACAGGTGATTTATAATACCAAGCACGGCATCACTCCCAAAACGGTGTTGAAAAGCACGGATGAGATTTTCAAACAGACCGGGGTGGCGGATGCCAAATACGGCGATGTAGAGTTGGGCAGTGGTGTGAATTATAACATGCCGGAATCGCGCATCAATATGGCAGCGGATCCTGTGGTGGCTTACATGGATAAAGGCGGTATCGAAAAGATGATCGTGCGGACAGAAAAAGACATGTTGAGGGCGGCTAAGGAAATGGAATTTATGGAGGCGGCGCGTTTGCGCGACGAGTTAGAGGCCTTGCGAAATCGCCTCAAAGAATTGGCTGTAGCCAAGTGAGGTTGGTAAATCCGCTCTGGGATTTTGGTTTACGAACAGGTTGTTTAGGGAATGGTGACTGAGGCAGATGTTACCGCGCTCACGCAGAAAAATCCACCTACGCCGGTTTTTTTGTTGGGATTGAACGATACGATATTGGTAAAAATGTTGGCGGGAGGTGTTGCAAATAGTCCACCATTTTGATTTTCGCTAACCACCAAGTTGAACCATGCGAAGGCCACGGCATTGATGGAGTGGATTTCAATTCTCACCGTTTCGCCTGTTTTGAATGAACGTGAAAAATCGTTCACGCCGTTGTATCGCACTGGATAGATGAAAAGTTCGCCATCCTGCCCTCTGGAGGTATTACCCATATCCGCGGAGATGTTCAATTGTGAAATGTTATTGAGGAAGGAATCGTTTCGGAAGGTTTTGATCCAGTAGAAATCTCCAGGCCCTTTTCGGTCTTTGGCCATGAGTTCCACGTATTTCCCCGTTGTATTAATTGGTGGGCCATTGCCTTCAACGTCTACCAGTGATAGGGAGTCTATGGTGGTTGTGGGGTTTAGGGTGGAAAAGCTGACCAAGGTATCATTTCCAATGACTACCAATAGCGCGTAATCATGTCCGATAGAAAAAGTATCACCGGTGATGGGGTTCGGCAAGAACTGATATTTTCCTTGTCCCGCTGGCGCAAAAACAAAGAGCTTGGGCAATGCAGCAGATTGGTCGACGATGGCTACTTGGGCATTGTTGATGGCGGGTTCTGATCCTGTGGAGTCGAAATAGCCAATGGAGCGTGTGAGCTTGATGGTTTGGGTATCGAGTTGGTTGTTGACAAACGCATCTACAACAATTTTTGGACTTTTTTGGATGACATCCACCTGAATTACATCTTCGCAGCCTGTGGAAAGAAGGCCGATGCCGATGGCGATAAGACTATTGACTATGAGCGATATGTTGAATTTCATGGGGTGGATACTTAGAATTTGAAGTTGTAAGAAACGGATGGGATGGCGCTGCCAATGACGCTGTAACGGATGGCTTCATTTTGTCCTTTGCCTTGGTAGTTGGTGGCGAAGTAGATGCTAAACGGGTTACGTCGGTTATAGACATTGTAACAGGAGAACACCCAATTGCTTTCAAACTTTTTTGATTTTTTGCGGTGATAGGTTACGCTGAGATCGAGTCGATGGTAGTCGGGATTACGCACGTTGTTTCTGGCATTGGATCCAGCATCGGGGATCACGTAACCTTGCACAGTGTATTGTCCTGTATAGAATGTGGCAGGTGTGCCGGTACTGAACACAAAGTTGGCGGCACATTCCCATTTCTCATTGATTTTATATTGACTTACAACATACAAGTTATGAAGTCGATCGAAACGATTGGCATACCATTCATTGTTGTTAATGCCCACAACTTGACGCTCAGAACGTGAGAGGGTGTAGCTAATCCATCCCGTTAAATTACCAGAGGACTTCTTGATATAGGCTTCTAATCCGTATGCTCTTCCAATGCCTGTAAGCAAATCTGCTTCAAGTAACTCATTTAGAAGTAGGCTTGCACCATCAATGTAATCCACTTGGTTTTGAAGTGTTTTGTAGTATCCTTCGATGCTGGTTTCGAATTCGTGTTTTCCGTTGAAATTTTTGAAATAACCCAAGGCGATTTGGTCGGCAATTTCCGGCTTGATGTTATTGGTTGTGGGCTGCCAAACATCGAAAGGTACTGAAGCTGCGGTGTTTGAGATGAGGTGTAGGTTTTGTACCATGCGGTTGTAACCTCCTTTGATTGAGCTGCTATTGTTGAGTTGATATTTGAAGCCGAGACGGGGTTCTGGGTTGATATAATTGGCCACGATATCGCCGTTTTCAGTAGAATACATACTATCTAGTATGCCTTGTTTGCCTGCTTCACGCTTAAACAAGTACACTTTTCCAGGACCTAAATACATGAACTGACTGAGTCGGATACCCGCACGAATCGAGAATTTGCCATTGGCATTCCAATCATCAGAGATATAAATGGCGTTTTCAAGGGCATAACGATCGGGTAAACCAAACTTCAAATTGAGTGTGGATGACGTGGCAATAGCCTCACCGGGAATGAAACGATAGTGCGTTGATTGTCCCCCAAATGCCAATGTATTTTTGGGATTGAGAAAGTAGTTGAAATCGACTTTCGCGCTGTTGTTGACGATATTGCTTTTCCAATTGAAGGTTACATCGCGGTTAATGAATTCCAAGTTGTAACGGTAACGACTATAGTAATAGGTAAAATTGGAGAAGAGCTTTTTGTTGAAGACGTGGTTCCAGCGGGTCGTTACGGTTGAGTTACCCCATTTCACACCGAATAATCCGGCTGCTTTGAATACATCGTCACCGATGTAGGTGGAGATAAAGATGTTGTCGCGCTTGTAGCTGTAATTGGCTTTGGCGGTGAGATCATAGAAGTAAAACTGGCTACCGGCGAGGTTATCGGGCAGGAAGGGTTTTGCGAGTACATCGATGTATGACCGGCGGCCCGACACCATAAAGCTTGATTTTGCGGCTGTTTTGCGTGGCTTGAGCAAGTTTTTGGATTCGGGTAGGGCAAGCGGACCTTCAATGGTGAGACGGGAGAATATACTTCCCACGCCGCCATTGGCTTGATAGCTACGTTTGTTACCATCGCGCGATTTCACATCCAGGGTGGAGCTGAGTCGACCCCCGTAATTGGCTGGAATTCCACCTTTTACGAGTTCTACATCTTTCACGGCATCGGGATTGAAGATTGAAAAGAAACCGAAGAGGTGTGCGGAGTTGAACACGGGCGCTTCATCCATCAGTACAAGATTTTGATCGATGCTTCCACCGCGTACGTTAAAACCTGATGCACCTTCTCCAACTGTGGTAACACCGGGCAGTAATTGAATGCTTTTGATCACATCGGCTTCGCCCAGAAATGCAGGTATCTTTTTGATGGTTTGTCCGTTGATACTTTGGGTTGATATATCGAGTGATTTGACGTTGTTGTTTCGTTTTGACCGTATGGTTACCGTACCAACGCCTTCTATTTCGGGGAGCAAGAGGATATTAAACTCTCTGTTGTTATCGATGGTAATGGTGGTTGTGTAGGCGGGATAGCTTGCGGCGGTCACGGTAAGGGTGTGGGTACCGGCGGGTGCTGTGAGGCTATAAAAGCCATAACCATTGGTGGCAGCGCGAAGTTCCTTTGGGGGAGTGGTATTGAGCGTGATGGCTACCTGTGCTTTGGTGATGGTTTCACGGGAGGTGGAATCTTTCACGTAGCCCGAAAGGGTGAAATTTTGGGCATGAACGACGGTGTTTAGGGCACAAAAAATGAGTAAAGTTAGGACGCGAAGCATTTCGGTTTCAAAGGTAATTGTACTATTAACAAACGAGTGGTCAGTTTGTCGATGAATGCGTGAATTTGGCAGTAAATTGGTGGTTACACAAAGAAAAGGCACCCATGGGGTGCCTTTTCTTTGTATCAATACTAACCAACGATGGGTTAGGTTCTGTCTTTCATGTGTACGTATGCACGTGGGGCTTCGCCAGTATAAATTTGACGAGGGCGTGCAATGGGTTGTTTTTCTTTGCGCATTTCTTGCCATTGGCTAATCCAACCTGGAAGGCGACCCATGGAGAACAATACGGTAAAGAAGTCGGTGGGGAAGCCCATGGCGCGATATATGATTCCTGAGTAGAAATCCACGTTGGGGAACAATTTACGTTCAACGAAATAAGAATCGGTGAGTGCAGCTTCTTCCAACTGTTTGGCAATTTCCAATACAGGGTCGTTCACACCCAATTTCGCCAATACATCGTCGCACGCTTTTTTGATGATTTTTGCGCGGGGATCGAAGTTTTTGTAGACGCGGTGACCGAAGCCCATCAAGCGGAAAGGATCGTTCTTGTCTTTGGCTTTGTTGATCCATTTTTGTACATCGCCACCATCGTTTTGGATTTGCTCAAGCATTTCCAGTACTTCTTGGTTGGCACCACCGTGCAAGGGACCCCAAAGGGCTGAGATACCGGCAGAGATGCTGCTATACAAGTTTGATTGTGAGCTGCCCACAACGCGAACAGTACTAGCGCTGCAGTTTTGTTCGTGGTCAGCGTGAAGGATGAGTAATTTGTTCATCGCGCTCACGAGAACGGGATCTGGCTCATATTCAGGCATTGTAACCTGTCCGAAAGTCATATTCAAATAGTTGGCTACATAGTCCAAGCTATTCTTGGGATAAACGGTTGGATGACCATTGCGTTTTTTGTAAATCATCGCACAGATGGTAGGCATTTTCGCCATCAAACGCAGTATGGTTCTATTGATGGCCTCTTCCGAGCGATGGGGGTTCAATGCTTTGGGGTAGTATAAACCCAAGGCTGCAACCATGCTCGATAGCTGACCCATTGGGTGGGATCCAGTTGGGAAGGAATTGAACATTGCGAGAAGTCCTTCGTTGGCCAGGGTGTGTTCTTTGATTGTGCTAGTAAACTCTTCATACTCGGCAGCATTGGGTAATTTTCCATAAAGCAACAAATACGAAACTTCCAAGAAAGAGGCGTGTTCTGCCAAATCTTCAATGGAGTATCCGCGGTGGTGAAGAATTCCCTCCTCCCCATCCAAGAAAGTGATTGCGCTCTTCGTGGAGCCCGTATTTTTGAAACCGATATCCAAGGTGATGTGACCTGTGAGGTCTCGCAACTTGCTGATATCGATGGCTTTTTCGCCTTCGCTACCTGTGATAACGGGGAATTCAAATTCTTTACCTTCTACGATGAGTTTTACTGATTCAGACATGGATATTTGTTAATGCTAGTTAGCCTACTGCGAATATAAACAATCACCCGAGAACCGCCAAGATTGGTGGACAACTCGAATAAATCGTTACAACAAATTAACAAAGAGGCTTAAGCTGAAATTGGTTTTGAATTGCCCGATATTTCATCAAACCCTTTGGCAGTCAATTGAAACCGGGTTTTTCTGATTTTATCTACGTCAAAATTCCCCATCACTTGGTTGTTGTTGCCGATGGCTTTGATATAGCGATAATGATGCAATTGACGGATAATATCAACCACTACATTCACTGCCAAGTTGGTATCTTCAACCACCGTAAGGGGTGTTTCAGCGTGTATAAGGCAAAGCAATACCTTGCGTTCGTCGTCGCCGATTTCAAACATTAGTCAAATTTTTCAGGTCGCATCTGCGGGAAGAACAGCACTTCTTGGATGCTCTGTTGGTTGGTAAGCATCATGGTAAGTCTGTCTATTCCAACGCCCAAACCACTGCTTGGAGGCATGGCATATTCCAATGCCCTTACGAAGTCGTGGTCGTACGCCATGGCTTCTTCATCGCCCCTTGCGGCCAATTTCAGTTGGTCTTCGAAGCGTTCGCGCTGATCTATAGGGTCGTTCAATTCTGTATAGGCGTTGGCGATTTCTTTGCCATTGACGAAGAGTTCGAAACGTTCTACCAAGCCGGGTTTAGACCGGTGTTTCTTGGTGAGCGGACTCATCTCAATGGGATAATCGGTGATAAAGGTGGGCTGAATCAGGTGTTTTTCTGCACAGGCACCGAAGATTTCGTCGATCAATTTGGCCACACCCATTTGCGCAGTGACTTCGCAACCCAATTTTTTGGCTTCTGCGCCCAATTCTGCTTCACTTCTACCCTCAATATCGATGTTTCCATATTTTTTGATGGCTTCGGCCATGGTTAAACGGGCATAGGGCTTGGCAAACGAGATCTGGTTATCTCCCAGGGTAACGGTGGCATTGCCGGTAACGTCGATCGCACATCGCTCCAACATTTGTTCCACGAAATCCATCATCCAATAGTAATCCTTGTAGGCCACGTAAATTTCCAAACCTGTAAATTCTGGGTTGTGGGTTCTGTCGATGCCTTCGTTACGGAAGTTTTTGGCAAACTCATAGACACCATCGAATCCACCCACAATCAAACGTTTGAGGTATAACTCGTTGGCGATACGCAAATACAAGGGAATATCCAGGGCGTTGTGGTGGGTCATGAACGGACGGGCCGTTGCGCCACCGTGAACGGTCTGCAAAATGGGGGTTTCCACCTCCAAGTAGCCTTGTTCGTTGAAGGTGTTGCGCAAGCTTTGGATTACTTTGGTACGCTTGATAAATGTTTCGCGGATTTGGGGGTTAACCACCAAGTCTACGTAGCGCATGCGGTAGCGAGCTTCGGGGTCAGTGAATGCATCGTACACATTCCCGTCGGCATCTTGCTTGGGCAAGGGAAGGGGGTTCAAGCATTTCGACAACAGTATCAATTCGGTTACATGGACAGAAAGTTCACCGGTTTGGGTGGTAAATACATGTCCTTTCACACCAATGATATCGCCGATATCGAGGAGTTTTTTGAATACGGTGTTATAGAGGTCTTTGTTTTCGTCGGGACAGATTTCATCGCGATTCACGTAGATCTGCATCCGTCCGCTAGAATCTTGTAGATCAGCGAAGGCGGCTTTACCCATGATTCGGCGGGTCATCAGGCGACCTGCCAAAACAACTTCTTTCCATTTCTGATCCTCGCTGCTATCGGCGTAATTCGACCGGATATCGGCGGCCAAGCAATTCACCGGATACAGTGCTGCTGGATAGGGATCGATGCCCAAGGCTCTAAGTTGTTCGAGCGATTGGCGACGGAGTACTTGTTGTTCGTTTAGGTTGGTTTCCATGCGATTTGGCTTGCAAAATTAGCCAAAATTCGCGATATTATTGGGGAGAATCCGAATCCTCAGAAGCGGTGGTTGGGCTGTTCGATGTGAACGCCTTTTCCACTTCCTCTTTGGAGAAAAAGGTATTCTGTCCGATTACCATGATGGCCACACCTACGGTAATACAGGCATCGGCGAAGTTCCAGATGGGAGAAAAGAACACGAAAAATTGTCCACCCCAAACGGGCAACCACTCTGGGAGATGTCCTTCCCACATAGGGGCATAGAACATATCAACCACTTGTCCTTCAAACCAACCGCCGATGTAATGGTTGGTATCGGCGTATAAAACGCCATAGAAGACGGAATCGATGATGTTTCCCATCGCACCAGAAAGCACAAGGGCAATACAGATGAGCAAGCCCCAGTTGGCATCATTTCGGATACATTTGATGAGGTACCAGAAGCCAAAGGCGGATACGATAAGGCGGAAAAAGGTAAGGATAAGTTTGCCTACTTTGCCTCCTCCGAAAAGTTTCATGCCATAGGCCATGCCATCGTTTTCGATGAAATAGAGTTTAAACCAATCGCCAAAGATGGGTTTGATTTCGCCGAGCATAAAATGCCCTTTAATGTAGGTTTTGATCCACTGATCGGTGATGAGCAGCAGTAAAATGGTGGCCATCGGAATCAAAAATTTCCGATTTTTAAGCAAAGATTCGGCGTAAGACATTGAAGGTTTAGCGCTTCAGTTTGGCTTCGATGGTTTGGGTGGTATGGGGCACAGCGCGCAATCGCTCCTTGGGAATCAACTTGCCTGAGGTTTTGCAGATTCCATAGGTTTTATTCTCGATACGCACCAAAGCAGCTTCCAAGTTTTTGATGAATTTTAATTGATGGGCTGCCAATTGATTCAGGTTTTCTTTCTCAAAGGTATCGGCACCATCGTCGAGTGTAAGGTAATTGTTGTTGGTACCCTCGCCGCCACCCTCACCATTTTTTAGGTTGGTTTGAATGGTTTTGAACTCGTCTTTGGCGATTTCCATTTTCTTCAAGATGATCTCTTTGAACTCTTGTAGTTCATCGTCGTTGTAGCGGGTCTTTTCTTTTTCCATGGCTTAAACTTTTCGGATGTGGATGTGTACGGGGTAATCGTATACGTCAAGTATGTGCTCACTATCATCCTCTGTAGTTTGGATGGAATGGGCCAATACTTCCCCGCAAATATAAGTGTTAAAATGGTTTACGCTTTCTTGTACAGCTACATCAGATTTGAAAAGCACTTCAATTCTGTCTGTTAGGTCGAGACCAAGGTCTTTTCTTAGGTTCTGCACGCGGTTCACAAATTCCCTGGCCATACCTTCTTGGTGGAGGGCGTCGCTGATGGTAATATCCAGGGCAACGGTGGCGCCATTTTCGGAGGCTACGAGCCATCCGGGCATATCTTGGGTGGCGATATCCACGTCTTCGAGCAATAAATCTGTGGGGTTGCCGTTGAGCGATACGTTGAGGGTGCCGTTGTTTTCAAGCTGTCTGATTTGATCTTGTGAGAAGCTTTGAACGATGGCTGCCATGGCTTTCATTTCGCCGCCCAATTTTTTACCAAGGGTTTTGAAATTGGGTTTGATGCTTTTCACCAGGCTGGGGTGATTGGCCGATACAAATTCAATTTCTTTGACGTTTACTTCCGAGCAGATGAGTTCGCTCATGTGTTGAACGGCTTCTTTGACTTCGGGTTTATCGGCTGGGAACAGGATTTTTTGTAGGGGCTGACGCACCTTGATTTTCTCTTTTTTCCGCAAGCTCAACACCAGGCTGCAGACTTGTTGCGCCAGGGACATGGATTGTTCCAGTTTGGGGTTAACCGCCGCTTCATCGGCTTTGGGCCAGGTGGTCAGGTGTACGCTGCTTGGCACGGTGTTTTGTGCGATGCCGGCGGTGTTCAACGCGCGGTACAACCAATCGCTAAAGAACGGGGCGATGGGTGCAGTAAGTTGGGTAACGGTATTTAAGCAGCGGTATAGGGTTTCGTAGGCCGCCTTTTTATCATCGTTGAGTTCCCCTTTCCAGAATCTGCGTCTTGAAAGTCGCACATACCAGTTGGAGAGTTGTTCACCCACGAAATCTTCGATGGCTCGGCCTGCGCGGGTGGGATCGTAATCGTTGAGGGCGGTTTCCACTTCCAAGATGAGGGAGTTGAGTTTGCTCAAAATCCATCGATCCATCTCACTGAAGTGAATGGGATCCACGGGGTTGTTGGCATTGAAGTTATACTGGTCGAGGTTGGCGTAAATGGCGAAGAATCCGTAGGTATTGTAAAGGGTACCCAAGAATTTTCTTTGCGATTCAACCACACCATCCATATCAAATTTGAGGTTGTCCCAAGGTTGTGCGTTGGTGACCATATACCATCGAACTGCATCGGCGCCATATTTGGCTACGGTTTCGAACGGATCGATGGCGTTGCCGAGGCGTTTGCTCATCTTGTTGCCGTTTTTATCGAGAACGAGTCCGTTGGCGATCACGTTTTTGAAGGCCACTTCATCGAACAACAGGGTGCTGATGGCGTGGAGTGTAAAGAACCAGCCGCGGGTTTGGTCTACGCCTTCGGCGATAAAATCTGCGGGAAAATTTTGCTTGAAAACGTCTTGATTTTCGAAGGGATAGTGCCATTGGGCATAGGGCATCGCCCCGCTATCGAACCACACATCGATGAGGTCGAGTTCGCGCGTCATGGCTTTGCCGGTGGGGCTCACCAGGGTAATGCGATCCACATAGGGGCGGTGCAAATCTTGGGTGAGGTCTTCCGCCGATTGGTTGAGGCCGAGGATTTGGTTGGCTTTTTCGATTTCTTTGTTGAGTTCATCGATGCTGCCGATGCAGATTTCTTCGGTGCCGTCTTCGGTGCGCCAGATGGGCAGGGGAGTTCCCCAGAATCTGGAGCGGGAGAGGTTCCAATCTACGAGGTTTTCGAGCCAGTTGCCGAATCTGCCTTCGCCGGTGGAAGCGGGTTTCCAGTTGATGGTTTTGTTGAGTTCTACCAGGCGATCTTTCACGGCTGTGGTGCGCACGAACCAGCTCTCGAGGGGGTAGTAGAGGATGGGTTTATCGGTACGCCAGCAGTGGGGGTAGGTGTGCTCGTATTTTTCTACCTTGAAGGCTTTGTTTTCTTGTTTGAGTTTGATGGAGATGCGTTCATCCACGCCAAGGTATTTGTCGCGGCCCTGTTTTTGCGCTTCTTCGGCTTTTTCATCATCGGATAGGTAGGCCTCTTTCACGTATTCTCCGGCGAAATCGGTTACACAATCCAGGAATTTCCCTTTTTTATCGACCAGGGTGAGGGCGCCGATGCCATTTTCGCGGGCGGTTTTAAAATCGTCTGCTCCGAAGCTGGGTGCGATGTGCACGATACCGGTACCGTCTTCGGTGGATACGAAGTCGCCGATGATCACTCGGAAGGCGTCGCCTTCCTCGGGTTGGGCATAGGGTAGGAGTTGGTGGTAGCGGGTACCGGCCAAATCACTGCCTCTTTGGGTATTAAGTTTTCTCCAGGGTAGGACTTTTTGTTGTGGGGTATAATCTTTGAGGGGGGCTTCAGCGCCTTCGGCGCTGAAATACTTTCCTACGAGGGCCGAGGCCAGGGTGACTTTGATTTTTGCACCGGTGTAGGGGTTGAAAGTCTCAATTTGGTCGTAGTCGATGTCTTTTCCTACCGCCAAGGCCGTGTTGCTGGGCAATGTCCAGGGGGTGGTTGTCCATGCGAGAAAGTATTCATCCTCCGTGCCTTGCACTTGAAATTGCGCCACGATGGTGGTGTCTTTCACATTTTGGTAGGTGCCGGGTTGGTTGAGTTCATGGCTCGATAGGCCGGTTCCTGCTGCGGGTGAAAAGGGTTGGATGGTATAACCTTTATACAAAAAGCCTTTTTCGTGGAGTTGTTTGAGCAGGTGCCACAGGCTTTCGATGTAGTTGTTTTCGTAGGTTACATAGGGGTTATCGAGGTCTACCCAATAGCCAATTTGTTTGGTGAGATCGTCCCAACGGTCTTTGAACATGAGTACATCGGCTCTACACTCTTTGTTGTAATCTTCCATGGAGATTTTGGTGCCGATGTCTTCTTTTTTGATGCCCAAGCGCTTTTCTACTTGCAATTCGATGGGCAGGCCGTGGGTATCCCAGCCGCCTTTTCGGGCTACGCGGAACCCTTGTTGGGTTTTGTACCTACAGAAAATATCCTTGATGGCGCGGGCCATCACGTGGTGGATGCCGGGCATGCCGTTGGCGCTCGGAGGTCCTTCAAAAAAGGTAAAACTCGGCGCATCGTGGCGTTGGTCAACGCTTTGTTGGAACACAGATTCTTGCTCCCAAAAAGCGAGGATTTCCGCTTCAATTTGCGGCCAATTCAATTGTTTGAGTGTAGGATACATTCGTGGGTAATCAGTAAAAATACAAATTTACTGAATTCCATTGGAAAGTAGCGTTCGCAAGGCGAAGCCTACGATGAATTAGAAACGGATGGTCTCTATAAAATTGTTTTGCGATTGCTGGTTGTTACGAATGTACATTCTAGGAAACTTTTGGCTCCACTGTTGTGCATCGCTGAGTTCAAGGTGCACCAGCACCGTGTCTACGTTGTAGAATCTCGACTGATTTAAATCTTTTACATCGATTTGGGCGGTATCCCCAGGCTTGATGGTACGTTGAAAGTAAAGGGTATCCAATTCGAAGATGCCATTGGTGTTGTAGCCACTATAAGTAACCATGGTTTTGTTGTATACGGTGTTTGGCTGGTTGTTGTGTAAAATTTGTAATATGCTGAAGCTGGGCTGTTCAAAGTACCAGGGATCGCAGCTCGAAACAGACAATACGAACAAGGCGGAAAGGGTAAGTTTGATGATGGTTTTCATGTTATTGGCTGATGAGGAAATTTAGTCCGATTTGGCATTGGAACGATAGGTTTTGTGATTCGTGGGTAACTGATTTGGGGTAGTTGATATTTTGCCATCGCTCTGCGGTAATACCAGGTGTGATGCTTTCTGTGGTTTTCAAAAATTCTTTGCTCGAATAGGTTGAGAACGACGACATGGAGCAAATGCGAACGCCCAAGGTAAGGCTAACGTCTTTGGCCAACATACTTTCATACTGGATGCACGCAGATAGGGGCAGGTAGTAATTGGATTGGTTGGGTACAAACTCATTTTGGGTAATCACAAAACTGTCTGCACCGAGTTTGCGGTTGAGCAGAATGTCACTGGATTCTATATAGTTATTACCCAAGTATCGGGTAAACCGACCAATACCAGCACCCACGCCACAGATGAGGTTGGCGTTTTTGAGGTGGGTATTGACATAGGCCAATTGGAGGGAGGTCATATTGCTGAAGAAGTCATTGGTTTTGGACCAATCGTAGCGGAGCCCCCAACGCAGTGCGGGCTGACCCTGGAAATTGAGTTCTACGTTGAACCAAGGTGAGGGAGAGAGTTTTTCGGTGTACGAGGTTCGGGATGAGCGATGTACGAAGACATACCCTGCATTGGCTGCGAGGAATACTTGGGTATGTTTCTGGAAATCGGCATCGAGGTAGGGGGTAATGGTTGGATTTACGGGCTGGGTGACGGTATAAAGTTGGTTAGGGTTGTTGGTGTCTAGGGTTTGAACTTGAGATAGGTCGTTCAGGACAAAGGTTTTTGGGACGGTGAACTGTCGGTTTCTTGCACTGATTTGTAGAACGGGATAGTAGATGGCATCGTTGATGACAGATAAAATGGCGATGCCGGTGGCAATTTCACCGGAATAGTCGTTGTAACTATCGGGGCTGCGTTGTTTGAGAAGGTGGGCCACGATGATGGGTGTGGTAGTGGTGGTGGCACTGACGGGGTAGGCACGCAATTTGGTTTGGGGGATAGCAATGTTCCGAATTTTACCTAGGGTATCTAACACTTCAAGAATGAGTGTTGTGCCTGATAATCTGCGGTAATAAAGGCGGTAAAGGGTATCGGCAAAGGACGGTTCGATTTGAACTTTTCTGGTTGTAGGTTTGAGTTTATTATTATGGATGGTAAGTGTTTGACGATTGAGGTATTCAGCAACGGGTTTGGATATTCTAACAGAGGTAGTTTGGCTTCGAAATAGGTTGTTACATCCTGTGGAGAGCATCATAATTAAGCAAAGTGTGAACAGGTTGCGCATTTACATGCAATAATAATAAAGACCGGGAAGAATTTGGTTTGTATGGGGTATAGAATCGACGAAAGGCGGCTGGGGGCCAAGATTGCGGTAAACGTATAGGGGGCGGCCATTGGCCGCCCCCTATTTGGAAGATTATGAGTTAAATAAAAAATTAGTCAACCATCAACTTACGGCTACCAACACCGTCGTTGAATTGCATTTGCACTACATAAATACCTGCAGGCACATTCAATTCATATACGTTGTGGATACCATTCACGTTGAACTCACGTACAACACGGCCGTTCAAATCAACCAAAGTAGCACCAGTCAACACGCGGTTTTCCCAGTTGTTGTGGATGATCAATTGGTTTTGAGCAGGGTTTGGAGCCAAAGTAACGTTAGAACCCAAGTTGGCTTCTTCGATACCTACTGAAGCAACCAATCCAAGGGAAACAGCAATACGAGGCGCCATGTAACCCATTACTGAATCTACATATTTCATCGCTTTGTTTTTACTCCACATTGGGTTTGAAGCTTTGATACCAGCCAAAATTACAGGAGGGTTATAAGGAGGGTTAGGCAATTTTTTGATGGCAGTTGTATCGTACCACTCATAAGGACCTGAAGCGTTGGCCAAGCCGGCGATTGGGAACAAGCCATCAATGCCTTTGTTCAATTTGTTGGCTTGGGTGGTATATACATCCATCACCTTGCCTTTGTATGGTGCATTGTTACCCAAACGCTGACAGCGCGACATCGCATCGAAACCACCACTTACTTCAACCACTTGCAAAGTAGTACCTGGAACGTTTACCATACCTGTAGTGTAAGGAGCGAAAGGATCCATCACAGAGTGAGCCCAAATCAATGGAATTTCACCAGCTTCCATCCAAGCAGAGTCACCGATTGCACCACCCACAGCGAAAGCCAAACGGGCGTTTGAAGTGTAACCCACGTGGTTGGATTTGCAGAACATCCCCATGGCAGGATTGTTCACACCGATACCAAAGCGGTCACCCCACATGGTATCGTTTACCATTACTTTACCAGTTGTTGCATCACGGAATTTGATGCTCTTGATTTCGCTCTGACGGTCAATCGAAGCATATGCACTGGTGATGTAACCACCTGTACCATTACCACCTACAGCAATTTTGGTTGTGTCGATGTTGTAAGGGTTGCCACCTTCTTTTACGCTCTTTTTCATGAAACGTACGCAGGTAGCCAAATCTTGAACGCCTTTGTAAGCGGCATTGATGATACCTTGTTTACGGGCATCAACAGTTGCAGCCGCAGGGTTCCAACCCATACGGTAAGTCATAGAGGCAACCACGTAACCGCGCTTGGCCAATGACATACAGAAAGCCGCAGTGGCGCTGTCGTCTTTGTAACCCACGGGGCTGTTGTTAGAGTAACGAGGCAAGAAAGATCCCGAGTGAGTGAAAATGATCAAAGGGCGGTTTGTTGCCGCATCTTGGGGCTCGTAAATGTCAGCTGTCATGGCTACAAAGCCATAACCTGGTGCCATAGACACAAGACTAGTCAATGTTGGCGTTCCGGTGAGAACGGTGTAGTTGTCACCGTAAGTCACGTTTTTGGTAACCTTGATCTTGTCGGCAGTCAATACTTCGTCCACATATTTAATCTGGGCGATAGCGCTTGAGGCCAACACAACTGTCAAGGTAGCGAGTAATGTTTTTTTCATATTTTTTTTATTGGTTTTTTACAAACTTAACGAATTCAATTCAAACTTAATCTTATCAAATTACAAGTCAAAGTACATTGAGAAATAGGCCATCCTACCAATTCTGGGTCCGCCGTATACTTGCATTACCATGTTGTTGGTTATGTTACTTGCCCCCATTTTGATCATGGCTTTGTATTTGGGTATCACTTTTGAGACCATTACGTCTAACAGGTAGTAGGTAGGCACATCGCCTGTAAATTGTGGGCTTCCTTCGAATCGAAACCCTTGAATCCACTTATAATTGATGCTGAATCCAAGGTTCTCCAATTTGAGTTTTTTGATTTCCAAATTTTGACCGCTGAGCGACAAATTGAATTTGTTTTTGGGTGTGTTGAATGCAGGAATAATGGGATCTAGGTTATCTGTTTTATTCAATTGGTTAAAGGAATAATTCACGCCGGCCGTATAGTTTTTGGCAAAAAAGTAGTTAGTTCCGATACTCACCCCCATGGTGGTTACGGTGCTTTCTGCGTTTGTAGCGATGCGGTAAACTTGTCCGCCACTGATATAATTGATGGTGTAATCAATGTTAGGGTCTATACCAATATTATATCCAATGAAATCTTCATAAAAACTGTAATAGGCACTTGCATCAATGTTCAACTTGTTTGAAGCCAGGAACGATTTGTATCCTATTTCAATACTCTTCACTTTTTCAGGTCGAACGGGATCTACACCAAACCACTGAAGTTTTTTCAAATCTGTGGTCAACCCACTCAGCGCTTCGTACAGTGACGGCAAAGTAACCATGCTATCGTATCCGGTGATATTTCCCAACAATATGGCTCTACCTACATTGTAGTATAGGTACTGATCGGCCAATGTGGGGTTTCTTACGCCTGCAGACAAACTCACGCGGTAGTAGGTGATTTTATCGGGGGTGTAAACCAGCGATGCGGCGGGTGAGAAGATGTAGTTGAAATTTTGATTTTTATCAACCCGTGCTGTGGCGTTGATTTTTAGTTTGTTGTTGCTTGAGCGTTGTTCGATACCTGCATAAGCACCGAATTCATGGTTGCGAATGACGCGGCCGTTTGTATCTGAGAAGATGGTTCCCATGGAGTTGGGGCGATACAATCTGCCAGAAAATCCGGTGGTGAAGTTGGTTTTCTCGGCCAATTTGAATTTGTGTTCCCCTTGAATGTGATAGAGTGCGCTCTTATCGAAGAAACCGCTGCCGCCTTCCCCAAAACTCTTCAGCGAAGTGATGGCATTTTTGAGGGAATCGTAGCGATCTGTGCCGGGTTGGAAGCGATCATAGGTATTGGGTTGTTCAAAATGCGGTCTGCCTTGCCAGTCATTTTTTTTATCAGCAAGTCCAGCACACTCTTGGTGCCATTTTGTGAGCAATTCTTGGTTGTTGGCCATGAGGGCATCGAGTTCAGTGAACCAATTTGGGTTTGAAAGCCAATCTCCCGTAGGGTAACCAGGGAGTTTTTTCAATTGGGGCACGAACTTGCTTTTCCAAAGGGAGTAGTAATCACCGCCCCATAAATCGTCGCGTTTGGCCGCTTTTTGCATGAGCAAGGCGGTGAAAACAGCATCATAGGTCTTACCCGCGTCTTCATGGGTGGCATAAACCCTTAGAAAACCATTCTTATCTTTGTACTCGAGGCGGTTTTGTATAAATTTAATGTCGCGCAGGCTATAGCGGTTATCGCCCTGATACACAGTTGTACCCATGCCGTAGTTGACTTGGTATTCGAACTGACGCATCCCTGTGGGTTTCGGTCGGTAGGCTGTCATGAACGATGTTTTGAAGTTGTAGGTATTGTAATCTACGATGTCTTTTTCTTCATAGCCTTGGCGGTGGAACCGCATCAAACCGGGGTAATCCCATTTTTGTGATCGGGCGGTGGCATCGTTTTCGCCTGGACGCAAAATTTCATCGCCATAGCGATTCACCGCATCGTAGCGACCTGGATTGAGGAAATTGTTGACACTATCCAAGGGTCCTCCCGATTTTACCGCATCCATGTTATCGGCTTCCCAATCGTAGGCACGCATGTAGAATAGGTTGGCTTTCATCGCCCATTTTTCCTGTCCGGGTTTTCCGCCAAATGCTTTGGCATATCGCACAGCGGTTTCAGTGAGTCCGCGTTCAGCAATCTTTTGTTTTACTTGAAGACCTTGGTATTTGAAGGGGTCTTTGGTGGTCATGGAAATGACGCCGTTGAAGGCACCGGGACCGTAATAAGCACTGGAGGCACCCACCACAATTTCTTGGTTAACTACATCGAGTTCACTGGCGCCGAGGAAGTTTCCCAAGGAGAAGTTGAGGCCGGGCGATTGGTTATCAACCCCATCGATGACTTGCAGAGTACGCACCGGACTTGTACTGTTGAATCCGCGGGTATTCACGATACGAAATCCCAAGCTAGCACTGGTAACGTCTACACCTTTGAGGTGGCCAAGCGCTTCGTAAAAATCTGAGGCTGGGGTTTCACGAATGCTCTGTGCACCCATACTTTCAACGGTAAGGGGTGATTCTTTGAGTTTCTCTTTGAGGCGGTTTTGTTTGATGGTAACCTCGCCAATTTTCTCCGTGTTATTGGGTGCTGTGGTGTCTTTGGTTACCCCTTGCGCACACAACTCAATATACGAAAAAAAGAGGACAATTCCAAGTAGTACGGGTGATTTCATAGGCAATAATTGCGTAACAATGCGATGCAAGATAGGAAAGTTTTGAATTTGTACATACAAAATGCGTAAATCCATCCTAAAGTAGCCGTGATTTTTGCGTAAACTTGCACCCAAATTATGGTAGGAAAGGAAACACTGCTAAGGGCTTGGGAATTCATTTGTACGGCCCGGGCGATGGCAAGCATCTATGAGGAAAATCGTCCAATTACGAAGTATGTTCACAGCACTTCTAAGGGACATGAGGCCATTCAGATCGCTACTTCCATGCATTTGAAAACCATCGATTATGCCTACCCCTATTACCGTGATGAGTCGATGTTGTTGGCTATGGGCATGCAACCTTACGAGTTAATGTTGCAGTTGTTGGCCAAGGCAGACGATCCGTTTAGCGGGGGAAGAACCTACTATGCGCATCCATCATTGAATCGCCCCGATATTGTAAAGATGCCCCACCAGAGTTCTGCTACGGGGATGCAGACCATTCCGGCTACGGGTGCGGCGCATGGTATCAAATATTTAGAGAGTCAGTCGTTGATTACTAGCGCGGAAAAGCCCATCGTATTGTGTTCATTGGGCGATGGCTCTGTGACGGAAGGTGAAGTTGCGGAGGCGTTTCAGATGGCGGTATTGCACAAGTTGCCCATTTTGTATCTCATACAGGACAACGATTGGGGTATTTCGGCCAGTGGCAATGAAATGCGTGCCATGGATGCCTTCGATTATGCTTTGGGATTCAAGGGCATGCGCAGGGTGAGAATCAATGGCAGCGATTTTGTACAGTGTTACGATGAGATGGCCAAGGCCATAGAATATGTGAGAACGGAGCGTGCGCCGATGTTGGTGCATGTGAAGGTGCCCTTGTTGGGACATCATACCAGTGGGGTACGGAGTGAGTGGTACCGCGATGATTTGGAGAAGCAAATGCGCTTGGATCCTTTGCCAAGGTTGAAGGAACTGTTATTGTCGTTGGGTGAGGATGATGCTTCGTTGGAGGTGATTCGCGTAGCAACAGAAGCAAGCGTATTTGATGATTTTGAGCGGGCGAAAGCGGCGGCAGACCCAGCTCCCGATACATTGATGCACCACGTTTTGGCGCCATCGCCGATTGAAAGTGAGGATGGTGAAAGATCGCCAGCGGCTGCTGAAACGGTGATGATGGTTGACGCTGCGTTGCATGCGGTGGATGAGATTTTGAGAAAGCATCCCGAGGCCTTATTGTACGGTCAGGATGTAGGACATCGTTTGGGCGGTGTGTTTAGGGAGGCAGCCACGTTGGCCGATAAATACGGAAAACATAGGGTGTTTAATACGCCAATTCAAGAAGCTTATATTGTTGGCAGTACGGCGGGAATGAGCGCGGTGGGGGCTAAACCCATTGTGGAAATACAGTTTGCCGATTACATCTGGCCCGGTGTGAATCAGTTGGTAACGGAGTTGAGCAAGAGTACCTATTTGAGCATGGGTAAATTCCCTGTGGCCAGTGTGATTCGTGTACCAACTGGTGCATATGGCGGGGGTGGACCTTATCACAGCGGTACGGTGGAAAGTTCAATTTTGCCAATCAAAGGGATAAAAATTGCGTATCCGAGCAATGCGGCAGACATGAAAGGCTTGATGAAATCGGCCTATTACGATCCCAACCCTGTGGTGATGTTTGAGCACAAAGGTTTGTATTGGAGCAAGGTGCCTGGCACCGATTTGGCAAAAACGCCGGAGCCTGACGAAGATTACGTAGTGCCTTTTGGCAAAGCGCGGATTGCCTTGGCAGCAGCGCAAGATGCCGTTGATGCTGGTGAATCGGTAGGTGTTGTCACCTATGGAATGGGTGTTTATTGGGCGATGAACGCGGCGAAGTCGCTTGTTGGTCAAGTCGAGGTGTTGGATTTGAGAACCTTATCGCCTTACGACGAGGAAGCCATCGAAACGCTGACGAAAAAACACGGCAAAGTGTTGGTACTGACCGAAGAAACCCTGCGAAATAGCTTTGCAGAGGCGTTGGCGGGACGGATATCACAGTCTTGTTTTCAATATTTGGATGCGCCAATTAGAACGATGGGAAGTGCTGATGTGCCGGCAGTTCCTTTGAATGCAGCCATGGAAGCAATCATGTTGCCGAATGCCGACAAAGTGGAAGCGGTGTTGCGGGAAATGTTGGAATCGTAAGGAGCCTGTTCGGCCTGCGGGGGGATGGTGCATCGCGCTGAATGCTAGGGCGATGTTGGATGGGTTGCTGTTATGACAACGTCTCGATTTTGTACTTTTTTTGGTTGAAGGCTATGGTATCGCCCTCTTTGTGTCCTTTCAGCGCCGCACCCAAAGGTGATTGAATACTAATGGCCTGTATGGATTGATCGTTGTGTTTCAAGGTGCCCAAAGCTGCAGAGATAAAGATGGTCATTTGGTTGCTTCCCAAACTTACGGTGAGTAAAGAGCCTTCACCTACAGTGATGGATTTGTTCATGTTGAGGCTGAGCAAAATCGCTTTGGTGGTATGAACACCTGAAATTTGGGTTTTTAATCGTTCAATTTCGCGCTGAAACTGGGTTCTGGAGGTTTCATATTTATCGCCTGCAGAACTTTTTGTTTCTTCAAACATGCCTTTTTGAAGTTCTGCGATTACGCCTTCGTATTCTGCGATGAGTTTATCGACATGGGCTAGGCAGAGGGATTTGATATCAGACTTTTGGGGTAGCATGAATGTTATGTCAATATTAAACCAACATTCAAGGATTCTAATTGTTTTCAAGGCACATTCCTCCATAAATTTGTAAAAGCATGTTGAATTCTAATGAAAGTATCTCTACGGGTGATTCGGTTAAGCTGAATAGCATCGAAGAAGCCATTGCGGAGATTAAAGCGGGTAGGGTTGTGATCGTTGTGGATGATGAGAACCGTGAAAACGAGGGTGATTTTCTCACGGCCGCCCGAAATATGACGCCAGAGTTGGTGAATTTTATGGCCACAAAAGGTCGCGGATTGATTTGTGTGCCCATGTTGGAGGAACGCTGTCAGGCTTTGGGCATCGAAATGATGGTGAACAAGAACACTGCCACCCATGAAACGGCGTTTACGGTGAGTGTGGATTTGTTGGGACATGGCTGTACCACGGGTATTAGTGCGTCGGACCGAAGCAAAACCATTCAGGCATTGATTGACCCAAACATCCAAGCGAGTGAATTGGGTAAACCCGGTCACATTTTTCCTTTGATTGCAAAGAGTGGAGGGGTGTTGCGCAGGGCGGGACACACGGAAGCGGCGGTAGATTTGGCTGTGATGGCTGGATTTGAACCTGCGGGTTGCATCGTTGAAATATTGAAAGAGGATGGCGAGATGGCGCGTTTGCCAGACTTGTTGGAAATCGCCAAGGAATTGAATTTGAAGATCATTTCGATTGAGGATTTGATTGCGTATCGCTTGAAGCACGAGTCGTTGATTCAGCGCGAGATATCGGTTCAGATGCCCACACAATGGGGCGATTTTGATTTGGTGGCTTTCAGACAGAAGGATAGCGGACAGGAGCATTTGGCTTTGATCAAGGGCAGTTGGACGTTGGACGAGCCCGTGATGGTTCGGGTACACAGCAGCTGTTTAACGGGCGATATTTTTGGTAGTTGTCGTTGCGATTGCGGCGAGCAGTTACACAAGGCGATGCAGTTGATCGAGGCCGAGGGCAAAGGGGTGATTGTATATATGAACCAGGAAGGTCGCGGTATTGGTTTGCTCAACAAGTTGAAGGCTTATAAATTGCAAGAGCAGGGCTATGATACGGTGGAGGCCAATGTGATGTTGGGCTTTAACATGGACGAACGCGATTATGGCGTGGGTGCACAGATTATTCGGGATTTGGGGATTAAGAAGATGCGATTGATTAGCAACAACCCTAAAAAGCGGACAGGATTGATTGGCTATGGTTTGGAGATTAGTGAAAATGTACCCCTGCAGACAGAGCCGAATCCCCACAACGCCAAATATTTGGATACCAAAAAAATCAAAATGGGTCACGCTTTGTGATCAAAAAACAATAGGCCATGAACGCGCAAGATTATTTGGAAATAGATCCTAGCAATACACCACTGCCGCAGTTGCATCAGTTTCTGTTGGGTAGTGTGAGTCCCCGTCCGATTTGCTTTGCCAGTACCATCGATGCACAAGGACGGTTGAATCTCGCGCCATTCAGTTTCTTCAATGTGGTGAGTGCGAATCCCCCCGTAGTGGTTTTTTCGCCCAACAACAGCGGAAGGGATGGTACGCCTAAGCAGACGTATTTGAATGCGAAAGAAGTGCCAGAGGTTGTGGTAAATGTGGTTACCTTCAATATGGTTCAGCAGATGAATGTGGCTGCAGCACCATGGGCACACGGTGTGAGTGAGTTTGAAAAAGCGGGTTTTACGCCTTTGGCTTCTGACTTAGTAAAGCCGATGCGTGTGGCTGAAGCACCGGTGCAATTGGAGTGTAAGGTGATTGATATCAAGGATTTTGGTGAAGGTGGGGGATCTGGGAAATTGATTATGGCCCAGGTGTTGAAGATGCATATTAAAAAGTCTGTTTTGGGCGAAGACGGCAAGTTGGATCCTTTCAAATTGCAGTTGGTGGGCCGAATGGGCGGAGCTTGGTATTGTATACCCGATCAAGAGAGCATGTTTGAACTATCGCAACCGATGCAACCCACATTGGGTTATGATCGATTACCTGAGAGAGTTCGTCTGAGTAAAGTGTTGACAGGGAATGATTTGGGTAGAATCGCGGGCATGATTGGTGAACCCACCGAGGAGGATTTAACGAATGCTGTTTCTTGTTTAAAGGAGCGAGGCGGAAACACTTTGGACCTCAACGATTGGTCATCCAGAGAGTTGAGTGCGGCGGAACTGATTGGAGTTGACCGGATTCGCGAAGCAGCGGCGTTGTTGCTGCTTTGATCGTATCTGTTTTTAAGACAAAAGTCTCTTTACGGTTTCGCTGATGATTTTACCATCGGCTACGGCACCCATCGCTTTCATGGCGGCGGGCATAACTTTTCCCAGGTCTTTCATGCCAGCGGCGCCTGTTTCTGCAATGATGGCTTTCACTTGGGTTTCGATTTCTTCTGCGCTCATTTGTGCGGGCA
>Ga0208231_1000004_pt1 | contig 92859 bp, 90 predicted proteins | sample LakMenEpi15Jun12_FD_150702 | JGI IMG/M metagenome (GOLD analysis project Ga0208231, IMG submission 150702) | Freshwater microbial communities from Lake Mendota, WI - 15JUN2012 deep hole epilimnion (SPAdes) | ecosystem: Environmental > Aquatic > Freshwater > Lentic | place: Lake Mendota, Madison...
TGAAACAGGCTTAAGAATCCGTTCTGAGTACGGAAATATATTGCTTGCTGATAATAGAGGTAATGTAGGTATAGGTACTAGCACTCCTCAAGTTAAATTAGATGTTAATGGTGCTTTAGGTATTGTAGGAAGTAACTTTATATATTTTGGACACACCACAGGAAATATAGGAGCATGGGCTACAAGACAATACTCTAGTGGATCTACGCATACGTTTAATGCTCAGACTTTTATATTTAATAACGAAGGATATGGCTCCTATCAACATATGGCATTGACTGCCAATGGAGTAAATCTAAGAGGAAAAAATACAATTGATTCAACCGATTCTTGGCTAAGACTTAACCAAAGTGGAGATTATGGTTCTGGTGTATACACTCCAGGATTAATGAGAGCAGATGGAGGTTTCCAAGTAAGCGGAAGTACAGTATGGCACGCAGGTAATGACGGAAGTGGAAGTGGTTTAGATGCTGATTTACTCGATGGACAAAATTCTACTGAGTTTTTACGTTTATTATCTGGAGGTGCTGAAGCAAGTTTAGATAGTTATACAGACAATGGATTTAGATCGGTAAGTTTTGCTGGGCACTCCCAACATCTTTTGTCTTGGAATGCGGGTGGATCAACAGGAACAGTTCAACAATTGTTTCATTATGGTGTACCCAATAACGGTTGGAGAATTAGAAATAAAACTGATAACTCTTCTTGGAGTGATTGGGGATATGTTGTTATGGCTAGTTCTAACCAAGGACTTATTTCTGGAACTATTGCTACTCAATCTTGGGTGGGGTCTCAGAGTTACGCTACTACATCTTATGTAACAACCCAAATCAACAACTTAATTGCAGGAGCACCAGGAGCACTAGATACACTAGATGAATTGGCTGCTGCATTAGGAGATGATGCAAACTTTGCTACTACAGTAACCAATAGTATTGCAGGTAAGGTATCTAAAGCTGGTGATATTATTACTACTAGTAATAACTACGGATTGGTAATTGATCATACTCCTGTTCTTGGTGACTTTGTCGATGCTCTTTTAGTAAGATCAACAACCAGCGGTCAAAGAGCTCAAATAGGTTTTGCAACTGTAGACGCAGATGGAAATCACCATAGAGCATCAATCAGAGCATACAAAGGGCCTGGTACTCTCGAAGGTGTATTTGGAATTGCTTTGCGTCAAGCAGGCAGTGGAGCCCATATCCAAAGACTTACCTTAGATTATTTAGGTAACTTAACTATAGGCGGATTCCTTACAGAATCATCTTCACTTAAACTAAAAGAAAATGTAGAAACTAGTGAGGGAAATTTGGAAAAGGTAGTAAATTTGAGACCAGTAACTTACAATAAGATTGGGTCTCAGACTACAGAATTAGGACTTATTGCAGAAGAAGTGGCAGAAGTATATCCAGAGTTTGTACAATACGATGAAAACGGAGACCCAATAGGGGTTAACTACTCACGCTTAACCGCTGCCCTTATTGGTGCAGTTAAACAATTAACAAAACGAATCGAAACACTAGAAAACAATGGCTAATTTATTATCCAATACCACAATAGGCGGTTACCAGTCTATACACACAGGTAACATAGGGAGTTATGCAATCACTTCATTAAGCGGATATGCTACTCAATCTTGGGTTCAGTCTCAAGCATACATAACTAGTAGTAATAACTATTATTATGTTAATCCTGGAAGTGGATACGGTCTAGGATTCTGGGGACAGGTTCCAACAACTTATGGTATTACTATGGCCAACGAAAATGCTGGTTATGGAGTAATCTACGGTTTGAGTGAGTATCATCTTTATTTCTCTATGACAGGAGGAGGTAATAGAGGATTTATTTTTAGAAATGATTCTTACGGTGCAGTTACACAGATAGGTGGTTCTGGTTGGCAAATGTGGCGAGGAGAATTGTATCCTGGATATAATAATGGAGGTATAGGAACTCAAACATCTTATTACATCTATGGTAACACTAATAGTGGAGGTATAAGAACAAATGGTAACTGGATTGTTAATGGTGATATTTATTTAGGTACTAGAGATGCATGGTTATCTACTTGGTTAAACCAAGATGTAAGAACATCTGCAAGTCCCTCATTTAGCACGGTAAATGTAAATACATTAAACTCTAGCGATACAAATGCAAGATATTACTACCAAGGTACAAACGGTGTTCCTTCAAATAACTTAGGTAATCCTACAGTTACAGAGATGGCTTTGTTTGACGAACAGTTCAACAACAAGACTGCTTTCTACGACCACACTGCTTTGAGTTTCTGGACATCTTCTGACGGAGTTAACTTTACTGAGTATACTGGTTTTAGTACTACAGATAAGAAAAGATTCTTAGGTGGAGACGGTGACTCAGGCGTTGTTATTCCTAACCTTACCAATAGATTTAGAATCGAACTTGAGAACACTCAAGGCTACGTATTTTTAAATCAACTTTATATTTATTGGAGTTCGAATTCTCATAGCACTAGAGTAAAAATTTGGGTAAGACGCTGCGATAATAACCAGTGGTATCAGTGGACAGACAGTGATCAATATGTATCTTCTTGGCCTGGTCACCTTTATTTACCTTTTGGTGGCATTCCTTTTTATCCTGGAGCACTTGCTTCTACTGGACACTACAATAGAATCCGTATTGAATTTATTCCTAGTTGGAGTACTGGAACATATTCTTCTACGCCTATTAACCTCATGCGTATGCAGATATGGGGTGGATATCCTGCAGGTAAGCGTAATGTTTATTACACTGATGAAAATAGAAACGTAACTTTCCCTGCCGAAGTAGGTTCTACTGCTTTTTATGCTACAGATTTTCGTGCGGCTAATGCTTACTATTTAAACGGTACTTCTTACTTCTTAAACTCAACTAACGGAGGTATTTATACCAACGCTAGATTTGAAACTGCTGGACAATTGCACGTAGGCGGAAACGCATACTTAGCTGGAACATATATTAGTGGAAATACAACATGGTTTAGTGGTCAAGGTTCTCAAATTGCTTTAGAAAATATTGGCAGTTTGGCAAGATTTGCATTTAATAAACTTGATTTCTATGATTGGCAGCATGGTATTCAAATGGAAATTGATGGTAATAATGTTTATGTCAATAACTATTTGCAAGCAGGCAACTCATTACGTGCACCAATTTTTTACGATTCAAATGATACAACTTACTATTTAGATCCAAATGCTAGTACCTCATTAAAAATAGCAGGAGGAATTGAAACAACAAGATCTAGCGGTACAATGTTCTCTCACGGAGCAATGGCTGACGCTTTTGGGTGGAATGGAGATTATGGTACTTATATTGGATCTAATGTTGGTGGAACTTCTTACTTGTATGCTAACGGAACATTCTATACGGGTGGTAGCTTTAGAACTTTAATTCACAGCGGAAATATTGGGTCTCAGAGCGTATCGTACGCTACAACTGCAGGAGCGTTAAGCTCAATGAATATCTCTCAATTTAGTAATAACTCTGGGTATATTACAGGGTATACTGAGACCGATACTCTTGCTAGCGTAACTGGTAGAGGAGCAACAACAGGAATATTAATAACTTTAACAAAAAGTGATGTCGCATTAAAAGCTCAAGAGGACGGGACAGGAACTGCTTGGAGAGGTAGAATTGGTTCGTTTAATGCTTCAGCTGATAAGTCTTCATTTTTAGGAAACTATAGTGGTAGAGCTGGTGTATTTGGACATAATAATGCTCTTACTGCTTGGGATGATTTATGGGTTAATACTCTTGGTGTTAGTGGTCAAGGAAATCTGTATCTTTCATGGAACACATACGTAAAGGGAAATAGTAACGATACAAACTATGCTATTATTCACGCTGGCAATATTGGGTCTCAGAGTGTATCTTATGCAAGTACTGCTGGTAGTGCAAACTCTGTATCTTGGTCTAATGTATCTGGAAGACCTACTAACGTAAGTTCATTTACAAATGATTCTGGTTATTTAACAGGAATAACATCAGGACAAGTAACAGGTGCTTTAGGTTATACTCCATATAACTCTAGTAACCCTAGTGGTTATATCACATCTGGAGATACTGTTGCAGGATTAAATACTACTTTCTTAGGAAATGCAACTAGTAATATCAGCAGTGGTTACACTAGAGTAATTAGGAATGAAAATGGTGCTGGAGGTGCTCCTAACTATGCGCCTATTTTACACGTAGCAGCTTCTGACACTATGTGGCAGATAGCAGGTGCACACGCTGGTCAAACTACATTGGTATGGAGATCGGGTTATTCAGGAGCATGGAATACTCCTTGGTGGACTATTTATCATAGTGGTAACTTTACAGACAATTCATCAAATTGGAATACGGCTTATGGTTGGGGAAATCACGCATCTGCTGGATATTTAACTTCTTTACCTTCTCATAATCACGATGACAGATATTACACAGAAACAGAATCTGATGGTAGATATATACAGTACGGAAGTATAACTAGTTCTTTTGGTCTTAATGATAATAAACTTTATCTAAGAACTAATGGTGACAATAACCATTACATATGGAATGCTGCTGATGACTGGGAAGAGATAGTAGCATATAGTGGAACAGGGTTAAGAATTGCTTCAAGTACAGGAGTAACTCTTGCAACATTTACCACTAGCGGTAACTCCATGAATATCACAGGTAATGCAGCAACAGCTACTGCATTAACCTCAATGAATATATCTCAATTCACAAATAATAGTGGATATATTACTGGTATTTCTTTTGCAAACGTTTCATCTAAGCCAACAACAATTAGTGGTTATGGAATTACAGATGCAATTACAACTTCTAACATTGGAAGCCAATCTGTAACTAATTCAGCTCAACTTAATGGCTTAAGCAAAATACAACTTTGGAATAACAGTGGACAAGGGCATAGTACCTATCAAACATTTGGAGCAATTCCAAACTTTGGTGTTTGGTTTATGCAAAACTCTGCTGCTGCAGATACTCCACAAGCAGGTTCTCAGTACTATGTACAGACGCAAGGTTTAGGCAATGATTATGCATATGGTACTTATGGATTAATGACTGCTGTAGCAAGAGATCATGCTGTTAAATATACTTACTATAGAACTCAAGAAGGGGGAAGTTGGGGAAGTTGGGTAAAAGGAGCTGCTGGATATGCTGATACTGCAGGGAGTGTTGCTTGGACTAACGTATCTAGCAGACCAACAAACTTATCACAGTTTACAAATGACCTAGGCAACTATGGAGGATTCTTAACTTCTATTACTGCACATAGTCACGCTATATCAGACGTAAGCGGATTACAGACTGCACTAGATGGTAAGCAAGCTTCTCTTGGTTTTACGCCATATAATGCTACAAATCCAAGTGGGTATATAACTTCAAGTGGATCTATATCAGGTAACGCTGCTACCGCTACTATTGCAAGTACTGTAACAGTAAACTCTGGTAATAGCTCAGCAGCATGGTATCCTATTGTATGGCATAGTGGTAATACTGTTTACTCTTCTGGTGTTGAAATATATGCTGCTGGTAACTATATCAAAAGTCAGTATATAAACACAACGGACAATGACGAAAGCGGAATTACAAGATTTGTAATTAAAAATGGAGATAGTTATCATAGATCTGCAACAACTACAGTAGCTGCAGATATTATCAGAGGTGTTGCGTCTGGAAGTTGGGGTATAAATGTTACAGGCAGTGCAGGTAGTGTTGCTTGGACTAACGTATCTAGTAGACCTACAGCTTTATCTCAATTTAGTAATGATTTGGGTAACTACGGTGGTTGGTTAACTACTGGAGGAAAAGCTGCGGACTCAGAACTTATTGACGGTATTGACTCTTCTAGAATTGTATATGGAAGTGGTTCAAGTAAAATTGCAAGCCATTCAAATGCAAATGATTATAGAGATTCTGGATTTTATGAAAACGATGGAGGTGGTAGTAACTGGCCATCACAAACTTGGTATAACTCAATTAATATAAGACATAGCAACCAAGGAAACTATCATGGTTTTCAAGTTGCGATGAGTTATTACGATAATAATTTGTGGTTTAGAAGTTATCAAGGTTCTGGAACATTCCAATCTTGGGCTTATGCAATTTCAAGTCAAAACATTGGTAGTCAATCAGTTAGCTATGCTTCAACCGCAGGTAGTGCTAGTACTGCAGGAAGTGCTACTACAGCACAACAACTTACTAAGTTTGGTGACATCTATGGACAAGACTGGAACAGTTACTATGTAAGTGGTAAGTTAATTGTATCTAACGCATTAGGACACAGTGGAGCTAACAGACCTAACCTTACCTATGACTATGGTGTAGCTTTATCTTACGGAGAAACTGGTGGTCCATTATTGCAGATGTACTTCCCAGAAAACTCAGGTAACATTGGTACTATTTTTAGAAAAGGTACTTACAGAACTGGTTGGAATGGTAACTGGAGTACTTGGAAAACATTAGTAGAGCAAGAAGGTAACTTGTGTACTATTGTAGGAGGTAACGGAACAGGTCTAGAAGTTCATGGTAACGTAGGTTACAACCAAGATCCTTTGACTTATTTCTTGATAAGAGGTCAAGCAGATACTAGTTGGAAAGCACTTAAAATACGCTTAACTGGTGATGCAGGTGGACAAGACATTGAGTTCAGACGTATAGCAGAGAATGGTACAGACTCTAGAATGTGGTATGTACCTAGAGGTGCAAACACTGTTAACTTTGATTACCCGATTGTTCAACCTTCAGATTCTAGACTTAAGGATAACATCACTCCTATCAGCACTCCTGTAGATAAGATTAAGTCTCTACGTGGTGTAGAATTTGATTGGAACTCAGGTGAGCAAGTAGGCACACATGACGTAGGTCTTATTGCTCAAGATGTTGAGGCAGTACTTCCAGAAGCAGTTACTACTCAAGAAGATGGATACAAAAACTTGGCTTACACTAAAGTTATTCCTCTATTGGTAGAAGCAATGAAAGAACAACAAACAATGATCGAGGCTTTAAGGGCTGAGATAGAACTATTAAAAAACAAGTAACTTGACAAAATAAACTTTATTGAGTATATTTGTTATGTATATGGCTTATGTCTACAGACATATTAGGTTAGATAAAAATGTACCTTTCTATATTGGTATAGGTACTGACGAATTATTTGGTAGATCTAGAGAAAGATGTAGAAGAAGTAAGTTATGGAATAAAATTGCAGCAAAGACAGAACACAGAGTAGAGATTTTATTTGAAGACTTAACCTGGGAAGAAGCAAAGCAAAAAGAAATAGAATTTATTGCGTTGTATGGGAGATTGGATAAGGGATTAGGAACATTAGCCAACCTTACTGACGGGGGAGATGGAACACTTGGTGTAATTGTAAGTAAAGAAAAGAGAGAACTGTTTAGTAGAGTACATAGCGGAAAAGTAACTTCTTCTGAAGTAAGAGAGAAGATTAGTAATACTTTAAAATCAAAACCTAGGGATGAAGAGAAGATAGCAAAGTTTGTAGAAGGTTCTTTAAAGTATTCTCAGTCACAGAGAAAGAAGGTACTTTGTATAGACACTGGAATGGTTTTTGAGTCTGCAACAGCTGCCGCACTCTATTTTAATATAACTAGGACTGCCATTGTCCGACAAATAAATGGTAAAAGAAAGAATAAACACAATTTAAAATATACAAAATAATAATCATGGCACTAAAAATAACAAAATCTATTGGGTGTGATAAAGGTATCACAAATGAAGCTTACGTACGTATTGCTGACTACCAAATCTCTAAGAGTGGTAACGCTAACTTCCGTATTCAATTGTTCATGAGCGCTGCAGATGCAGTAGCTTCTCCTAACGCTATGGCTCCTATTGACGGAGGTCAAGCACGTAACCAACAAATTGGTGAGTACTTGTCTATTCCTTTGACTAAGCAAGTTGAAGAGACTAAGACTCGTACTATGATGCAACCTGTACAGAAGGACGTAGTTAAGACTCGTACTATCACTAATGAAGCAGGTGAAGAAGTATCAGAAGAGTACACAGTACAAGAGTACGTAACTGAAGAAGTTACTGAAGAGTACACTGTTACTTTGACTGTTCCTGATTTATCTTCTGCAGAAGGTGTTGACATTTTTGCATTCGGTTACACCCACTTGAAAGCTAAACTTGTCAGCTTATTTACTGCTGCTAAAGTAGAAGACTGCTAATTTGGCAGATTCTACAGAAAAGCATTATATTTGCATAAACCAACTAAACAATATAAATCATGGCAACTAAATTAAACGAACAAGAGATCGAAGCAATCAAAGGCTTCCAACAAAAGACTCAAAACGTAATTATGGATTTGGGTAAGATCGAACTCCAGATGAATGACTTGCTTTCTGTAAAAGAGAAAGTAAAAGAAGCAATGGCTGAAGTAGTAAAAGAACAGAATGAGTTCTTCCAATCTATTGAAGCTAACTACGGTAAAGGTCAGATCAATTTGGATACCTTTGAGCACATTGCTGCTGAAGCTCCTGCATCAGAGACCCCTGTAGTTCCTTTTACTCAGGCAGAAGTATTGTAATAATAACTATTACGCAACAGAAACCCTCAGAGAAATCTGGGGGTTTTTTTGTTTAACTACTAACTAGTTGACTTATTTTTTTAAAGTTTTATCTTTGTCTCAACCAACCTTTTCTCACCTAAAGTATAGTCTATGAAAGTCCGAAGTTGCTTTGAACATTCTATCAGATATCGTTCTTATGGTGAGTTTTTCTATATTCCTCACACTGCTGCTGTCTAAGTGGTTGCTAGAGGATTACGGGATTTTACTATTAACCAAACTAAAAAAAGGTAACTATATGAAATTTTTAAACTTTATCGGAGGCCTCTTCAAAGATGAGAAGGGTGTTGTCTCTATGAAACGTCTGTGTGGCTTAGCATGCACAGTGACTTTATGCGCTACATTGTACGCTAACTCTTTTACCGAAGCACACTTTGCTCCTTCTGTTCCTTTAGTGGACGCTGTAGCGTTGTTGGCTTTTGGTTGTTTAGGTTTGACTTCTGTTGAGAAAATCATGAAGAAGCCAGAAGCACCTAGCGAAGATTAATTTACTATAAACTATAAACTATAAACTATGAGCTACACTAGAGAACAAATCGAAGCTGCTATGAAAGCCAAAGGCTACAAGTACTTTGAGAACGGTGACTTTAACGTAAACATTATTGGAGTACGTAACTCTTCTACTGGTACTAAAGTAACCAACGTATTTGACGATCACTTGACTCTTTCTTACAAAGAAAACGGTGAGTGGAAATTTAAGATCTGGCCTGCTACTACTGATCCTGGAACTAAGGGTGTTAAAGAATTCCACAACGCTGCTGGAGTTGCTCGCTTAGTACCTGGTCAATACTCAGGTTCACACCATGTAGGATTACACCAAGGTAAGTACGAAGCTTTGAAACAGAAAGCAAACGTAAAGGTTTACCGTGATGCTAACAAAGACATGAACTATGATGAATCTAAGATACAAGAAGGCATTTTCGGTATTAACATTCACAAGGCTGGTGCAGATTCTACTTACGTGGAGAACTGGAGTGAGGGTTGCCAAGTGTTCAAGAAGTCTGCGGACTTTGATGCATTCATGGTTATCTGTAAGAAGGCTGCTGCATTAGGTGGTAACTCTTTTACCTACACTCTTATCGAGTCTAAAGATATTAAGTAAATGAGAGGACTTCTCGTAAGTCTTTTTTTGATTCTCTCTATCCCCTGTTCTTCACAGATTAAAGTTCTGAAGGCAGGGGATGGTTGGGACTTAAAGGTGGACTCTGCCTTAAGCTTAATCGCACAAACAGATGTCAACACGTATACTAGAGTGATAGATGTCGTAGACATCATAGACTTTTGGATAAGTCCTTATTCCTCTAACAACGTCTCTCAAGATGGTAACGTAATCTACATTGCTACAGGAGACATAAAGATTAACTCAATACCTAACCTAGCTTGTGTTATAGTACACGAAAGTCTTCACTTATACTACAGATTGCATCCAGTGGAACAATCAGATAGTGAAGAGGAACTTAAGTGTTATATCTACGAGGTAGGCTTTATAAATAAACTACCAACCCCTGAGCCATGGTTACTGGCAAACGCAATAGAACAAATACACAAACTAAATAAAAAATGAATAAACTATTTAAAGTTATCATCGGGGTGTTGACATTGTTGGTTGGCAATGCATCAGCACAATCTTCTGCTACTTCCCCAGGTACAGGTCATTGGGTCGTAATTGACTCTGGTTACCAAGTTGCTACCACTACTGCAGGGCAGACAGTAGCACCTTTACATTTCTATAACACTTCTACTTCAGAGAAGATCACTGGTATGCAATTCCGTGTATTCTACGATAACACTGCATTCACTGCTGTAGTTCCTTCTTTGAAGATCTCTACTACAGATCAGTATCTTCAGTACGTAGATAGTAACTCACAAGGATTCTTGACAGTAACTTTGGCTTACACTGGATCTAGCTCTACTTACAACTATTCTAACGGAGCTACCTTTGATTTAACCTTCACGCACGCAGGAAGCTCAACATGGAATACTTTAGATTCTATTAAAACTTTGAAAGTTGCAGGTGTTAAATCATTTGCTAACAAAGCAGCTACTAACTGGGGTAACGATACTACTTTGGTAGTTTACTCTTATGGTGGTCGTTTCAACCAAAAAGTATTAAGATTTGCTGCTAAGTTTAAAAACGTAACAGGTTCTGACGCTAAGAACTTGTGGGTGTCTTTAGAGAAGAAAGCCCCTAGTGGATCTTGGACTCAGGTAGAAGCTAAAGCAACTAACTCTAGTGGTGTTGTAGTATTCCGTAAATTCTTAGATACTACTTACTGGGATGTACGTATGGTAGTTAAGGGAGATACAATGACTCCTGGTAACGTATTCTCTACTGCAGATGCACAGAAGATTAACCAATCTATCTTAGCTCAATACACTCCCTCTGGTTTTGACTTCTACACAATGGATGTAAACAACACTGATGGTTCTATCACTATTGCTGACGTATATTCTGTTTACGGTCGTTTAGCAGGTAGATTCTCTAGTTGGCCTAATTCTAAAAAGGATGTAATGTTCTTTACAGTTGCTGAATATAATTCAATTAACGGATCAGCTACTAACCTAACTTCTACTTACTCTACTATTAACAACTTTGATTACACTATTGATGGTCGTGATTCTATCACTTACTACGTAGCTGTTAAAGGAGATGCTAACGCTACAGGATTTAAGATGGCTCGTTTGACTCCTATCAAGATTACTAACCCAGCTAATGCTAAGCGTTACATCATTGATGAGACTGTAAGTTATGATTTCCCTGCAGAAACTATCGAGATTAACATGCCTAAAGTAACTGTAGATGAAGGTAACTTAGTTAACGTTCCTGTTAAAGTTCTTACAGATGGCAAACAGTTGGGTGCACTTCAATTAGACTTACGTTATGATACTGCTTACTTAGAGTTTAAGAAAGTAGAGAACACTGAAAAGATGATGAAGTGGACTTCTTACTTAAACCCTTCTAACGGTACAGTATCTTGGGGAGCAGCTGACTTAACTAACGAAAACCTCTTAAATGACGGAGACCAAGTATTCACTCTTCAGTTTATTGCTAAGAAGCCACAAGACTCTTGGGCTACTGCAGCTTTATGGACTGGTGCTAAATACGTAGGTGATGCTAAGTCTAAAGACATGAACATCACTCCTGCTATGGGTATTATTGAGGTACGTAGGATTAACAAAGGAGTTGTTTCTTTAAATGATCTTAACTCTATCATCGTATTCCCTAACCCTACAGATGGAGCAGTACAGATACAATTCCAGATCAAACAAGATGCTGACGTAGACGTAGCTATCTCTGATGAGGTAGGAAGACGCATACAGACCATTTTAAACGAGAAAATGCCTGCAGGTAAGTACAAGTATACTACTAACCTAGATCGTCTCTCTAATGGCGTCTATGTGCTTACTGTCGTAACAGAGCATGAGACCTTACATTCTAAAATTATCGTAACTAAATAAAACTATGAACATTAAAAAAACGCTTGGTTTTAGTCAAGCAGAACCAGTCCCAGTAGATCCTAAGAATAGATTCTATTACATGCTGCAGCAAATGCAGGCTAATCGTTGGAAGATTACAGCTATCGTATTAGGTTTGTTCTTCTTTATTATTCTTGGTATTAACTCTGCAGTATTTTTTGGAATAGAAATCCAAGAGAACTGGAAAGAGATGTTACTTATTCTTTTTGGTGCCTTTGTAGGTAACTTGAACAAAGTAGTTGACTACTGGTTTAACTCAGAAGACCGTGACAAAATGTTAATTCAGAAGGTCGATGAAGAGGACGGTGAATCATTATCTAACCCAAATAACTCCTAATACTATGTCAGAAGAACAAGAAGAAAGCGTAATGTCTGCTACTAAGAAAGCAATCATTGGCGCAGTCACCACTGCTGTAACTGCAGGAGGTGCATGGTTTGCTACTCAATTCGGTGGCGGTGAAGAACCTAAAGAAGAGGCTAAAACAGAACAAGCTGCTCAGCCTGTAATTAATGTAAACCTAGAGAACAACAACACTAACCAACAGAAGCAATCTAGCGGAGGTACTAACACAATCATCAAAGAACGTGTAATTGAAAAACCTGCTGCTCAACCTGCTGCTCCTGCAACCAAACCCCAAGCTGATGAAGAAGATCCTTGGTAAGTCGCTTAACAGACTTTGGTTAGTCTTACTATTAATGGGTTGTGGTTCTATGAAGACTACTACCGAGGAAGATAAAGTAGAGGTGAAAGACATATCTACTGTATCTAACTATACAGATTCTATTAAAAAAACAGTACAAGTAGTAAGCGTGGATATGACTAAGGTATTGGCTTTGTATCCTGCTCTGCAAGAGAAGAATGTAGGTCTAGGATTTGCTGAGTCTGTACTTGATTATTTGGATGAAACAAACAGATTTATATTCACAGAAGAGAAGTCAGAGATCAAAGAAAGAATGGTCACACAATTCAAAGCATCAAAGAAAGGCGTATTCGATGAGCCTGTTGATGGAAAAGGTAAGATTAAACCTGCTCACTACTTTGTTTACGTTACTGTGGCTGATTTTGCTGTTGATGAAGACGAGCAAGTTGATGGCCTTAAGTCAAAGGTTGTGGTTACTACCTTCATCCGTTTACAGGTCCGCTTTGTGGATGCTAAAACAGGTCAGATCTATATTGGATCTGGTGAAGGTGAATCTACAAAGACAGGCGAATCTTTCTTAAAGTCTTTAGACGATATGAAATTTTCTCAAAGCACAGTAGGTAAAGCTACCCGTAAATCTCTTGAAACTGCTTGTACTAATGTGATCCAAAATCTCATTAAGTCAGGTGTATTTAAAAACTAAGCTTTTTACTTTATTAATGATTATAGCTCTGTCCGTAAATGGGCAGAGCTTTATCTATTCATACACAGATCCTTGCACACAGGAGCTAAAATTTATTAATGCTGACATGTCCAGTCCTATAGTAATTGCTTACTATGGACAGGTTAAAACATTCTCTTATACAGAATTACAAGATGGAACGTTTGATAATTGGATAAATAGTGTATATTTGAAGTATCAAAATACATCACCCTGTCAAGGAGTTGGAGTAACTACTACTACAACTACTACAACAAATACGACTCTAAACATTGTAAGCAATGTAATGAACTTAGGGGCTATTTCAAATGTAGGTAGTGTAAACGTAGACGTAGGATCTAGCACCTCTTCAGGAACTAACGTAGGAACAAACAATAAAACAAACAATAATGACAGCAGAACTAATTCTCGGAATCGTACTAGTAACAGCTCTAGTAATTCTAATTCTTCTAGCAGCTCGTCAGGAGAAACTGGAAGCAGCAGCAATGGAGGAAATGCACCAGAAAATCAAAGCGGGAATACCGACAACGGAAATCCCGGAAGTAGTGGTAGCAGCGGAGAAGGTAATGGAGGAAGCAGTGGCTCCAGCTCCAGTGGAAGTTCCAGTGGTAGTGGAAGCAGTAGTGGAAGCTCCAAAGGTGGAGGAAGTGGTGGCGGAGGTAAAACCGAAGAAAAAACGGAAGTACAAGAAGAAAAACCCTCCGACCAACAAGTAGAAGAAACTAAGACTGAGCAACAAAAGACTCAGTCTAGTGGTACTGCGAAAGCAGCCAATAAAGCTAAAGCCGAAGTTGCTAAGCCCGCAATATTAGTAACTGGTGATTTAGTTGGTATTCAGACTAAGTCTGATGGAGCACAAGATGCAAGAGGTACTGCCTCCTTTACAAGAGTAAAAGGAGATGGTACTTCTTCTCTTGGGTTTTCAGCTGATTACATGCTTAATGCTAGAATCGGTAATATCTCCTGTGTCCGTTCTTGGATAGGAGCAAACAAAAAAGGCAACAAACACATTAGTGTTGTATCAGATGGTCTAAGTCTGATGCCTAAATCAATATCAAATACACTCTTGTTTGTAAGAGTAAACTCAGTTAAGAACTTTACAGCACTTTACGGAGCAGCTGGAACCTATGGTAAGTTATTTGGAGAAGAGATGATTTCTACAATTGCTATAGGTGGATTTATGTACAAGGGAAAACTTACTAAGAATATAGATGCTACAATTATTGCAGCAGGAATCTATTCTCCCTACTCTAAATATTATACAGAGTCTTTATTTGAAGCTAAGCCTATTGTAATTCCTTTCTTTAACTTTACCTACAAAATGACCAAGACTTTTGGCTTAGGTATTACTGGAGGAGGAACTTACGTAGCAGGACAAGATATCTTAAACTTTCAAATCTTAATGGGAGCTAAGTTACTGATATGAGGTGGATCATTGTTTTACTCTTCTTTGTGAACCCACTGAGTGCACAATTCACTTACTCAGGATATATGTACAGTGCTAATGGAGGTGCTGCTATAAACGTTCCTGTGAAGCTTTATAAAAGAACAACAACTACTACAGGAAATAACTCTACTACAGTAAAGGTTTATAGAACTCATAATGGAACTGGTGCTACCACACAGTACTCTACTTATCCTTCTACGAGATCAGAAATGGATAGGTGTTTTAACACAAGTTACTCTCACACTAGTTTGTGGTCAACAACTACAATGTCGGGTAACTCTTCTTTAAATTTTGGAACTTATAGTACATTAACTTCTGCAGGTGCTAGTGTTCCTAGTAGTGGGGATTACTATGCTACAGAAGTAAGTTTTACTTTTACCCCTGCAGAAACTGGCACTTATTCTTTTGGTATGACTTCTGATGATGGATCAGATCTTTGGCTAGTAAACACAGGAAGTATTATTGAATACTATGGAGGTAAAGGAGTAGGTACTTACAAATACGGCAGTGTGAGTTTAACCGCAGGTACTTCTTATACGTTTATTGCACGCATGCAAGAATACTCTGGCGGAGATGGATTATATCTTATCTGGAGAAGACCTTCTCAATCTGCACATTCTTATCAATCTTCTGAAGTAGGGACAGTAACTACTACAACCTCTTCTTGGACTTTAGATGCTACAGCGTATACTAACTCTTCAGGATACTATGCTTTCTCTAGAACCACTACTGCAAGTACGCAATGGTATATACAAGTAGATGTACCTACAAGAATTCAGGCTTACACTAGCACAGATATTCAAACAGTATCTAATATTATCTTAGGTAAGTCTACAGTCAATGGATTATCTTATCACAGATTTGATGTTAATGATGACGGAAGATTAAACATTGCAGACAAGTATTACGTAGCTGCTAGGAAGTCAGGAAGATTTACTAGATGGAGGTTAGCCTCTGATGTAAGAATATTTACAGCTACTGAGTACAATACAATCTCTTCTTCTACTGGTAATGTGCGTACTACATATCCAGGAATAACTACCTTCTCAACTTCTACTTTAACTAGTGGAGGAACCCTTAATCTATATTTAATAGCTCCTGGATACTCTGGAGCAGTAACTTACTAACATGAAAAAACTATTTATACTTTCTGCCCTAGTCACTATGATGACTTCTCTGAGTGCTCAATGCTACAAAGTTGACACTGTAACTTCAATTGCTTCTGTAACAGAGATAGGAGGAAGGCCTATCATCTTCGGAGCACAGACAACTCTAGAAGAGATCGCTTCTTCAAAGTACCAATTATGTAATGAGGGCAGTCCTATTTCAGGAGAAATCAAATCCATTGCTATGCCTGAACAACTCTTAAACATTGTAGGCTTACAGTTTCTTAAGCGTGAGTACATTGTAATTACACAGATCAATGTCAATGGAACTGTTGTAACAGGAGAAGCAAAGAAGATTGTCTATGTAAATGCAATGTTTGTTTCTGTAGAAGGGATTCCTCACAACAGAAAAGCTTACTCTAAGGCCTTGGAGAAGTCGTTTAAGAATGGATTTGAAAACTTGAAATAGGATAATATCCTTCTCAAATGAGAAGTTGTCTATTTTGACTTTCTATTCTAACTTATATTACAGCAGTTTTTAACCAAATAGCTCTCGGAGCTAAGTCTCTGTTCTGTCCACTTATTGCCTACGGTCTATTAGTTGTAGGTCAGAGCACTGTAAACTTCGTAAGAACATTTCGACACTATCGGAGAAAACCAATTTCACCTCTGAGGGCTACTCTCACAATCCGACTTCTAGCAGATTACTTTCTAATCCTCATCTGCGAACACTAAGAAGTGGTGTCAGTCTACAAATGTAATAGCATTTGTAGGTCAGAAGTCTGGTGTGTTGAAAATTTGTGGATTTTTTAGAGTCCTGCAGCCTGCTGACCCTTTAGATAGTCAGTCTGTTGCATTGGAGGATCATCGTCTACAAGAGAGTCCATAGCCATTTCTATGTATTCCCACAACATTTCTTCTGTGTATCTCTTTCTGTAGGTAAAGTCTTTGAAGCCTTCGTACAAAGCATTTTTAAATCCTTCTATATCCCCTGCTATCTTAATCTCTTCGTCTTGCAAGGCTAACAGGAATATGTCAAACACTTCCTGAGCTGTGGGTCTTTTAATCTTTTCCATCGACATAGCAGTGTTTTTAGTTAACACAAATATAAGTTTAAATCTTTTTTTGTCTATAGTGTTTGTCTAATACTTACAAACTAATAAAATAATTATCTAGATTAAAATTTCTCTTAACACGTGTAATATAAAATGTTACACGTGTCTTTAGACTTAACATTTAACTTGACTTTTTTTGCTATAATGGTATATTTGTTTAAGTAAAAACAAACCAAACCAATGAAAGTAGCACGTAGATATGAAGAAGGAGTCAAGTTACATCAAGCATATATTGATGTATTGCTTAGACTTGCAGGGTATAGATTGTCAGATCTATACACTAGTATATTAGCCCATAGTTCTTACTACGGTACTTTAGACAAGGAAGTAAAAGAAAGAATCGCAAGTGAGTTTAGCACATCAGTCCAAGTAATTTCTAACGGGATTACTAGACTAAGAAAAATGGGCATCTTAGAAAAAAACACAGTCAACAGAAGATTGTGTCCTACTAGCAAGCAAGACGTTACACTCACTTTGATTCTTTCTACAGGAGAAACTAAAAAGGTAGAACCCCAGTTGGAAGCTGCACAAGCATGAGAACTGTAAAGGATAAATACGACAACATCGAAATAAAAACCTATGCAGCTTACTCCGAGGTTGCTAAGGAAATGGATATGACTATAGACCAAGTAAGCACAGTCTACGAGTGGTATCTTAAAAAAACCATCGAAGAGATTAAAGAGCTACCCACAGTTAAAGTAAGATTGTCTGGATTAGGAGTTCTAGTATTTAATCCTAACAAGGCAATGAAGACTATAGCTACTAAACTTAAGTCTGAAACTTTGCTTACAGATTCTCCTAGAGAAGATCTTACAGCACTCAGAGGATATAATAACTACTACTTGCTAGAGAACTGGATTAAGTTATTTGAAGACAGATATGAAAGAGGAAAATCTAAAAAACTATACGCACCTGTAGTAGTTGATTACTTTGATAGAACTGTTATAACCTTAAAACAAAACCACAAAAAATTATATGAATCCTTACAAAGAGTATATGGCCCTGAGCCTGAAGGGTCTAAAGAATTTGAACAAAGTACTGGAGGGAGTGGCAACGAAGACAGCGAACCAATTCAAACTATTGAATAATGAAAAACAGAACATTATCGCAGAGCGAATGGATATTTGTCTCAAGTGTCCCTACAATTCAACAAACGCAGTATCTTCCCCTGAGTACTTACAACTCACGGGCGAACACTACAGCACTACCAGGTCAGAACTACACTGTTCGTTTTGTGGGTGTATCTGCACCTTCAAAACAGCATCTCTATCTTCGAATTGTGGAGTAGAGAGTTGGAACGCATCTAAACCAGATAAACAAATAGAACTATTATGGCACAAAGTAGAGTAAAGAAACTCACAATCAAGAATGGTTGTGACAAGAAACCAGGAAGTAAGTGTGGAGTACAGATTTACTTCTTGCCTGCTGACAAACCTTTAACACAGGTTTCTTCTAAAAAATAAGATTATGGAAAACCACCAAGCCCCTAGTCAACAACCCTACGTATCTAAGACTTTACAGGATAACTTATTCGAGACGTTTAAGATTTTCTGGAAAGCAGGATACTCGTACGGAAAGACTGGAAGAGATGAAGACTTCTATGCACGTGTTCTTGAAGACATCATGAACATGAACCAGTCAGACTTCTTAAAAAAATACAACAATGGCAACTAAAAAACTATCCTATATATCAGCAGAACTTGAATGGGCAGAACAACGCTTAACTGAGTGGAGAGCATATATAGATAACAATCCTATCAATGGATTGAAAGACAGAATTGAATGGAAGCCTACAGCCAAAGGAGGAACAATGCCTATGGTTATTGCTAGCCAAGAATCACAAATCAAATCTCTTAGAGATACTATGAAAGAATACTTAGCTTTACTTGAAGTAGTAGATCGTCTTAGAGAGAAAGAAGAACAAAAAGCAGAAGCCCGTGGATCTCAAGAGATTAACGGTAAGATGAAACAATTTAGTTAATGATACATCCTAATCTAGATAGTCCAGAGTTCCTAATTAACGTAAGGAATTTCCCTGATACTGATTCAGAGGAATATACTGCGTTTTGGGAAAACGAGGATAAGAAGATTACAGAAGGTATTACTATTAATGGATTTTACTTTTCTCCTTTCATTTATTGGCATTTAAACTATTGGTCTATTTATATAGACACTATAGTAGGTAAGCGTCAAGTTCGTAAACTAGATAAACCTCAACTTTGGGACACCTACCTAGCTGTAGATGAAACCATTCACAAGGCAGAGAATCACGAGGATGGAAAGAAAGGAGTTGTTATGGTAGGATCCAGACGTATCTCTAAGTCTGTTTTGACTTCTTCTTATATGGCTCACAAAGCCATTACACAGAAGGGTTCTGATAACTTGATATCTGCACTTAACCAACCTGACTTAAAAGTAATTACAGATTACGTAGACTTAGGTATTCGTAATCTTCCTGACTACTTTAGATTTCCTCGTATTGAGGATGACTGGAAGAAGCAGGTTACTTTAGGTTTTAAAGATAAAAAGACCAATGCTCGTAATGAGTGGTCTAAATTTCACGTACGTAACTTTGATGAAGGCAACAATACGGAAGCAGCTGCTGGTCTTACTCTGTCTTCTTTTCTTTTGGAAGAAGGAGGAAAGGGTAAGATTCTTAGTTGCTTAGCGGCAACTACTCCGTGTTTCGATAGTCCTTATGGATGGCGTTGTTCTCCATTTGTTATCGGAACTTCGGGAGACATGAGTAAAGCTGCTGACCTAGAAGAATTATTTAATAACCCAGAAGCTTACAACTTCCTACCTGTAGAGGCAAACGAAACAGGTAAGAGTTATGGATTGTTTATTCCAGGAACTAAATCTCTAAAAGTACCAAAGGAAGAAAAATCCTTAGGACTTTATCTAGGCAAAGAAGAGGCTTCTGAGTTAGACTTAATTAAGATTTGGGTAGCAGACGAAGAGAAGGGTAAAGAACTTATCTTAAAGTCTAGAGAACAGATTAAAAAGTCTAGTGGATTAGAGACTTACTTAAAAGAAGTAATGTACTATCCTCTCACGCACGAGGAGTGTTTCTTAGAGTTATCTCAGAACATTTTCCCAGTAGATTTACTTCAAGAACAACTACAGAAGTTAACTGCCCAAGAGATTGTAGCAGACAACGTAGAACTCTACATGTCAGCAGACGGAACAGTACGTCACAAGTTTACCGAGAAAAAGGCTGTTACGAACTTCCCTGTTAAACCAACAGATAATATTGAGGGTTGTGTACAGATTTGGGAATATCCTCTGTCAGAAGCCCCCTATGGACTTTATACAGCAGGAACGGATCCATACAAACAGTCACAGGCACATTACTCAACTTCTTTGGGGTCTACTTACATTTATAAGCGAGTACATAATCTTAACGGAGAAGGCTGGCAGAATATGGTAGTAGCTTGTTATACAGGTCGTCCTAAGAAGATTGAAACCTGGTACGATACTACTAAGATGCTTCTTAAGTATTACAATGCTAAGACTCTTTGTGAGAACATGGACTATGGTTTTATTCAGCACTGTGTAGATAAGCAAGAGTCTCCTAGAGTTTTAGAGAAGACACCTAAGTTTCTTAACGACATCCACCCTAACTCTACAGTTAATCGTGACTATGGAATTCACATGACCAAGGATATTAAAAACTATTTAATGTCGCTTATCATTGAGTACATCACAGAAGTAGTAGATATAGAAAGAGATGCAGATGGTAACACTATAAAAGAACGTCTAGGAGTTACTAGAATCTTAGATCCTGTTCTAATTAAGGAATTAATTAAGTTCACACCTAAGTTAAACGTTGACCGAGTTATTTCATTTGGTCTTACTTTAGCTATGGCTAAGTCTTTAAACACTCAAGTAATTATTTCTGATGCAAGTCAGGATACTAGAATGCAAGCATACTTTAGAGAGAAGAAAGGTTCGTCTCTTTTTCGTACAACTTCATCACCTTTTCGCTATTAACTAAAACTAAATAACAAATACAATGATTATTGAATCTCTCAAAGAGTACACTGATCCAGTCAATCACGCCTACTTTTATCCTGAGCAGTTTGTAAGCTTATCGGATAAAGAAAAGGAGAGCTGGATTAAGTCTACTATGGACTACTTTGCAAATATTGCATTTGCACAGTACAAGCAGAATATCACCTTTAGAAAAAACTATAGGTTGCTTAACGGAGAATTTAACTTCTCTGACTACACAAACATCCCTGAGATGCAGGAACTAATCAGTTACTTAAATGATGTACCTGATCAAGAGCCTGAAGTACCTCAGCACTTAAAGCACTATCCTATTGTTAACCCTCCTATCAATCAGTTGAAGGGAGAGTTAATTAACCGTCCTCACAAGTACAAGGTTAAAGCAGTAGATGACGAAGCTGTAAACGAGACTATTGATTTCCGTACAGAGTTAATTAAAGAACATTTCTTAAAGAAGTTAGAAGCTCAGTTAGAAGGTCAACCTGTTGATCCCGAACAAGAAGCTCAGATGCAACAAGAAATCCAGAACAAAATTTTGGATTATACTTCTGTTGCAGAAGAGTGGGGTAACAAAACTTTAAATGCTCTTAAGTACCACTTTAACTTTAGAGAGAAGTCTCAGCAAGCTTTCTTAGATTTCTTGGTAACAGGTAAAGAGTTTCACCACTTCTACCCAGATAATTCTCGCTTAGGATTTACCTATAAGACAGAGAACCCATCTAACGTATGGTACTTAGCTAATCGTAATGCTCAGTACACATCTGACTGTTGGGCTTTAGGTTTGATTGAAGTTCTTTCTATGAGTGAAATCGTAGAGAGATATAATCTTACAGGAGAAGAAGTAGAGCATTTGAAGAATCGTTCTTTACAGAACTTAAGAAACAACGAATACTCTCCCTTAGCTCCAGCTTTGCCAGATCCTAACGATCCTTTGTGGCAGTTAACCTTCGAGAACGTAGGTGACTTTGCTAACGGAGGTATTGATCATAACGTATTCTCATTTAACTCTCAGCACTCTTACACAGTTGTTACTTCTTACTGGCAGTCTAAGAAACGTATCTTCAAACGTACCTACTTAGATGAGGAAGGATTCCAACAAGAGATGTTTGTATCTGAAGATTACAAGATGGATAAAACCTTAGGTGATATTACTCTTGAGGAACTTTGGATCAACGAATGGTGGAGAGGTATTAAGATTGGTGCAGACATCTACGTAAATGTAGAACCTTTAGAGTTTACTCAGAGTGCTCCTATTGTAGGTATTATTAATACCACTCGTAACACTCAAGGTAAGTCTTTGTTAGATCTTCTTAAACCCTATCAGGTTCTTTACAACATCTGTATGAATCAGTTGTGGGAATTGCTTGAGAAAGAAATTGGTGTTGTATTCTTGGGTGACTTGAAAGTAGTTCCTAAGAAAGACTCTCAGGATCCTATCGAGACAATGCTATGGAATGCTAAGAACAGAGGAACTCTTTTGATTGATACTTCAATTGAGAACACAGGAGGAGCTGTACAGTTCAACCAATTCTCTCGCCTTGATCTTACTCGTTCACAAGAGATTCAAGCACGTATCCAATTAGCTCAACAACTTCGCTTAGAAGCTTATGAGTTAGTAGGTCTTACTCGTCAACGTCTAGGTAACTCTCAAGCATCAGATACAGCTACTGCTGCTAACAATGCTTTGATTCAATCCTTTGCTCAAACAGAAACTTGGTTTGCTTGGCATGATAACATCTTACAGAAAGTTTATCAGACTATCTTGGATATGGCTCAGTATATTGAATTACAGAAGCCTACTTCTACTTTAAACTATCTAAACTCTGAACTAGAGACTGTATTCTTACAGGTATCTAAGAATGAATTACTTCATGAGTTGTTTGTATTTGTTTCTTCTTATGCAGAAGACAAAGTTACTCTTGAACAGTTAAAGCAGTTGGCTCAACCTGCGATGCAGAATGGAGCAGAGCTTTCTGAAATGGTAGATTTGTTTACTGCTAACTCTGAAAGAAGCTTACGTAAGACTTTGTCTGATGTACAGAAACGTAAAGAAGCTATCCGTCAACAAGATCAAGCGCTTAAGCAACAACAGTTGGAGCAACAACAAGCACAGTTTGAACAGAAGATGCAAATGGATGCAGCTCAGAAAGCAGAAGATGCTAGAAGAGATGACATGAATAAGCAGCTTGATCGTGAGAACAGACTGCAAGTAGTTCAACTCCAAGGTATTGCTAACGAAGGTTCTTATAGTCCTGACGTAGATACTACAGGTCTCTTAATTGAACAGACTAAGATAGCTCAAGACATCTCTAAACAAACCTTTGAAAAAGTAACTAAGAATAAAGAGTTAAATTTAAAGGAGAAAGAGTTGGCACTGAAGGAAAAGGATATCGACACTAAGCTTAAAATAGCACAAACAAATAAAAACAAGTACGATTCAGGCTCAAAAAAGAAATAAGAGATACAAATAAGTAATAGATTATAGCACTAAAGTAGGGGGTTTTTGAGCCTAAAAATCCCCTATTTTAACTTATTGTGCATATCGTAACCTAATTTATTAATCTCTTGTGTTAATTTTTTAAAATATTACTTTTGAATTAAACCAAACTAACCTTATGACAACCAATAGTCCATTAGAGAATTTAGAGTTCTTTGACAGTTTTTCCGTAGATGATCCACTAGATTTGGATACCCCTACAGAAGATCCTAATGCCCACATTAAACCAGATATTTTAGGAGGAGAAGACTTTGATCCCCTAGAAGAAGATGAAAATCCTGAACCTATAAATCCTCCTAAAGCTCCAGCACCTGTTGAAGAAGAAGAGGAAGAAGAGGAAGAAGTAGATTTAGAAGGAGATGAAGACGAAGAAGATAATTACTTTGAAGTCTTTGGTAAGGGTCTTGCTAAAGCAGGAATGCTTAACGTAGAAGAAGGAGAAGAAATAGAGTGGAATGAGCAAACATTCTTAGCTAAGATGAACGAGACTATCGAAGATAGAGCTTGGAATCAATTAGAAGAACTTGCTACTGAAACTTACGGAGAAGCAGGAGTACAGATGATTGAAGATATCTTCATCAATAAAGTGCCTGTGCAAGAATACTTACAGATGTTCTCAAACGAACAAGTAGTCGAGAATGTAGACTTATCTGTAGAAGGAAACCAAGAAAGAGTTTTCCGTTTGTATTTAGCTAAGACAGGAATGGATGAAGATGAAATCGAAGATCAACTGAACTACGCTAGAGATAATGATCGCTTAGAAGCATACTCTCAAAAGTACCAAGTTAAGTTGGTAGAGAAGATGCAACAGGAAAGAGCACTACTTGCAGAACAAAGTGAAGCTCGTGTACAAGCGATGAGACAGAAAGAAGAAGAAAGAGAGCAACTCTACGCTGATGTATTAGATGGAGCAATTGCTTCAGGTGCTATTGAAGGGTATCCTATCAACGAGCAATCAGCTACAGAGTTATTTGACTTCGTTCTTTCGAGACCACACGTTCTTCCAAACGGTCAGCGTATTAGTGAGTTTGAATACAAACTTGCTAAGATGCGTCAAGAGGATCCTTCTAAGTTTTTAGCTGTAGCTAGATTAGTTCAAAATGATTTAGATCTAACTCCTGTAAAAAGAAAAGCTGTAACAGAAGAGACCAATTCTCTATTCAATGATTTAAAGACCAAGAGTAAAAAGTCTGGTAAGACTTCAAAATCTAACGATGACTTATTCTCACGGTACTTCAAATAAAACATAAAAACAAAAATAATAAATTACTACTATGCCTAATCAAAGTATTCCAAGGGTTAACGGGAGAGTTATAGCTAACGCTCACATGACCAGCTCATTCTATTCTAAAAATGGTTTGGGTAAATTGACAGACAAGAACTTCGTTGAAACCATGCTGCGCACTAAGCCTGATCAGTATGACAAAATGATGATTCGCCTTTTCACCGACACTAAATTGTACAAGAACGACTTGTTGGATTTGGTAATGAAGACTGGTAAGCCTTTTATGGTTAACGATCCTAACGGAGTTTTCACCTACAAAATCAAGAAGCGTGCTGAGTTACCTAAGATCATTGTATCTACTGCTGCTACCTACCCAGGTCGTGATGGTTCTACTTTCGAATTGGTATTTGACAAGAACGTGTTTGTTGTTAACGACATTATCACCGGCCACCGCTATGAGCAAGAAACTCAAATCCAAATCGTTTCTGAAGGTGAAAAACACCAGAACGGTTTCAAGTACAAGTGTACTGCAGTAGGTGCTTCTTCTAGCGACTACGTAGCTGCTACTTTCTTGGCTGTAGGTGTTGAGTACTTCAAGATCGGTAACGTATTGGGTGAGTACACCACTTCATTCTCTAGCTTGGGATTGTTCGATGGTAACTTAGAAGTTATGGCTGATGTATTGCAACAGTATGGTGTTGAACACACTATCACTGACTGGGCTGATGCAACCAAATTGGGTATGCAGACAGACGCTTCAGGCAATCCTATGGACATCACTTACTACTCTGTAAGCGATCCTATGGCTGAAGGTGAGAAAACCAAAATCGTTGGTTGGGAGCCTACAGTATCTCGTTTGCTCCGTATGGAGATGATGCGCATGAAAGCTAACACTTTGATGTGGGGTCGTCAAGGTAACGGTAAAGATGAAAAAGGTCGTCCTACTCGTGCTAAGCAAGGCTTATGGCAGCAATTGCACTTGGGTAACGTTATCTACTACGATCGTGGTCAGTTCTCTTTGAACTTGATTCGTACTGCTATCGGTGACTTGTTCTACAACCGTGTGTTGTTGAAAGACCGTAGCGTGAAGATCTACACCAACCGTTCTGGTATGGAGTTGGCTTCTACTGCTATCCGCAAAGACTTCAACGGTCAGAACTTCATGGTATCTGCTGATAAGTTCTTGGATGGTAAAGATCGTACTAAGCAAGGTTATGCTTTCCAATTCGATCACTTTATGACTACTGAGACTGGTCCAGTTGAATTCGTAGAATTAGAGCAATTGAATGAGCATGCTACTTTCTTGGAGTTGGGTCCTAACAAGAAGACTCCTCCAATCTTCATCATCTTGGATGTAAGTGGTCAAGATGACGCAGGTATCCGTGAGGTAAAATTGTCTACTCGTCCTAACATGTACTATCAGTACATTGCAGGTTCAGTAGGATTCGGTGCTCAACAGACATCAATCGCTAGCAAAGATCCTTATTCTACCTACATCATGAAAGACTTCGCAGGTATCTTCTTGGAAGATCCTACCAAGACTGTGATCATTAAAGAATTCCCTCGCATCTAATTGCGAATCTATGACGGAGGGGGTTTAATAGCCCCCTCCTAAATAGATAAAGTTAGAACCAAAAATTAAACCAAACCAAAAATGAGTAAAGAAATAGCACAGGGAGTGCGAATTATTCGTCCCTACAAAAGACAACCTTCTAGCATGCGCACATTAGAAGGATCATTGTACCAGAATGGATATAACTTCATTCCAGGAACAGTAAGAAAGTTTTTCCCACGAGTTGATTCACGTGGAGTAATTAGAACAGGATTAGATGAGAACTCTCCGAAGTTCCGTGGAATCTTGGACACAAAAGCTAGAGAGCAAGAGATGCAGAGAGTTAAGCAACTTAGAGAATACTATGAGTCGCTTCTTGATGAATCATTACTGCCTGCTAGTACGTTCTATGACGAAATTAAAGAAAACGGATATACCCTAGAAGATGGAGATAACATCTTCAATATGGAGAATCCTAGAGAAGCAATTAACTTTTATTGGTTAATGGAAACCGAAATGGTTGCTCACTCTATGGATGATATAGAAAGTGGTAAGATAGATACAGCTATTGTAAAGTTCTACGTTTACAATGGTGACGTAGAAACTAAGACTACTTTTGAACGTAAGAAACGCATTAACAGTGCAATTGCATCTTTAGATAAGATGACTGCAACTAAGCGTAAAAAAGTTCAAAAGCTTATTGGCTTAGGATTACCCATGGATGCTACAGAAGAAGAAGTTTACAATGCAGTAGATGAGTTCTTACGTACACCAGCATCAGCTCTTGATCGAGATCCTATTGATCAGTTTAACAAGATTATGTCATACAGTGACGACTTGTTAGATGTGAAGGCTCTTGTAAAAGATCTAGTAGATAAAAACATCATTAGAATTAAAGGTTCTATTGTATACGAAGGAGAGCATGTATGGGCTAAGTCAATCGAAGAGTTTGAATTATTCCTTGCAGATCCTAAAAATACAGAAGAGTATACATCCTTTAAGGATAAGTTGAAAAACAAAGCACGAATTGACGCTCTATAAAAACTAAATATATAACATGATCCCTGTTGAGGAACTCATCTATGAGTTTAAACTAACTTTAAATAAAATCAATCGTCAGGATAATATAGATATCCCGATTGAAGATATTATAGTTTACCTCAACAAGGCTCAGGTTAGTTGGATTAAAACTAAACTTAATCCTAACAATATTTATAAAGTAGGCTACGATTCAATCAGAAAGCGTATTGATGATCTCCAGATATTGAAGACCAGTAATGTGCCTCTGAATCCCGTAAAAACAAATGATCTCTTTCACGTTGGCTATGATTGTCCTCTGAAAGACGCAGCAAACTATATGTTTTATATTTCGTCTTACGCAATAGCAAAGAATGGAACCTGTTCTGAGCCCATTACTATAGACTTAGTTAGACATGGAGAACTTACTACTAAGTACCTTGACAACAATTACAGCCCTTCGTTTGAGTGGAGAACAACTTTAGCCACACTGGGGAATGATAACTTGACAGTCTACACTGATAGTAAGTTTAAGATCGAAAAAGTGTTTGTAACATACTTACGTTATCCCTTAGATATAGATGTAGAGGGCTACGTTAAGTTTGATGGAACAAACTCTAAGAATCAAGACTCAGAACTCCCTGAGTATGCTCAGTCAGACATTGTCGACTTAGCTGTTAAGTTCGCTGCTCAATCAACTGATAATCAAGCACAAGCTGTGTTTGCTGAAGATCGTTTAAACAAAAACTCTGAATAATATATAAAACTATGAATCACAAGATCACACAAATCTTCGTACCTAGCGCAGTAGATGCTGCTTATGTACCCTCCTCAACTGCAACTCCAATGGTTACAAAAAGTATTTCTGCTTTAAATGCTGATGGTACTGCAAACTTAGGAGCTACTCCATCTGTTCCTGCTTCTTTTAAATTAGCTTTTGGAACTGGTACCAATAACAAATTTGGTAATTTTCAAACTAGTATTATCAAGCAAAGCAATATTTTGTCTGTAACCAAGACTAACGCTGACTTGACTGTAACCCAGCAAGTTTCTTACATTGGTTGGGATGAAGCTTCTGCTGCTACTCCTGTTTTCAAATGTGACGAAGAATACGTTGTTACTTTGAAAATTGACGAGTACTGGAGCAAAGGCATTTACCAGCCAATGATTCAAGAGTCTGTAGTTGTTAAAACTGCATGCTGCTCTGAATGTGGTGGTGACTGCGATGCTTTGTCTGCTTCTACCTACATGACTGCTATCGTTACTAAGATCAATGCTTCTCCTTTGTTGAGCAAGTATGTTGTTGCTTCTTTGGTATCTAGCGGATCTAACTACGGTGTTAAATTGGTAGGTAAGGCTTTGGATGAATTCGGTAACGCTTGTGTTCCTGATGCAGTTCCTTACGTATTCAACTTGGTACGTTTCAAAGTAAAAGTTCACGAAGGTCCTTACAACACTCAAGACTTCGATATCGAAGATGCTTGTGCTGCTTGGACTATCACCTATGCAACTAACGTTAAGTATCCTATCGGTGTTAAAGCTGCTATGGCTGAAATGGAACGTCACTACTTCCGTAACAACTTGCCTAACGTAGCTGAAGCTCGCTACTACTGGAATCCTATTTACAACGAAGATGTAAATCAATTCTTGTACGTACCTACTTATACCGCTGCTACTGGTTTTGAAATGTACGAAATCACTTACTTGGAAGATTCTCCAGTAGGTTTTGAGAAGAAAACACAAAACACTCACTCTATCATTATCTTGAGTGAAGAAGGTGGAGCAGGTGAAGCTGGCATCCGTGCCTTCATCAATAATTTGACTGGTTCCTCTTTCGTAGACTAATCAAGAGATTATGTGGGGGATTAATCTCCCCCACTTTTTCTTACCTATTAACTTAAAATAAAATGAAAGATATCAATCTCAAACCTGGAACATTCAGTGAAACCTTGGAAAATGCTTCTGGCAAAGGTCCTGGGAAATCACTTGTAAAATTTATCTTGGGAGTTTTATCTAGCAACTCAACTTGCTGCGATAAAACTTTTGCTTACGGTACAGTTAACAACTCTACTATTACTTTAAAAGTATATACAGCTCCAGAAATTGCTGCCTTAACTGGTATGACTGCTGGTACATTGGTATATGATAGTACTAATACAGCCCTTAAGTTCTACAATGGAACTGCATGGGAAACCGTAACTTCTGCCTAATCTCTAAATAAATGGGGGAGATAACACTCCCCCTTTTTTAAAAAACTATGAACGTACAACTTAACTTAGAAGCACTTAAAGCAAAGGATTGCTCTTACTTGTCTATCCTTGATACATCAGTATACCCATTAGCTCCTGATACTGCAGAGATTTCTATCTCAGTACCTGGCTATGATAATCCTTTTACTTTCAATTACACTATTGGCGAAGTAAACATATTCAACTCTTATAACTTTGGATTCACTACTTCTTCTACCAGTGGCTTTACTGCTTTACCTGATGGCGTTTATACTTTAACTATTACCACTTGTCCTGATACTGGTATCAACACTCGCTACCACTTGAGGACTTGTAAGATTGATTGTCGTCTTGGAGTACAGTGGGCTAAGTATGTAGACTGCTGTGATGACGAGAAGACTCTTATTTACTTGGACAAAATTGAGTTTTTGCTTAAGGGTGCTGAAGCACATGCTGATTTATGCAACCCTGCAAAAGCTACTGAATTATATAGAAAAGCCGATGACTTACTCAGAAGACTTGAGTCTGACTGTTAAGAAGAAACTTGCTCATGCTGCTTACAAAGAGTTACAGCATATCAAGTACTTAACAAAGCCCTATTACAAAAAGTCTAAAGCACTAGCACGCTTCTTGAAGTATGCTGACTGCATAGACTGCGATACAAAAGCAACTCTGAAAATTAAACTTTAAAACAATGACTAACTGCTGCCCTAATAACAACTGCGTAGAAATCGTTCCTTCTGGGTGCGTAAAGTATACAGGTACTCCTACTGAAGGAGGTCTGATTGATTCTTTTAATTCCTGTGACCCTTATCTGAATGACTTGCTTAAGTTATTGGACGATAAAGTAGTTAACTTAGACACCCGTCTAGGATTAGATAAAACTACTTTTGATGCAGCAAACAATGCATGTGGTACTAATCCTGTAATTTCTATGACAGGAGTTACTGTACAAGATGATAAGTACTATTCTGCACAAGTAGTTATTAAGTTGGTAGGAGTTATTTGTGAGTTGCGTTCTCGCTTAAACTATTTGTCTGCAAAAGACATCAACGTAAATTCTGGAAATATTCACTGGTTAGATCTTCCTTTAGATTCTTCTTTTAAGGTATGGTTAGCTGATCAGTGCCTTGGCGATAATCCTTGCTCTGGAGACGAGATTCAAAATCTTCGTGGTTTACTTCAGGCTATCATTGTTAAACTTTGTACTTGCTGCGCATAACCATGTCTACTTGTCTTGATTGTTTCGGAACATATACAAACACTCCCTGCGATTCTGTAGGATGTTTGTCAACTAATTACGCTAAATGTATTACCTATTCTGGACTTCCTTTGTACTGCGGTACAGGAGCAGTAGGTAGTGTTAGCAAAGCAGGTTTAGCTTTAAGTCCTACAGTTGTTACTGAATACACTGTATCTCCTACAGGAGGATCAGGTTCTGGAGTTTCTGTTAAAGTTACTCGTACTCCAGGTTCTAATGTTTATACTGTAGTAGTATTATCAGGTGGAAGCGGATACACAGTAGGAAACTTCTTAACTGTAGCTGGTAGTGCGTTAGGGGGTGCTTCTCCTGCAAATGATTTGACTTTGCAAGTAACTACTCTTGCAGCTATCATTGCTAACGGAGCTAACTTAGATACAGTTATTGCTAATCTACACCAACGTATCTGTTTGTCTACTGCAAGTGGTGCAGACTACTCTACATTTGATTATGGATGTTTGAGATTAGGTGGTGCATTAACTAGCTTAGGTACTCCTATTACAACTGTAGAAGGATTTGCTGAATCAGCTTCTGCTGCTTTGTGTGCATTAAACATTCGTACTCTTGCATTAGAGACTCCTGCATTCACAGTCCCTGGTTGTATCTCTTTAACTTCAGGTGTATCTACTATTAGTCAAATCTTAACTGCTTATGGAGCTAAGATCTGTTCTATCAATACTCAGTTAGATTTAAGCGGAGTAACTGCAGGTTGCTTTACTACTGCTCCTTCTTCTACTGCTGACTTACAAGTTTGGTTTGATTGGGTAGTAACTAACGTTTGTTCTATTAAGACAACTACAGATGCTAACGTAACTTCAGTAACTACTAACGCTAACAACTTAAAGACTTATATCTCAGGTGGAAGTGCAGTACCTGCTTCTATTGATACTTCTTGTATCACAGGAGGATCTAGCACTAGTACTTTAAGTGCAGCTGCTATCTTGTTTACAAGTCAGATCTGTGCTATCAATACTACCTTAGCGACTATCCCAGCTACAAACTACACTTTAACTTGGGCTACTAACTTTGGAACTACTCCTTACTACGGATATACTTTTAACTATACAAATACTTCTGATACTCTTTCTAACCAGCTAACTAAGATTGTTGCTGCATTGGGAAGAATGAAGATGAAGTTAAATGCTTCTGACTTTACAGCATCAAGCGACTCTGATGGATTGAATGTATCCTTGGCTTCAGGAGTTCGCTTTACTTGTTCTCAATTAAACTCTTGTTCAATTACTAGCTTAGCAGATGTAACCTCTACCTCACCTGCAGCTTATCATAGTTTGTTCTGGAATGGATCTGAGTATGTAAACAAAGAATTGATCTTTACTTCTACTGCAGGTACAGTAGCAATCACACGTGCAAACAATGCAGGAAACATTACCGTAAACTTAGAAGTAGCAGGTGCAAGTATCACTACAGCAGTAACTACTCCTAGGACTGTTTCCAATATGAGTGTTGTCCCTTCAACTAGATACTCAATTGGATCTCTTCCTAAGTTACATAGGGCAAATGGTATGGTAACCATTTCTGGAACATTTGCAATACAAATTACTGGATCTACTACTTGGGCACATCATCAGTTGATTGACTTCTTGGATATCCCTACAGGATATCTGAACGCTAATCCTGAGTATTTCCACGTAGCAATCTACACCTACACTGCAGCCTCTCCTTCAATTCCTACAGCAGTTGCTCAAGGTCTTGCAGCTTTATCTGGAGGTAGTGTATTGATTTACTTAATCAATCCTGCAGGAACTTTGAGTTTCTCAGCAGGTGATTCTTTAGAAATTGTACTAGGCGGCAACACCTATAAAGTATAATAAAAATCTTGGCAGGGTTTTTTTGGTTGGTTTTCCTGTCATCTTGCTAGTAGGAGCCTGCGAAAGTGGGCTCTTCTAGTTCTTAAATAAACACTTGACTTAAAGTTAAAATTAATTTATATTTGTAATAAGCCTTAAATTAACCCAAACTATATACTAATGTATACTAACTCAGACTTAATCGCTAGGGTAAAGAGCGCTAACAAGTTCATCAGTGATGATGATATGATTAGTGACCGCTATATTTACGGCTTATTAAAAACTAAAGCTTCTACACTATTACGTAGAGAAATCAACTTACGAAGACTTCTTACTTCAGATAATGTGTATCAAGCATATGAGTGTTTACATTTAATTGAGGCTCCCGGTTCTGAATGTGATCTTAACTGTCCTATACGTAGAAGCAAAAACAAACTACCAAAAATAGATGAGGGGTTGTATTCGTACTTTATTCAGGGGGTGTTCAACACTTCTAACTCGCAGGAACTTTTTCCTACTACTATTAGAGATTTTATTAATCATAATTCTTTACGTTTTAAGACCCCTAAAAAGTACTATACTATCCGCAATGGATATCTTTACGTTTTAGATCCAGATGTAGAGTGTGTGAATATGTACGCTTACTTTACTGAGTCTATCGAAGATCTTGATGGCTCACAGTGTATGAGTATGTATGATAAACAATTTAAGTTTCCTGGCTACTTGCTGGATACTTTGATTGAAATGTGTAATCAGTCTTTAATCAACTATCATAAGTTGCCTTACGAGACTGAAGACAACAACAGGGATGAACCCAACTAATTATGTCGAAAGACTTTATAAAACCAAACCCAAGAAAACAAGTTAGGAAAAAAGAGAAGGATACAACTTCGGATACGAACTATCTTTCCCTTAGAGCCTACCATCTGTTCTTAAAAGAAACTAAACGCAAAGACATTACCTATAAGCAGTTTTGTGGCATTCCTAAAAAGATTCACATTAAACTTATAGAGAGGTTATTACGTGGAAGATACTCACTGCGGTTTCCAAACTTCGGATCAATTAAAATTGTAAAGACTGAAAATGCGATTAAAGAAGGTAAACATACAATTATTAACTGGAAGCTCTACAATGAAACTGGCATCAAGGTGCCTTATAGAAATTCACATACCGATGGTGCAGTCTATAAATTTCATTTGTATCCATATTCTAAACGAATAGTTGAGTTTGGTTTCTACGATCTAAGAATGTCTAACAGACATAAAACAGCCTTAGCTCAAGCAATCAAAGACAACAAACTAAATATAAGGTAAACTAAAATAAAATGAAATACGATAACACTAACTTTATTTCCTCTGAGCCTTTAGTTGCTGAAGTAAAGCAAGAGCTCAAGTCGTACTTTGAAGCTGGTGCTATCAGTGAGGTTCTTATTCCTACTTTCATTGATCAGGCTTTACGCAAACTTCGTGTAATGGTATTGAAGCCTGAAGAAGCTGTACTTACTTTCTCTAATTATAAATCTGAATTACCCTGTGACTTTTCTTTGTTAGACTATGCTTTGATTTACGAAGCAGATGTACAATGGACTTCAGGTGTTAATTCTATGCAGGGATACTGGTGGCAGAATCTAGAATGTACTGGAGGTTGTGATGCAGGAGACTGTGTCAAGCAAGAAAACTATTACGAGACTATCAGTGTACCTACACCCGGTTTTAAGATTACTATGCAACACCCTAAGATGCTTAGAGTGTATCATGGTTCTAAGACTATGTGTATTGAGGGTTGTGAAAACCTCAATGTGTCGTCAGCTGATGTATTACAAATTTATCCAAATAAAACAGTTAGTGCAACGTTTGAAACAGGTTGTGTTTTCCTTAGATATTACTCACGTCCAATGGACGATGATAACATACCTATGGTGCCAGAAATTCTTGAGATTGAAGAGTATGTCAAGTCTTATCTTAAGTTTAAATTTTTTGAGCAGCTTTGGCATTCAGTAGTAGACGAAAGTCAACGTCAAGTAGAGTCTAAGTTTCAGTACTACAGACAAGATCAATTAAATAAGTTACAAGCTGCTAATGGTTACTTGTTAACCTACACTAAACAGCAGATGGCTGATAACGTAGCCCGTACTAAAAATCGCTTTACTAAGTTCCATATCTCCTAAGTTTAATGGATAACAAGATCAATCAAAATATAGCAGGTTTAAACCTTGATTCGGTTAATTACCAGATCAAGGAGAACATGATTACGTTTGCTCTAAACGCAAACATTCAGTCTCATGATGGTAACTCTACCACATACACTAACGAATCTTCTAACCAGTTATGTTTTGATTTTACTTCTCAGTATCCAGGGTATAAGATTGTAGGTAACCTCAGTATCTTAGAACAATCTAAACTTATTGTTTTCTTAGCTCATCCTGATGGAAGATCCTTAATAGGCGAAATAACTAACTTAGATAAAGATTGTACAACATTAACTGAAACTGAAAAGGATTGCGGTTGTGTATCTGGTACAGTAGTTACTAGTACGGTAGGTTCACAATTAGGGGAGTCTTTAGATACCTGTTGTACCTTCACCCCTTTAATCGTAGATGATTGCTGCCAAGAAACAGGTGGTTGTTATTTCTATTCAGTAGAATCAACTGAAGAAACAGGAGAGTCAAATCAAGCTTATACAGTTAACTGGACAGACTGTAGTGGTCAACCACAGAGTCAAACTTTTTTTGGTATAGGCTTCTTCTTAGCTCGTAGAGGTGAGTATGTACTTCCACCTAACGTAAGACTGATTAGTGAAGTATACGAAGGGGGAGAAACTCCTTGTGAACCAGGAGGAGGATGTTGCTTAAAGTTATCAGTAGACTTTCCTGTGTATGCAGAGTATCGTATAGATAACTGTGAAACTAAAGTATACTTTGTTGCTCGTAACATACAACCTCGTTATTTCTCATTAGAGGAACCTTTGGGTAGGGATCAATGTGGTGAACCCATTACATCTCTTTCAAACGCTTGTGAGCGCTTAAAACTATTCCCAGACTTCTGTCAGCCTGAAGTGTATCCTACTGCAGTTGATTCAGGAGGAAGACTTAAGGGTGGTGTATATTCTTTCTCTGTAGCTTATGCAGATGAGAACGGTAAGGAACTTACAGACTATATTGATTTCTGTAACCCTATTCCAATCTTTGAGAGAGCTATTACTGAACAAACTGAATACGAAACTTCTAAATCTATTAGAGTCTCTATAGATCATAAAACTGCAATCTTTGATTACTTTAACTTAACTGTTGCAGAAAACATTAACGAAGTAACTACATACCACTTGGTAGGTACTTACAGAGTGAATCAAAGTTCTTTATCTGATTCTATTATTTATACAGGAGATTACTCTTCTACCTTCTCTTCTATTACTCCTTTAATCCGTAGTCCTCATTACGAGCATGCTGAGATTATCGAGAAACAGAATGACATTTTAATATTAGCTGATTTAGTAGAGACTCCTAAGTACAACTTCCAACCTATTGCAAATCAGATCCAACTTAGGTGGGAAACTGTACAGATGCCAGTAGATAAGAAGTTTGACTACTCTAATCCAGAAGTTGCTTATTTCTTCCGCACTTATCAGAGAGATGAGGTTTATCCATTTGGTATTAAGTTTAAACTAAAGAACGGTAAGTATACAGATGTATTTCATATTCCTGGAAGACTTGCTAACAGTACAGACTTTGATCCTATGGATCCTGCTAACAAAGACGTGTTTCATATTGTTAACGATTGTATAGCAGAAGAACAGTCTTTACGTTGGCAAGTATACAATACAGGATCTAAGGGTTTAATGTACTCTCAAAATCCTGCAAACAAACAAGAAGAACAATACTCTTGTGCTATAGTACCAGGAGAAGCAGGACAGTTTGCTTATTGGGAATCTACAGAAACTTATCCTTGTTATGAAGAAGTATGGGGAGACTTAGCAGGTCAACCTATTCGTCACCATAAGTTTCCTGATAGTGCTATTACACACATCCACAAGAATGATGAACCAATCATCTATCCTATAGGAGTACGTGTACAGGAAACAGTATTTGAATCTATAGTAAATAACACCACTGTTTACGATCCCTTAAACACTTATGGTAATCATCAGATTCCTGTTAAGGAACTTATCTGTGGATATGAGTTGGTAAGGGGTAACCGTGTAAATAACAAATCAGTTATTGCTAAGGGACTTGTGTATGATGTAGGAACCTTTCACGATGAAGATACTGGTAAGAATTACTACTACCCTAACTATCCTTATAACGATAGAGGTCCTGATGCTTTTATTAAAACAGATTCTAAGTTTTACGACAAAGGAGATAGAGGAGAGTTTGACTTCCCTATGCACAGTGGATTTGTAAATCCTGTTTTATATGGAACAGAAAGATTTACTTTTCATTCACCTGATACTCACTTCCAGTATCCTAAGATTGGTACAGAACTTAAACTAGAAACCTTAGAACACGGAATTGTAAAAGGTCACTTTGTTCCTGTATTAGATCATCCTAAATATAAAATAATAGGTAAGGGTACTAATCTTCTATCTGCATCAATTGCTACGCTTTTATCTTACGTTACAAGTTCTGAGTCTGATCTCGGTGTCACAGCAGGTTCTAGATCTGTTTTTGAGGGTAGAGTAACAGAAATTATTACTAACACTTCTATTATGAAAGACTTAATTGAAAAGTCTCTTTCTTATAGAGAGTTAGCATGGCAATACAATTCAGTAGGTAACTATACTAAATACGAGTCTATTCCTAATACTGGAAACAAACGAAGAGTATTAGATATCGGACTTTATGCTAATGATAAGATAGTTGAGTTAAATGATAATTTTCCTCTACATAACAGACTTAGAGAAACTTCTGTTTATCTAAAGACAAACGAGCCTCTAGAAAATAACTTTTTATTAATTAGAGATACTACAAGGTTTACAATTTCTCAAGCAGGATTAGAAGATAATCCTTCTAAGATTGTAGAGTCAAATACTAGAGCCTACTATTCTTCAATTAAAAGAAACTTTCCTAATCAGTACGGTCCTATAGAAAATATTAAATACGTTTCTACTGGATACAGTGCTGATGTAAGTTTAGATGATTCTGGATACTTAAAAGTAGAAAGAACTTTCTATCCTGCATTTGGAGGAGACACTTATATTAATCAGTTTGCACTTAAACGTAAACACTCGTTCTTTACTCGTAACTTAGCTAACTTACCAGCTAAGGTAGATAATGTTCCTTTTGATTACTGGTTGTTTCCTAACTTAGGATATCCTACCTATTATGCAGGTAACTCCTCGGAACCTATTACTGCAGGAGATATAGCTGGATCTTTAACTGCTCTTGGATTAGCTATAGCAGCAAAGAAAGCTCCTGCTTTACTTAACTTAGGATCACAAGCTGCAGCAGCTGCAGACCTCGCAGCTAATGCTGCTTTTGTAACTGCTTTTGCTTCTGTGTTAAATGATTATATTCCAAAAATTAATCTTGACTCAGCAAATAGTACTGCAGATGTAGACCGAGATGGATTCTTCTACACAGCTTCTTATGGTATACCAGTATTCTATGTAGAGTCTGATATTAACGTAGACTTGCGTCATGGAAGAAATGACTTAGAAGAGAACTTCTATCCTAACGTAGGAGATGGTATCCCAGATGACTGGTTGCATGAAGTAAACGTACCTATTAAGTTTGACAACTTCTATAGCTACAATGCTACTTACTCTGCACAGAACTTAAGTCCTAACTTACCTTATAGATTAAAGTATCCTTCTTTAGAGTGTTTGTCTATTCACCATAACCGTGTAATCTATTCTGATCCTGCAAACTCTTCTAACTATCTTTCAGATGCTTGGAGAGTATTTCGTCCAGGTAATTTCTATGACTTCCCTAAGCAAGGAGGACGCTTAGTTGACTTAAATGCAGGAGAGAACGAAAGAGTATATGCTAGGTTTGAAAATACTACTAAGGTTTACAACTCTCGTATTACTCTAAGCACTACTTCTCCTTATCAGTTAGAGATTGGTAATGCAGAGATGTTCAAACAGAAGCCTGTTGACTTGGCTAAGAGTGATCTAGGTTATATTGGAACTCAACACAAAGCTTATGTTAAGTGTGAGTACGGAACATTCTGGGTAGACGCTAAACGTGGGCATATCTATCAAATTACTGGAGACGGGTTTAACGAGATTAAAACAGAAAACAATTACAACTGGTTTAAGCAAAACTTACCTTTCCAAATCCTTAAAGATATTCCCAATGCAGACATTGACAATCCTCCTATTGGATTAGGTATTGTTATGGGATGGGATGAAAGATACGAGAGAGTGTTTATTACTAAGTTAGATTACAGAGTCAAGCCTGAGTATAGACCTGGAAGTGCGTCAGTTGTACGATATATTACAGACGTGGCAGATAGTAATTATCTTAAGTATGTAGTAGATAGTGGAAGTATACAGATAGTAATTTCTTTTGGAGATCCAGCTTTCTTTGAGAACAAGTCTTGGACAGTAGCTTACTCCCCTAAGTTAAAGAACTTTATTTCTTTTTACTCTTTCCTTCCTAACTTCTTTGTTCCTTTACTTGGTCATTTCCAAACTTTGATTAATACTTCTACAGGAGCATCTACTTGGAATCATAACTTGTCTATCTATACTTATCAGAATTACTACAACAAGTTGTATCCTTATATTCTAGAGTATAATGTAAACTCTTTCCCGCAAGTATCTACAATTAACTCTGTTACTTTGATGCAGGACATTCAGGAATACTATTCTGATTACGAGTACTATTCTTTGTCTACTGCTAACAAGAAAAACTTAGCAAACTTTACTAAGGCTATTATTTATAACAAAGAACAGTCTACTGGTATCATTAAGTTGATTCCTGAAGAGTTTGGTAACACAAGACAGAAGATTACCTATCCTAGAATGACAGCAACAGGCATAGAAGCTCTTATCTCTCGTAGAGAACACTTGTATACCTTTAATGGATTTTGGAACGTTGCAGCTCAAGGAAATGGTCAACCTCTATGGTCGACTCAGTGGAGTGACTTAGTTACTCAATACCCTATAGACAAAGTACCTAATACTAAGAGTGTAAGACCTGTGTCTGTATCTTATCAAAAGTCTAAGATCAAATCTGATTTTGCTAAAGTAAGATTGATTCAAGATCAGTACTCTAGATTTAAGTTTATTAACACCATTCAAATAACCCAAACCAACCCATAATATCATGAAAGAAAAAGAACTCTTCACAACAGTTAAACCCGAAATAGTACTGGGACAGTTATTCCAGTCTAGGGACATCATTCACTTAGCTCACTTACAAACAACTTCGTTTAGTGAGCACAAAGCTTTAGACGGTTACTACTCAGAAGTAATTGGTCTATTAGATGATTTAGTAGAAGCATACTTCGGAACTATTGGAAAACGCTTAAACTTTAAGATTCCTGGATCAGAGTATATGAATGCTAAAGCTCATCTTACTTACATGAAAGACTATGTAATGAAGCATCGTAATGTATTCGGAAACGAAAACACCCATCTACAAAATATCGTAGATGAGATCATTGCTTTGATTACTTCTACTTTATATCAATTGACACTAAACTAAATAACTAAATTAAACTATATGAACCGTTTAAAGAAATCTTATTCTACCTGCATGAGTTGCGGAGGTAAGAAAATGAAATCAGGAGGCAAGTGGATCCAGTCTGCTATTAAAAAGCCAGGATCTTTTACTGCACAAGCTAAGAATGCTGGTATGTCTGTACCTGCATTTCGTGATAAAGTATTAAGCAACAAAGAAAAGTTTTCTAGTACCACTGTAAAGAGAGCTAACTTAGCTAAGACTCTTGCAGGAATGCGTAAAGGAGCAGATGGTATGGAAATGGATATGCCTAGAGAAATGGATATGCCTACAGTAAAACCAATTGATCCATTAAACATGGCGGCTAAGAGTACTTTAAACCAGTTAGAAGGTTCAAATCTTTCTCCTGAAAGACAGAAGGTAATGAAGTATCAGCAAATGCTTAAGAGTAAAGGATATAATATTGCTGCTGATGGAGCTTGGGGACCACAAACACAGAAGGCTTATGAGTCTTATATTAAGACTAAAACCTCTACAACTGCTAGTAAATCCAAGTTAAGTCCTGACTTAGAAGCTATTCATGGAACTCAGAATAAGCCAGTACGTATGCAAGAAATTTCTATTAAAGCTAAGAAGCCTATGAGTACAGCTTCTAATTTAAAACAGATGCCAAATACCAGAATGGAACCTGCATATGTTACTAGTGCATTCAACAACCTTTCTAAGTATAAGAAAAACTCTCCTAAGCAAAACTCTTCTAAGATGTCTCCTTACAAGGGAGTATCTGCTAATGAGAAGTTAGTATTGGATCGCTTAGCTAAATACAAAGCAGGTAAACCACTTCGTTAAATTATGTTTGTCCCAGGAGTAAACGGTTCTATAATTCCCAGTGCACCCTCAGGTTCTAAGCTTAAGGGTGCATATAAGAATTCTAAAAAACGTAAGATGCCTAATGGCGGAATAGAACTTGCTTTAGATGCAGCTTCTTACATTCCACCACCAGTAGGTACAGTGGCTTCACTTCTTGGTGCAGGTTTGAATGCCTATCAGGGGGATTATACAGGAATGAGTCTAGACTTAGCTAGTGCTGCTAGTGGTGGAGCATCTAAGTGGTTTGGTGCAGCTGCAGATGCTGCAAAGATGGCTAATTCTGCGAGACTTGCTTCAAGTATGGCATCTAAAGCTAAAACATTTCAAACTTTTTCTAATCCAGTAATATCTAAGACAGCATCAACAGTTAGAGATTTTAGTTCAGCTACGCAAAACTCTCCTTATAACTCAACTATAAGAACTCCCCAGAGGGATAATGCTCAAGTACAATTTAGACCTAATCCTAATTTACGTAGGATGGAAGAAGGCGGAGAAGTAGAAGGTGATGATAAAGAGATGGTAGATGGAGTAGCTGCTATCTTAAGAGGAGTTAAAAGTAAATCAAATAGACTACAGTTAGCAAATAAACTTGCTAAACAATTTAATAGAGAAAAAGTAAACTATGACTTATCTTCTTTCCTAAAAAAATCTAAAGTAAAGAAATAGTATGTTGTCTTTAACAGAAGATCAGGTAACTAAGTACATCACTAACAAGAGTCGTAGTGGAGTTATTTATAAAATCACCAACCTAGTTAATGGTCATTTTTACATAGGAAGTAGCCAGAACTTTATTAAAAGATATTATACACACCTTAATCATATAAGAATAAATAAAAGCTCTTGTACTGTTCTAATTCGTGCAGTTATTAAATACGGAGAGGACAATTTTAAATTAGAGATAATAGAAGAATGTGAAACTCAAGACCTACTTGCAAGAGAACAACATTACTTAGATACTTTATTGCCTGAGTATAACGTGGCAAAGATTGCAGGAAGTAACACTGGAATAAAGAGAAGTAAAGAAACCAAGGAAGCAAAGTCTGCGCAACAAAAACAAAACTGGCAAAATACAGAATACAAAAACAAACACTTAAAACTATTATCTAAGAATTGGAAATCTGGAGAAGCACACAGTATGGCAAAATTGACCGAGTCAGACGTAGTTAAGATAAAAACAAAACTACAATTGGGACATAAGCCAAAAGAAGTTGCAGATATGTTAGGACTTAGTTACTATTCTGTAAAAGACATCCATAGAGGTAAAACTTGGAAAAACGTAATAATATGAAAAAGAAATTAAATAAACTGGGTGTAGAAAATTCTTTATGGAATAACATCCGTGCTAAGAGAGGTTCTGGAAAGAAGCCTACTCCAGAGATGCTTAAACAAGAACGCAAGATTAAAGCTAAGATGGCTGACGGTGGTAAGATGCCTACCTCAGTAGCTAAAGCAAGATTTGTAGCAGCTAATAGTGGAAACGTATCTGAAGCTAGACAAGATGCTTCTAAGTATGGTTACAAATTTATGGCAGGCGGCAGACTTAAAGCTGCTTACATGGCTAAGGGAGGAAACATTGCTAAGACTACTAAAGGTCCAGGAGCAAACTATCGTCCTACTAAACAAGGAGCAGGTATGACTAAGAAAGGTGTAATGGCTTATCGTAGAGCAAACCCTGGATCTAAACTAAGTACTGCTGTTACAGGTAAGGTAAAGCCAGGTAGCAAAGCAGCTAATCGTAGAAAGTCCTACTGTGCTCGTTCATTAGGTCAATTGCGTAGATCCTCTCAGGCTACACAGAATGATCCTAATAGCAGAATCAGACAAGCACGTAGGCGTTGGAAGTGCTAATAACTAAATAAACTAAAACTAAATATATGGCCGCTAAAGCATCTAAATCAAAATCAACTTCTACTGCTTCTAAGTTTAAAGTTAAACCAAAGATTCGCAGAAAGGGAGTAGTAGCAAAAACTAAAGCTTCAAAGTTAAAGTCTAGTAAGAACTACTTAAAGAAATCACGAGGTCAGGGGTAAGCAATTACCCCTTGCTTTTTTTTATTAATCTTGTATATTTGTATAACTAGCTTATTCTCAAGCACTTATTAACATACTAAGTTAATAACATTAATCATTAAAACATGTTAAGAAACAATCTTTTTAAGAGATTTGGTCAATCAGGTATGAAAGAACCTGTAGACAAAATATCTGGAGCAGGTCTAGAGCCTATTCAAGACTATCCTACTATAGAAGAGATAGCTAGTAAGATTAAGCCTATCACTAAAGATATGATGGGATTAGGCAAACCTAAGAATGAAGGAGAGTATGAAAAGGCATATGGAGAGTTGGAAATCTCTCCTGCTAAAAAATCTTCTATTGCTCCTATTACAGAACGTCAAGGTATAGGAGATAGAATGTCTGCAGATATACGTAATCAAGATCAAACCTTAGATGAAGCAGAATATTTTACTACTACTCCTGAAAGTATACAAGATGCTCAAGATGTAAGTAATGAAGTAGCTTCTCAGTATAATCCTAAAACAAAAAAGAAACTTCCTAAATTTGGAGAGGACTTTGGAGATGCATTAAATCTTGGATTACTAGGATTAGATGCAGCTCTTACATATAATCAAGACTTAGAAAATCAACGTAAATTAACTGAATCAATTCAACAAAAAAACTCTAAACCTCTTTACGACTATAACTTTATGTATGGTCCTACTACTAGTGGTGGAACAGAGTATCAACCTACAATCAAAGCCGAAATGGGTGCAAAAATAAATAAACGTTATGCTAGTGATGGCATGAACGATGTAGAGATCGAAGGAGGAGAGTTTATCCAACTTCCAAACTTAGAGACAGAAATAGCTGAAGGACCCTCTCATGAGAATGGAGGTATCCCTACAAACCTTCCTGATGAAACTCGTGTTTACTCTAACAACTTAAAGCCAGAAGGCTCTAAGAAAACCTTTGCTCAGATTGCTAAGAACTACGATACTACTTCATATAAGAAAACCTTAGAGAATCCTTTTGCTAAACAAGTAGATAAGGATACTGCAGGTATTATGATGCAACGTAATCAAAAGATTCTTGATGAACTCTTCAGAGACCAGCAGATTATGAATGGTAATTCTAACGGGGAAGTAGAAGCTAAGAATGGAGCAGGTATCAATAACCCAGGATTTAAATCATTACCTGGTTATGTACAAGCTAAAATTACTGCTAATATGAAAGACGGAGGTAAAAAGAATCCTCAACCAGATGTTACAAGTCTTCCTCCACAACTTCGAAACTACGCTAAATGGGATCCCGGATTTCAAAAGAAAGATGGTTCTATTGGAGCTTATAGATTAGAAGTACCTGCAGGTTTAGATCAAGATGCACTTACTAGTGTAGCAAGGGCAGCTGAGTCTTACGGAATCAGCAACTTAGTTCAAACATCTAATACAAGAATGCAAGGAGCTCCTGGTATTAAAGGATTCCATTCAGGACTTTCTCCTCAAGACTTCGAAAAGAAAATTGTAGCAGAAAGTATAGGTAAAGAACAGGCAGGAAAATTAAATGAATTAGAGACTCGTCAAAAAGCTTTTGAGTTAATGGGGGTGGATACTGAAGGGTATGATGTAAACGATGCTTCTAAATTATATGCTGATGACTACTTTAGAGAAAAAGCATTCTATCCTGCATTTCAAAAATACTTACCTGAAAATAAATTTAGGGCACAAGAAGGCGATGATAAAATGTTTGGCTTTGAGCATTATGATGCAATTAAAGCTAAAACTCCTCCAGGAGAAACCCCAGAAGAAACCCCTAAACAGGATGTAACTGGAGGAACTCCTGTTGGTGAAGTGGGAAAACCAGTAACAGGTAAATACACTAGAGGACAGTTTCCTTTGTATCAAGCTATTCCTGAAGCTATGGGATTAGCTCAAGCACAAGAAATCTACTCTTATGCTATTCCTGAAGTAGACGCTCCTTACGTACGTCCTCAGACTTTAAACATTCAGAGTGAGTTACAAGACATTGATAATATGGGAATGGCAGCTATGAGATCAGGAGCAGATCCTAACATGGCTTACATCGCAGGATTAGACGCTAAACAAAAAGCTTTTCAGTCTAAGCAAAACTTCGATGCTCAGGGACGTTCTCAAGCTGATATGGCTAATGCACAAATGAGTATGCAAGCAGATCAGTTTAATGCTCAGGCTTTTGATCGTGTATACAATAACTTAGTAGGCCAAGCTAGAGATGCTCAGTCTGGAGAAAAGTTAGCAGCAGTTGCTAGTTTAACAGAGAAAAGAGGTAAATTTGAACAAGACGAAAACCTTAAAGCTATGGGTATTCCTATTGTTGCTCCTGGCTATGATGTTAATTCTACAGGTGATATGAGTTTACCTGCAAATATGAAAGCTGCTTTTGACTATTATAATTATATGAAAGATCAAGATGCTAAAGCAACTAAGACAGCTAAAAAAGGAATGTACAAAAAATCTAAAAAGTAAACCATGCCAATTTCAGCACAACATACAAAGTTTGAATATCCAGATTATATTTCTCCTTTACCAGCAGACGACCTATTAAAGTTTGCTCAGAAAAAGCAAGAAATGTATGATGAAGGTGTAGCTAAAGTACAACAGAACATTGACAGTTATCATAACTTACGTTCTTCTATTCTTACTGACGTAGAGAAAGAGTACTTTGATAAGAGTATGGGTAACCTAGTAAAGGCTATTAGTTCAAGCGCAGGATTAGACTTCTCTAACAAAGCAAATGTACAAGCAGTTTTAAACGTAGGTAAACCCTTAGAAAGAGATCAATATATCTTAACAGCTATCTCTAACGGTAAAGAAGTATCTCGTAGGCAAGAACAATTGTCTAAGATGAAGCCTGGAGAACGTAGTGCAGTTAATGACTACTTCTATATGAAGGACGTTAACGACTATATGCAAAGTGGTAAGTTAGGTCAAAAGATCGGTTACGGCAAAGACTATACTCCTTACGTAGATCTTTCTAAAGATTGGATGGAGTTTATGAAGACTCAAAAGCCTAATCAAAACGAGACTTTTAATATGCAATCTGGTATGGGACCTGCTTATATTGAAAAGGTAACCGTAGAAGGATTTAACACAGCAGACTTAGCAGAGAAGTTTAAAGCTTTCATTGCAACTGATCCTAACAAGTTACGTCAGTTTCAAATGGATGCTGGTTATAGTCTAGACCAAATAGGTAAAGATAATGCTTATACAGGTTACGTAGAAGATATGCAGTCTAAGGCTACTACAGCAGCACAGAATGCACAGATGTTTAGGAATGAGGCAAACAGATTAGAAAGAGCATACGCTACTACTAAGTCTCCTACTGTTAAATCACAATTAGAACAGGCTAAACAAAAAGCAACTTACTACGAACAATCTCGTTTGTTAGCAGAACAAAAAGCTTCTACTACCTTAGAAGACTTTGACTTAGGTGAGTACATGGAAATCTACCAAGACAAGTTTGCTACAAACATGGGTAACATGTATGCTAGTCAAAAAGTAAGTAGAGATCTTATCAGCAACGAATACTGGAAAGAAGCTAGAGCAGATGCTAGACAAATGCAAAAGATTAACGCTGATAGACAGACTGCAATTGATATTAATAACTTAAATCAAAAAGTAAGTTTCCAAGCTGACACTTCTGTAATCAAACCTTTGTTACAGAACTTTAGTAAAGTTCAAAGTAGCTTGGCTGTTATTGCAGAACAAGCAAGACAAGATGGAAATGCTGGAGCTGCTTCTAACCTTAATGAAGCTGTACAGAATTTTAGAAGAGCTGAGAAGGCTACAGGAAAAGATCAACTATTCTACATTGAACAAGCACTTGCTAAACTTCCAAAGAGAGGTATCAATTCTAAATATCAAAATGCAATCTCAGCAATCCTTTCAGGTTCTGAAGGCACAGACTACGAGTCTACTAATACCAGACTAAGAGAAGACCTTAGAAACATTAGAACTGCTATAGATAAGTACGGTGAGGGAGAAGATATTAATTTACCTGTAAGTGTAAACGGTATCTTCGATAGAACCTTAGGGGGTATGACATCTTTTGACTTTATTAGAAATGCTCCTAATTTAAATAACTTTTATATAGGTGCAGCTGATATTAGTACCTCTACTACAGATGATGGAGGAACTACTAAGACTACTAGATCTGTGAAGTATTCTTCCGATATAGATAAGAAATAAATTTATCTATCTTTATTAATTACAATTAATTATATTTGTTTACACAGTAATTTTAACTAACTATTAGATGCCACAAGATCCTATAATTGCATTACTTCAGAATCAAGGACTAGATCCATTTACACAATCTAAGCCAGTATCTCGTCTACAGGCTGCTAGTATATCTACATCAGCTGCCGAAATAAGTAGAGCAGCTGCAGCACCTTTTCAAGCACAGTTGACTATTGGTAAAGGAGTAAATGATATTTTAGCAGGAGGAGCTAAAGCAGAGATGCTTAGCCCTTATGAAAACGTATCTAGTTCTATGCTTAAGGGAATTGAGATTCCTCAGATAAGTTTAGACAAAGGAATACAACAAGAGATTAAAGTATCTGCCGATGTATTGAGTAGGACTTTAAGAGAAGGAAGTCTTGAAGAAAGTCAAGCGGCATTAAAAGAACTACGTGATAAGTATAATAATATTTCTAAGTCTGTTTTAAGTAACAAAGAAAAAGAAAACTTAAGACAAGCTTATGCAGGTTTAGTAGAGCAGGTTAACCAGATCAATACGTTTAAATTAGCTAAACAACAGACTGATTCTTTCTTTTCTGAAAATGCTTTAGAGGACAGAGAAAAGGGACTTAAAGACTTTAATGCTAACTCACGTCTTCCTCTTTCACTTAAATCTAAACAAACTAAGAACTCTGACATTATCAATAGTCTTGCAGATTTAGAATCTAATAGAATAGGATCTAGACTATATAACGAAGAAGACTTATCTACTTTTAAATCTACCTATGTAGATACTGATAAGGATCTTTATGCTGGTATGGAAATGCAGTATAATTATGCTGTTAAGCAATCAGTAGATGAAAAGATCAACGACTATCAGAAACAAATCCAAGATTTAGATTCTCAAATTAAGCAGTCATATGATCAAGGTCAGAAGAATGCGTTAGCTATGCAGAAAGCAGGTGTAGTAAAAGAACTTAACTACGCTAATAACCTTTCTCAGAAACTTAAGCCTTACACTAATGAAGATACTTACCTAAAGAACTTCTACCCAGAAGAGTATACTAAGAAAAAAGATAGACAAAAACAGGAAGTATATCGTAATGAAATGCTTGCTGAAGGTGATCAAGGATCTTGGTCAGAAACTCTATATAGAAGTGCTCAGAGTATAGGTTCAAATTTTACCAAACAAATTTCAGGTGCAGCTTATTTTTTTGGAAACAAAGAACTTGGATACAGACTTAAGTCTGCTGCAGAGTCTATTGCTCCTCCTACTTACTTTGTAGGTAAAGATCTAAACAAGAATAGTAAAATAGACGATTCTGAAATTACTAGAGACATTCATGGTAACCGAGTTACTATGAGTCAAGTAAGATGGATAGATAAAAGCGGAGAGTCTCATTGGAACCTATGGGCTCCTGTAGAACAAACTCTTCCTATCTTAACAGACGTACTTACTACTATTGCAATTTCTAAAGGATTAGGTGCAGTAGGTAGAGGTGCAGGATTAACTTATGGTAGGATGGGTGCTGCTGCAGGATTAGGTGAAGCTGCAAATGCTAGCTTTGTAAAAAACTGGGCTCCACGTATTTCTACTATGGGTATAGTAAGTGCTACAACTTTCCCTAGATTTTATGCAGAAGAACGCTCTAACTTTAAGAACTCTGATGATGCATTTAAAGTAGCTACTATGCGTGCGGCTGTAGAAGGTCTTACAGAATCTATTGTACCTGATGTAAACATGTTTAGTGGCAAGATTGCTTACGGTGCTTTAGATCCTGCATTTGCTAAACTAGGTAAATTAGATCCTGCTAGTCTGAGTCGCTTAACAGTTAAGAGAGATGTTCTATTAGGACTATTACCTAAGGGAGCTATATCACCTGCTAAGGCTGCTTTGTTAATGGCTCCTGCAGCTCTAAGAAGAACTCTAACAGGAGCTTCTCAAGAAGCTATAGAAGAACTAGGTTCTTTAGTAGGTAACTATGTTGTAGATCAGTATGCTTCTAATCAAAACTTTGAAGTAGAAGAAACTAATCAACTAACAGGTGAGGCTTTCTTAGATACTTTTGTAGAAGGTTTTATTCCTTCTTTGTTTATTTCAGGGGGTTCTACTTTACTTGCTAAAGGAGCAATGAAAAAAGAACGCTTAGATCAAGCAAGATGGAACATAGCAAACAACCCTGAAAAGTATAAACAGTTAATCGCTAACCAAGTTCAAAACCAAAAGATCACCAAAGACGAAGGTTTAAAAAGAACTGTTGCAATTGATAGACTAGCTAAACAGTTAGACGTTATTCCTGAAATTCAAAACATCAAGAGTCTAACTACCTTATTGGATGACAAAGAAGCTCAGTATAACTTCTTTAATAATGTTCTTTTTCAAGAAGATCTTCTTACTGTAGATACTACACAGTTAAGTGAAGAACAAGTAGAGCAACATAAAGAGTCTTTGGCTAAAGTAAGTAAAGACATTCTTACTACGAAAAATCTAGCTGATAAGTATGCTGGACTAGAGGAGAACGATAAGAAAGCAATCATATCTAAACTGTTTGATAAGCAAGCTCAGGCTGCAACCTCAGAGGATGCTACTCTTTCTTCTATTATGTTTACTGCAGAGCAAACTAAACAAATGATGGTTACTGCTCCTGTAAACGATCCTAGATACGAATTTATTAACGAACAGTATAAGAACTTTCAAAGCAAGGTAGATGCTAATATTAGAACTAGGGTTGAGAACTTTGCTTCTAGATTAGAAAACACTCCAGAGCAAGTAACTCTACTTGAGTTGCAGATGGCACAAGATACCTTCTTACCTGCATTAGAACGCTTAGATGCTTTAGATAAAGGTATGCAGGTAGAGAACTCTCCTATGGCTCCAGAGATAGGGCCTATGCCTGAGAATACTCCTGAGTTAATGCAGGCTATTAAAGATGAATTAGCTTCTAGAAAAATAATATCAGCAGAAGATTTTAATCGTGAAGTAAGTCAGAACTTAAAGAATCCAGAAACCAAACAAGTACAAGAAGCTCAGTTAAGTGTAGCAGAGTTGTCTGAAGAAGAACTTGCTACTGGAGAGCTGAGTGAAACAGCTCACGAACATTTAAGTGATACACAAAAATTTTCTTTAGCGACTAGTTTACAAAATCACAAAAAACAAAAAGATCAGTCTCCTAGTGAGTTAACTGACTTAGAAGAGTTTAGAAACAGAACTCTGTTTAATATATACAAAAGTAGTTTAGAAGGTCTTACTCCTGAAAATCAGGTAGCAAAGATTATAGAGATGAACAAAGTTGCTTTGGGCATAGCTGTAGATACTCCAGCGGTTAATAACTTCTCTGCTAATCCTACTAACACTGCTGTTCCCGTAACTCCTGCACCTGTAGTAAACATACCAGGTCAATTAGACGAAGTAGACAGAGAGGTTTACACTGAGTATGCTAATTACTTGGCTGAGTTTAATCAACAGTTAGCAGACTTCGATCCAACTGCTGATGAGACTCGTACAATGGTAGCTGAGTTTAACAAGAATCTTTTTGACAGTCTTTTATCCTTAGATTCTTTAAACGCAGTTAGGTCTGCTTTGTTGGCTGTTTATCCTGAGAATGTATTAGGAATTGAAGCTATGTATGAAGCAGCTAAGCAGGGTAATATAAACTTAGATTCAATACAATTTAGCCCAAAGAAGAAAGAAAGATTTATTGCTCGTTTAAAAACTCTTATGGGTGAAGCAGACTCTACTCCTGAAACTCCTGTAGTTGAAACACCAACTAATGAAGTATTAGAAGAAGCACCAGAGATTGCAGAAGATGGAGAAAATAATCAAACAGATAATTATGACTCAGCACAAAAGTCAACTGAATTAAGTCTGACAAATCTTCTTAAAGGAACTAAAGGATTAGAACTTCAGTTAATATCTGTAACAAAAGAAGACGTATCCCTTAACGATCCAGCAGTAAATCTTGCTTATAGCATTATGGAGTTTTACTCTGAAGCAGAGCGTTTAGGAAAGAGTCTTGCTATGAAAGTTAGAATTCAAAGCATGATGGGTATTTATGAGTTCGTACTGCCTGCAGGATCTGTAGAAAGATTAAACGAATTAAAACAACTTAAGTCTTTGTCTCCTGAAGAGAAAATAGAGTTAAGAGATTTATTATCTGTAAACAATCGTCCTATTCATAATGAAGGAATGTTGTCTTTCTTAGAAGAGAATCCTTCTGAAATAGGTACTGGAGTAGGTACTGCGTTTGTAAACTCTGACAATAACTTGCTTAAGTTTACAGCTAAAGGAAAACCATCTACTGCTAAGACTGCTTTTGTTTTCATTCCTGCTATAAAGAAAACAGGAATACAATCAGAGAAAGAGATTAGAGAAAGAGTTGGCAGAGGAGAAATTTTAGTATCACCAATTTCAGGAATTGTATCAGGAGTGGATAAAACTTCTCCCTTAACTAACGCAGTAGGTGAAAACATTTATGTACACACAGGACCTGCGACTACTATTAAAGGGGCACAAAAAGTCTATACACTTAAACCTGGGGTTGTGTACTTACAGAAGGAAGATGCTCGTTATCAGTACACAGGTATAAACATTCCTACTAACGGAAGTGATATTCAAATTCTTGTTAATGCTTTTAACAATGGTACTCTTCCTCAAAATATAGATGAGTCTATCAGACAAGATGCTAGTCTATTCTTAAACTACTTAAACAGACAGATAAACTCTACCAAAGTAGGCAAGGAAGAAACTTTAAAGATTAGATTCTTTAAAGGGGCTAATCTATTCCTCTCAACTACTAATGATAATAAACTTATAGTAAAGTATCAAGTAGAAGGTAAGGATGGTAAAAAGTATTTAAAGCCATCTAAGAACCAAGACGAAGACTTGCTTAAGATTGGACAATCTTCTTACAAATTAGTAGATGCAAGATTCTTAGAAGATAACAAGCCTTACACTGCTTTAGTAGTAGATGCTAAAGGTAAAATAAGCACTAAGCAATTTAACTCTTACTCTGACTTTATTAAGAGTCCTGAGTTTGGAGCAAACTACGTAAGAGAAGAGAATAGAACATTCTCTTTTAGTCCTGAGCTTGAGTCTCTGAATACATCTTCAGTTGCTGTGGATGAAATAGATACAACTCCTATTGCACCTATTAGTGAAGTACCGACTACTCCTACTCAACCTGCAGATGCTAGAGCTGATATAGAAAAAAGAACTACAAAAATAATATCTTCTGAAATTGTAGAAAAAGGAAATAGAAAAGGTCAAACAAGAATCGTAAGTCAGACTAATTCTATTACAGATTTAGAGGGTACACTAGTAAGTGTCACAGAGTATGAAGCAAAAGTGGGAGATACTACAGTTGGACTTGGAGGTAAATCCATGACTCTTAAACAATTTAAAGAAGAGTTTCCATTAGACGAGGATTATGTAGGAATATTTGAAGGATTAGATGATGACTCAATTATTACAGTAATAAAAGTAAAAAGAGTTCCTACTAGTTCAAGATTTAATAGTGTAGTAAGTATTTATACTGTCCAGTATGGTAAAATGGATGCAGGCATTAAAAATGATGATGTAAAATATAACGCAGAACTGGCTGCTTTAGAACAGCCTACTCCCCAACCTGCAAAAGGACCTAAAAGACTTAGTAGAAGACCTACACTTTATAAGGATCCATCAGAAGACTCTCTTATTGATCCAGACTTTTTCTTTAGAGCAAAAGCTTTAAGCAACTCTATCACAGGTAGGCAGAATACTTTAGCAAAAGCTTGGGTAGCTAATCATCCTATATTTAAAAATACTCCTTTCATCTTTGATGAGACTATCAGTCATCCTGAAGCTTATGCTGTATGGTCAAAGGCAGGTATCTTCTTATACGAAGGAGCTAACTATGCAGAAGCGTATCATGAAGCATGGCATGAATTCTCTCAGTTGTATTTAACTCCTGAACAGAAAGCTGCTTTGTATGCAGAAGCAAGAGAATTGTATGGAGATTTAACGTTTGTACAACTAGAAGAAAGATTAGCAGACGACTTCCGTGCTTACGCTTTAAGCGAAGGCAAAGAGTTTCCTGCTCTTATCCAACAAGCAAGAAAGAGTAAATCTATCTTTAAAGAGATCTGGGACTTTATCTCTAATCTATTTTTAAATAAGAAAACAGTTGACCACTACTTCAGTCGTTTGTACAAAGGAAATCTTAATGGTTTTAAACGTAGAGAGTCTAATCAATACTTTAAACAACTCTACTCTGGTAAGTACACTTACAATGACGCTGAAGGAGTAAGTCATGCACTTTCTTATGTAGACTCTAAAAAGTACCTAGACGACTTAGACAGTCTTTATGTAGCTACTACTAGTGCTATGTCTAAAGACAAAGGAGTTACGTTTGTAAACATACTAGCTAATCCTAAGCAAGCAAATCTAGTCTACTCTATGATGGCTAAGCGATTAGACTCTGAATATACTCAGTTGTTAGAATCATACGAACAAACTGATAATGTAGAATACGTTCCACGTATTGATGCTATTGTAGACCTTTTAGAAAACTTTGAAGCTACAGTAAAATTCCATAAGCAAAACTCTTTCTTATTTGAAGATAAAGTTAGAAAGGCACTTTTAAATAATCAGATAGTTGAACAAGAAAGTGTCAATGCTGAGTTTGCTTCGTATGAAGCTAGCGTAAACGAAATGTCCCAGAAGCAGTTGGCTTCACAAACTTTAATTAGTGCTCTTAGAACGCTTCCTAGATATGAAAACGGGGTACAAGTATTTCATCCTGTATTTGGAACTCCTCTGTTGAGCGACTTTAGTTCTAACTGGAATATCCTACAACGCAGGTTGTCAGGAGTAAACTCTTACTCAGAACTATTTAGTAGGGTAGAAAACATTGCTGAAGTGTATCCTCAATTTACTGAGTTTCTATCTTATTTGCCTACACCAGAAGAAGACTTAACTTTTACTAGTGACTTAAACTTTAAGAATGAATTCTATCGTATCTTTAGTATGCCTTACATTGAAGGCTACACTACAGACATCAAGAGAGATGAAGATGGAAATATTGAAGACGTAAGAGTATTCCAAGCACAATCATTAGATGCTCAAAACATTAGGCGTTCTTTTGACTCAGCTTTTTCTCTTAACCCTTCTGAGTATTCTTTGACTAATGCAGAGACAGGTACAGCATACTTAAATACAACAAAGTACTTTAATACTTTCCCTGGTATCCCTGCAGTACCTATTGACGAAGAAGAATTTGAAGACTACAATCGTTCTTTGTATAATATGTTAACTCCATTAGGATTTAACTTAAGTCCTAACTCTATTGAGTTGTTTGTTAAGGAAGATCCAACTGTACAGTCTGCTAGAGTATCTTTAATTTATAATAAACTTAAATCTTTATCTCAGGTACAGGCTTACATTGCAACTCCTTTAGCAAGTATTTCTAGTTCTCATATGATTGAAGATAAAGGATCTAAGATTAAAGTAGAAGGAGAAAATACTAGTATATCAAATATTATACAATATGAGGTAGAGGCTAACCCTCAGTATGTTAATGACATGAGGTATAATGCAGTACAGAAACAAATCTGGTCTGTAAACCAACATACATTAATGACTAGAGTTCTTGGAGTATTAAACGATGAGGTATCTTATCCTACATTAGAAGATGTTTACAGAGAACTTCCTCATCTAGATCCCACAAATAATCCCAACACAATAGGTTCTTTTGTATTGTCTTACTTGTTTAATACAGCAGGTAACCGAATTACAGATAAGATGCAGAACCAACAAGTCTACAGAAAAGTAGAACTTGGTAACTTGTTAGGAATTAAAGATAGAGGAGAAGGCGAAAAGACAATTGACTCTAATGAAGCTAAGAAACACTATGCTGATATTTTAGGATTAGTTAAGTCAGGTGTAGAAGAGATTAACCGTCTTAGTGGTAAGTCAACTACTAGGGGATTAATCATGGATCTTCGCTTAAGAAAGTTCTTGGGCTTTAACAACTCTACTAACCAAGTAGATGAGTTCATTGCTTATGGGCCAGCGCAAGTTCCTTACAGTTTGTTTGTAAGTAGAATTCTTCCTCTTATTAAGTCTGAAGTTGAAGTTACTCTTAAGGATTCTGATAAATATAAAATTAGTCCTTTAGACGGAGATGGTTCTCCTAAACTTACATACTTCCATAAAATCTTTACTCCTGAACAACGTACTGCTTTATACGCAGCATACACATCAGCAGACTCTACAAAGTCTTTAGAGGACGTATTTAAAGAAATGCCTGAGGCACAAGCAGTATTTAATAAGTTTCAAGAATACATTGCAAGTAATGTAAAAGGATCAGAAGCTATCTTAGGTACGACTTATCCTGTAGATAAAGTAGATTTATTTAAGTATCATTTCTTCTCTTTTGTTTCTCGTATTGAACAACATAAGATATTCTTTAACCATCCTTACTACTACAAGAATCCTAAAGATATCGAAAAGCGTTTGAGTATGTGGAATGCTTTTGGTTCTTATGCTATAATTGATCAACAGAATATAGATTACTTATTATCTGATAGGTCTGGTTTAAGTATGTATTCTCACAGAGATGCTTTCCATGCACATGCAGGTCAAGTAGGAATTAAAATAAATGCTAATAGAGCTGCAGTAGATCAAATCTCTTACCTCGTTTTAAAGGATGAGCCAATTAAATCCCCTACAGCAAAAGCAAGTAAATTCTACGGTAAGTACAAAGATGCTTATACAAATGATCCTAAATCAGAAAAACAAAATGCTGCAGCTTTCTGTACATTAGATTTCTATCGTAAGTTCTATTCTTTGTCTACAGGTATTACTCTTCCAATGAAGCAAGAGTTTGATCGTCAAGATAAGATCTATAAAAAATACCTAGAGTTACAAAGAGCAGACGAGTTTACTAGAGACCAGCTCAGTAAGGAATTAGAGGAAGAATTAAATAAAGGTCCTTTCTATAAGTTTACTATTAAGAAACTACAGTACGCAGGTCATAACAAAATAGAAAGTGGAGAGTCAGTTCCTGTAGGTCACAAGTATTCTATGAAGCCTATTCTTCCTTCTGAGATTATAGGTGATCCTAAACTCGCTTCTATTCTTCAGAAACTTCATGCTTCTTCTGCAGAGTATGCAGTATTTGAATCAGGCACTAAGTTGTCTGAGACTGTTAAGCCTGTAAGTTTATTTAATGCTAAAGGAGAAGTACAAGACAAAGCAGTACCTGTAGGATTGATTGATCTTAAGAACCTTAAAGAGCAGGTATTAATTGAAAACAAAGAAGACTTTAACAACATCTTCAGTACTCAGTTCCGTAAACTTGTATATAAGGATATCACTACTCCTGACGGAGAAGCTTTGTATGAGTCTTACAAATCTATCATTGAGAATCTTACTAACTTTGATAAACTTAATTTCTTAGAACAGTTAGACGACAAAGAGAAACTTGTAGAGTTCTTGATTCGTGAGATTTCTAAAAAGAATGCAGCAGAGTCTACTAAAGATCTTCTTAGATTAAAAGAAGATGGTACTTTAACTCACAGCCTTGATAGTATGATTGATCGTACTGTTATGGAGAGTGCAGTTGTATCTAGTGTTAAGAATCAAATCATTAAACAAAAGCTTCCTGGTGCACAGAGAGTACAGTATCCTGTATCTTTGATTAGACCTTCAAGGAAGTTAAGATTCTATGATATAGTAGATGGAAAGATTACTAAGGCCGAAGCTATGGTCTCTTTCTCAAAAGGATATTACCCTTTGCTTAATCTTCTTTCACCTGTAGACAAACAACCTATTGGTCAACTAGACAATGAGGGTAATGTAATAAACCCACATACTGCGCTTACTCGTTTGAATGAAGCACTTGCTAATCCTAAGTTTAGAAGTCGTTATGCTAATCAACTTACCATGGAAGCTATTCGTATTCCTGGAGAGAAGCATCGTTCAATGGAGAACTACGAGATAGTAGAATTCTTACCCGAAGAAAGTGGAGAAATTATTTTAGTTCCTGACGAGATTGTAATTAAGTCTGGTGGTGACTTTGATATTGATAAGTTGTTCTGTTATGATCCTGTATTGAATGCAGACGGAAGTTTTACATACGGACCTGAGATTACCTCACAAGAAGCTTTTGAGTTAAAGAAAGATCTTATAAATAGATTACAAGAAAATAAAGAATTGTTTAGAGAGTTCTACCAGGATAAACAAGACCTTATTCAAGACTTACAAGATATCCTTGTTAGTCGTGGTATTGCTGCAGACACTAGAGTATCTGCTTTGTATAAAGAACTTCGTTCCTACAAGTATGTAAACGAACAAGAACTTGTAGACGAAGGTGCTATTACCGAGACAGATCAAGAAAGATTAAGGAAGTGGGCAGCAGGAGAAGTATCTACTGAAAAGAAAGACCTCTCTAAAGACATTAAAAATAGGATTAAGGTACTCAGAGCCACCTTATCAGAGATATCGGATGAAGGACTCTCTCAAGAAATCATAAACATTAATACTAGACTTAGTGTTATTGCAAAAGAAGGAAGAGATATCAAGAACGAATTAAAGAATCTTAGAGGTCGCTTTACAAATAGACTACTTCTTAACATCTCTAATCGTTTATCTCAGCCTGAAATCTTCGAAGACTTAATTGCCCCTAACGACATTGCTAAAGTTACAGAAGCAGTAGAGTTGTTTGGTAGTTCATCAGATATTACTACAGCGTCTCTTACTAACCTTGTCAGTCCTTTATACCAGTTGTATGTATTCTCTTTGAATACTTATAAGACTTCTTTGGGTACAGATGCTAAGAATAACGTATTCCACGCATTGTTACAAAGAACTACCTTCTACAGAGAAGATAAGAACGGTAACAGAAAGTTTCTTTTAGATGCAAATAGAACTGTAGATGGATTCTTAAACTTTAGTGGTGTATTTAACATAGACGGAGATAAGATATCGAACATATCAGGTGAGATGATTAGTGCTCACGTAGATATTGAAAAGAACGATGGTATTGCTAAAATTGGACTTAACAACGTAATCACTCCTGTAGTTAACTATGCTAACATGGCAGGTGTTAGATTCTTTGATATGGTTAAGCTAATTAACTTAACTGACGGAATTAGAAAACAATCTTCTATTATACGATACTCTAGAGGAAAGTCTATAGAGGAAGTTTTAGATGTTATGTACAAGAATGCTTCTGAAGGAAGTGTAGTTAAGTCTTTGATTGATACTTCTAAGAATGAATTTGGAAGAGTTATTCGTGGCAAACTGATTAACAATGTATTTAACCAAATGCTAAAAAACACTACATCAGAAACTTCTAAGGAGTTAATGCTTAGTGTTGAAGACCCTTTACAGGATCTTAGAAGATTTGCACAGTTCCTTGAGCTAGAAGACCAAACAAGAGACTTAGCTACTATTTCATTGGCTACAGATTATGATACATTCTCTCCTCAAAACTTTGAATCATTCAGATCTAACATCTTAAGTTTGATTCCTTACATAAAAGAAGGTGGAGAGAAAGCAGGTATCTTTAACAAGAAAGGTCTGGACGATATCATAAACAACTCAATCATTGCTCCTTTCCAAGTACAACAAGATGTTTTAGATAAGTTTGTTCAAGTATTTCCTATCTCTGCTAATCCTAAGATTACAAATACTATTCTCAGACAGTTTGCAGTAGTCCAGAAGATAAATAGAAAACTAGACTATGATAAGTTCTCCCGTACGTTTAAGAATGATTTGCTTTATGCTTTGTACATTAATAACGTACCACAGGTGGTTCAGTTTGAAGCTTACTTAGATAAAACAAGTCCTGCAAACTTAGCAACTATGCTTACTAACCTTAAGAGTAGACTGCGTAATAGAGGAATTGCTGCTGATAATATTATGTTTGATATTATGAGTGCAACTACAGATGTTGACTCTAAGTATATTAGAACAGGTATCTTGGATACAGACTTAGACTATTCAGTTGATATGTATAAGGAAGAGTTTGAGAGAGGATTCAATTGGTCTCACTCAGAGCTAAATCCTGACAACGCTTTAGACTCTGAACTTATCGGAGATATGCAAGCTTTCTTTAAGGCATTTGCTTACGCTGGTATTATGGGAAGTCAATTAAATAAGAAGTTTGATTCTTACTTGCCTTTGATTCCTGAGTCTATCTACACCCTTCCTATGACTTCTGTTATTGAAAACTTTAGTAGGGAGTTAGATGCTTCAGAAAGTGCAGTTGTAGAAAGAGAGTATACTCCTGAAAAGGTTACTAAGTCTAATTTACCTGATAATGGTTTCTTTGTATTTGGTTCTAATGATAGAGGTGTACATGGACTAGGAGCAGCAAAAGATGCAGTTAAAAACTTTGGAGCAGTTAAAGGTCAGGCAACAGGAAAACAAGGTCAAGCATTTGCAGTAAGAACAAAAATGTATCAGAACGGTAAACTTACTAAGTATAATGACTTAACTGAGGACAATAAGAAAGTAATGGATAGAATGACTGTAGAAGATCTTAATGCATTAAGAATGGAGGCTATAGATAATCCTGACAATAAGTATTATGTTACAGTAATAGGAACTAAGTTAGCAGGAAGAAGTGTTGAACAGATGAAAGATTTCTTTAGTAGAATGAACAGTAAGGTTGGTATTCCTGATAATATAATTTTGCCTGAAGAATTTGAAGTAAGAACAGAATCTGTTAGTGTTCCTTCTGAGTTTAATTTCTTTAAAAACTTCTTAACTCGATTTACTGAGAATCATCCAGAGTTCCGTAATGCAGAAGCGCCTAAGACTATGACCTACTACAAAGACTATCTTTTGTCTAGGGATAACATTGTAGCTCAGTATGAAGCTTCTATAGAGAGTATTACTAAGAGTACTAATGCCGGTTCTAAACAGATGATTTTAGGAACAAAAGTTAAAGATGGGATATACGTAAATCAATCTGCTTTAACTAAAGAAGAACAATTAGAGTTATTTGACTACTTAAAACCTTTCTTAGAGGAACAGGCAGCTAAAACTAATAAAGGGAAGTCCGCAAGTAAGATGATTGGTTTAGGATTAAGGTGGGATTATAAATCGAACAATCCTGGAAAACAAGCAATGAATATTCCAGATGTTATTAATCCTGCAAATAAGACTAAGTATGGGTATTATGATTCTTCTATAAATAACCTACCTCTGGCTCCTATTACTAGTCGTTTCAGGGAGTTGATGCAGAAAGCTTCAGGAGTAGATATGACTAACTATGATGGAGCAATTATTAATTTATACGAGGAAACTACTTTTATTAGTTTACATAATGACGTAGATGAGAGTAGATCTGCTATTGGTTATCCTGTTATAGGAGTCAATCTTGGAGGTACAGGAAACTTCTCTATTGAACCCAGAAATAGTAGCCCTGAACAAATTAATCTTAAGGCAGGTACTGCTTACATTTTTGGAGTTGATGGTGTAAACAGAGAAGTTTGGCATAGAACATTGCCTAAGCCTCAAGACAGTTTCTTACCTGAATTAACCACCAACATAGATGGTAAGACTTACGAACCTGGTTCTTATAGAGTTACGATAACTATGAGAAGAGTAATGCCTTTGGAAGAAGGAATGAATGCTACTCCTTTTATAGAAGAGACTCAATTGCCTAGTCCTGTATCCCAACAGTTAACTTTAGAGTTACCAGTAGACAACAGTTTTGCACTGAAAGATTCCTTCAACAGTCTACGTGAGATCAATAACAACCTAAGTAAAAACTGTTGATTAAATTTTAAATAAACTATATTTGTATTAAGCCATTAACTATGTTTTGTCCTAACCTATCAGATCCTACTATAAAAGCTCAGTTTGAGTCTCTCCAATCTATAGTCCCAGAGTATGCTTATTATCTCTGGGATAAGTATCAGGGAGATGTTCCTGCTAAGTACTATAACCTATCTACTGCATTTATAAGAGATGGAGTGTCTGAATTGTTTGAGTCTAACCCTGAGTTAGTTAACATAGGTACACCTCAACAATACTCTCAGTACTTAGATTCTATCTTTCCTGGAAGTAAAGTAAAAGATATTCTTTATCACAGTAGATTTACTATTGATAACATTAAAAATAAAGATAGGTGGAAAAATGGTTTCTACTCTGGTACTAGAGATCAAGCAGACTTGATGGCTGAAATGGCAGAAGACGGCAGTAATGACCTGATGACAACTGTTGCTTTATTAATTAATATGCAAAATCCTAAAGTAACTGATTTCGTAGATAGAAAAGTTGAAAATTATAAAAACACAAATGATGGTTTTATTATAGAAGCTACTCAAGAAGATGCTTTACAATTAATTGGAGACAGGGATGGGTATAATCCAGAAAACTTTAAAAAAGAGTATGTAGTATTTGAACCAGAACAGATACATATATTAGGAAACAAACAAGACATAGATGGGTTTAAAAAGTTTGTAGCTACTTCTACTATGCCTATTAGTATGCCTACTACTATGTTTAGTAGGAAGGATGCTAAGTTTGTATCTGACAGATTTATTCGCTTAGAGAGACAGTATGACTTCCTTAAAGAGTCTCAAATGGATCCTGAGTACTGGAAACTTAATAGTATCGCAGATAAGAAACAATACGTAGCTAAGAAACAGTTTGATACTGTAGTAAAAGCAATAGAAGGTAGAGAGTCTGTAAGAGTAGCTGATAACAAAATTTACTTATCATCTACCAAAACAGTTAAAGGAGGTAAAGTTCTTTATGGTTATGCGGCAGGTTTAGCTTCAGACATAAATAAAATGTATCCTTTAGTAACTGATGCTTCTCCTGCTTATGCAAGAGAAGATTCTAATGGAGAAGTCTACGTAGAATTTGACTTAAGTGGTCGTTATGCTACCTTACTAGTAGAGGGAGTAGAGTTCCTAGAAGAAGAATCTATGAGAGCAGAGATAGAACTAATGGATATTCATGATGCTATTCGTAGAGAGAAGGCTGCTATCATGGAGAAATTAGAATCTGCAAACGAGGTAGTCATTGACGGAGAAGTTTATGCTTACACAGGATCAATGTTCCAAAAAGGATTTGCATTAACTCAAGCCCTTAAAGACCCACAGATTAAAAACTATACTAAGTTACTAAATAGATTGGTTTCTAAATTTCCTGGAGTTACTTGGAAGTGGAACACTGAAATACCTGAGGTAGCAAAAGTAAACTTAGCTACAGGACAGATAGAAATTAATCCTACTCTTATACAAGAAGATACTCCTTGGCATGAGTTCGGGCACTTTGTAGTTAGAGGAATCAGAGAATCTAATCCTGAACTATTTGAACAGCTTAAGAAAGAAGTAGAAACTTTACATAATGAAACTCCTAATTCTTCTTCGTATTCTCATGTAGAAGCTTCTTATCCTGAGTACTTAGGAACAGATTCATTCTGGGAAGAAGTTATCGTAACTGAGTTAGGAAGACAAGCTGCTAGAAAAGAAAACAGAAGTTTGTTTGACAAGGTACTTGATTGGTTTAAATCTCTTATTAAAGACCTAGGAGGAAGAAGTACTGAACAGTTAGCTATGTCTAGTTTAGTAGACTCTTTAGTAGATCCTAGTGTTGCTTTTGAGACAGAGTTCAACGAAGAAGCAGTAAGTGATTATATGTTCCAAAGGATTGTTCCTGCAGAAGAAGTTGATGCACTTACTAGCTATGTAAAGATTTCGCCTAATGATCCTTTTGTATTCCAAGACTACGCAGAAAAAGTACAAGTAATCGCTAATGCTATTAGTGAGACTGAATTTAAAAAGATCTTAGACACAAACAAATACTTAGGCTTAGGTAGTGAGTCTCTCCAAAGAGCATTAGCTGCTATCAAAGAAGTTAAGAACATTGTAACTAAAGAAGATGTAGCCGCCTCTGTATTAGAACTTGCAGATTACTTACAGTACAATGCACTTTACTTAACAGGAGTTGTTCGTCACTTAAACAACATTCTAGAAGATCCTACTATCCCTTCTGGTAAAAAGCTAGGAGACTTGCATAGAGGTTATAAGCAAGCTTTAGCTATTGAGAAACATGTTAAGAAGATAGAAGCCTTGTTTACTACTCGTGCTTTAGATGAGATGATGCGTAGTGAAGTCCAGAAGGATGCTTTCCTTAAGAACCTTTCTTGGATGCGTACAGCAATTGCTACTATTAAGAATGGTCATAACAATAAGATTGTTGATCCTGTAATAACTGAACTTGCTGATACCTTTAAGGCACAGTCTAAAGACATTGAAGATTCTTTCAATAGAGATATAGAAAAGTTAAAGTCAAGGACACAAACTGCTACTATTACTAAGAGAATCAAAGAGTTAGAAAAAGAAAAGCAAGATAGTTTGCTTACTCCTGAGAACATTAAAAAGTTCTTAGCAGACACTAACTCTCCTTGGTACTTAGCTATTGACTCTGCAATGGGAACAAAGAACCCAGGAGTTCAGTTGATTGCTAACTACATAAGAAGTATTAATAACGAGTTTCAAGAAAACTTAAAGCCTATAGCTAGTGAGTGGCAAGATCTTATGGATGATGTTGCTGCTAGTGAAGGAGGATTTATAGGTTCTGCATTAGATACTAAAAAGTTTTTTGAACCTTTCATTAGAGAAACAGTTCTTTATGAAATCATTGATGGTCAATTAGTTAAAGACAAAAAAGTTCTTTCGCTTAACACAGAAGTTAAAACAGTTGAGTTAGGTAACAGAATTACTGAGTTAAAGCATACAATTGATTTTGGAGCAACCGAAGAAATCAGAGAACAAGCAGAAGAAGATCTTAAGAAATTCTACGAGGAATACACAGAGCGTCCATTTACAGACGACTACTACGAGATTCAAAAACTTCTTCCAGATGATATTAAGTTTAAACGTAATCAAATCTACCAAGAACTTGCAGCAATTAGAGAAGAGTTTGGTACAGGTATCATTGAGGACGAAATCTTAGAACGCTTAAGAGACAAAGAACAAGAGCTTTACGAGTTAGAAAGACTTTATACAGAAGATGGAACTCTTAAAGAGGGAAAACCTTTAGAAGATGCTTTAGCTATTCAGGCTTGGAAAGAAGGTAAAAGATCTGCTAACGTTGTAAGTTTTGTTCTTACTTCCGACAGTAAAGCTGTGTTTGAAAGGATGCTAGTAGATAAGAAAGCACAGTTAGCTAAATCTTTAGCAGCAGCAAAGACTACTCAACAAAGAGATGATGCACATAAAGCTTACAATAACTGGGCGAGTATCTACACAAGAACTGTTTACACTCAAGAGTTCTACGATACAAGAAAAGATATTTTAGACGAAATTCAGCGATTACTTAGCGACAGAGGTTCTCTAAGTGATATGTACTCTGAGTTGTTTAATCTTTTATTAGGAACAAGAGATACTAATGGGGTTTACAATCCTGTAAGTATTACAGACAAACAAGTAAAGAAAGCAAAAGAAGTAGAAGAACAGATCGAAGAGATTAAAGCTTTGCTTAAGCAAGATAGTCCTTTAAGTGATGCTGTAAAGGGAAGACTAGGAGAACTAATACAGGATTTACAAGCCCTTCAAAGCAATGTAAACTCTGAATACTATACTAACGCTGTAGACAATCAATTAAAAGCAATCAGAACTAGAGTATTTACAGAACACACTGATTGGGATGTAGACTCTGTTGAACGTGAGACTAACATTAGATTTAAAAACTCTGACTGGTATAAGAATAACCACATTACTAAGTATAGATATGACCCTGAGATTAGAGGTGTAGTAGCAGTACAAGAGCCTATATTTATGTGGAGAGTTACTAGACCTAACGATCCTAAATATATTGAGACTGATGCTCCTTCTTCTTTGTGGTATAAGTCTGTAGTTAGTCCTAAATACAAAAACGATAACTATAAGCCAGGAGAAGTTACTTTTAAATCAGTAACAGGTGGTCCTTACTATAACTCTGCTTACAATAATTTATCAAACAATCAGAAAGCTTTACTTGGTAGAATGAGAGAACTCCACTACCGTAGTCAAGAAGGTCTGTATCAAAAAGATAAGTTAGGAGATTTGATTCCTGGTATGAGAAAGACTAGGGGAGAGTTTATAGACTTAGTTAAACTTAAAGCAAACACCATCAAACAATTCTTTAAAGGAATTAAGAACTGGTTTACAGGTGATCGTGAGGCTTTCTCTGAGGAAGAAGATATCTACGGAGACGCTTATCAAACAGATGCGTTTGGTGATCCCGTAGTAAGAGAGTCTAGAAGACTATTCAATCGTTATGCTCGTACTCTTCCTATAGAAGAACAGTCTTATGATATTATGACTTCTATGGCTTCTTACGCTACTTCTTCTGAAAGATTTAAAGTAATGCGTAAGTATCAGTCTACAGTCCTTACTATGGAAGAAGTGTTTAACCAAGGTAAGTCTGAGTCTCTTTCTTCTAAAGTAATTAGAGATTTAGTAGACAGAGAACTTTATGGTAAAGTACTTGAAGACAAAAATGATTCTAAGCTTTTACGTAGAACCAATAGTATTATTAGTGGTGTTTCTAGTTTAGCAGGATTTAAAACTCTTGGTTTTAGTCTTTTAACTTTACCACAAAACTGGATAAACGGTTATCTTAAGATATTCTCTCAGCTTGGATTTTATCATATCACAGCTAAGGATATGGCAAAAGCCTTTGGAGATACTCTAGGAGTTAGTAAAGAGTTTTATTCAACCTATAATCAATTTGGTAATAAGAGTTATAGAGTTTCTTTAGTGGATTACTTTACAGGTACTCAGTCTATGGCTAACCAAGCAAGTGAAATTAACAACAAAGGTTTGGTTAAGTATGGTAAAGCATGGAAAGCAATTTCTACGCTTAGGGATTTTACTGAATTTGACATATCAGCTGTAACGACTTATGCTTTCTTAAACAAGTACAGAGTGCCCTTAAAAGGATCAACTACTACAATACCACTAAAAGATGCATTCGAGTTAGTAAATGGCGTTATACAGCCTAAAAACAACGTAGACGTAGATCCTAACTTTATTCAACAAGTAAGAATGAATATTCAGTTGGCTAACGAAAGGGCACAAGGTATTTATTCTGTTGAAGCTCAGCCTACTGCAATGAAGAATGCTTGGTTTAGGTCTCTTATGTTCTTGAAGAAGTGGGTTATACCTGATTTAAAAACTACTTGGGGATCAGACACTGTACATTATGGTGCAGGTATTCGTACAATAGGTTCACACCAAGCAGCAATGAGATTTATCAGAGATGTTGTATTGTTGGATAAAGGAAACTTTGTTAGGACTTGGTCAACTAGTTCAGAAGTACAACAGGCAGGTCTAAAACAGTTTGCAGTTTCTTTAGGTACTTACACAGTTCTTGCTAACTTAATTATTCAGATGTCTCTTGCAATGGATTGTGAAGAGGATTCTGAAGCAGATTGGAAAGACTATGTTTGTTTAGGATTAAAGAGAACTACAAACGAAGCTGAAGGTGTCTTCACTCTTTGGGGTATGAATGAAATGAAGTTTACTTACATTTCTGAACAAGCAAACGGTGTATCTATCTTTGAGAAGATTGGTTGGGCAGCTTTAGGTCCTTTTAGTGTATGGAAAAAATTCTGGACAGATGAAGATTTGTGGACTTCAGATCCTTACTATCGTTATAAGTCTAACTCTAATCAAGTAGATTGGGATAAAACTCATCCTATGCAAGCAGGACAGATTGGATTAGCCGTTTTAGGTATGGAATTTTTAGGACTTAGAGGATCGTTTATTGGTCCTAAGTCTATAGAGTTTCAGAACAGAGCATTTAATGATTATGCTCCTAAAACTTATACCAAAGAACTTAGGACTAGATACACTAAAGATCACGAGGGTCTTGAGATTATGCCTACAAGAACTCGCTTAGCTCAAGAAAAGAAATTCTTTAAGAAACAACTTAAAGAAATTCAAGAAGAGATAAGAGGATATAAAGCAAAAGGAGAACCTGTACCTGCAAGTCTAGAGAATAAGTTAGTTAAACTTAGAGACTCTTACAGAAGTAGAGTAGAAGATATTAAGGAAGGAAATACAGAAGAAGGAATTTCTATTGCTTATCCTTTCATGGATATAATTGGAAACAGAAGAGGACTAGATATTACCCCTGAGCCTGAGGAAGAATAACTTGACTTTATTTTTAATTAAAGTATTTTTGTTATACGGACTAAGGTCGGACTTAACAGTCGTAAAGATAAATATTTATGGAAACACATGACATTCTCAGAGAGCAATCAAAGAAACTTCGTCACATCGAAGGTCAACTTTGTTGCATCAACGCTAGCGTAACTGCGGAAGCAGGTATGAACGGCAGTAAAGTAATCTCAGGCACATCACCAGTTACAGGTACTTTTCAGTACTTTGTTGTTAACGCATCAGCTGTAGTTAGTGCTATCTTGGATCAGAACGCAGCTAGTCTTATGACAAGCTTAGGTCTTTCAGGAGTTACTTTGGCACCAGGAATGAAGATTAGCGTAGCTAAAGGAACAACTATCTCTTCTATAACACTTGCTTCAGGATCTATTATTGCTTACAACGCTTAATTGATGAAGACCCTTTTAGTAACTATCACCACAGTATGTGCCTTTTTGGGCACATATTTTTTAAATCTAACTGCAGATAACGCAGAACAATACTTAGCGATTGTTGCTGTTGTATTTGTAGATGGATTTTTTGGTGTATGGGCAGGTACTAAGAAGATTGGTTTTCAAACAAGAAAAGCAGTTAAAGTACTTCAGACTTTGTTTGCTTGGGTAATGATTCTTTCTGCTATCTTAATGGTAGAGAAAGGATTTGATGGTACGTTCTGGCTTTCAGAAACTTTCTGTGCTCCTTTTATTGTTTTCCAACTTATTAGTGCTCTTAAAAATGCTAACACAGTAGGAGTAATAAACAACAGTGTACTATCTCAGATCTTAGCAAAGATAGATCAACATAAATTTAACCACGATAATGAAAAACCTCTCGATTAAACTTAATATTATCTTTTTCTTCATCATTGCTTACTTACTTTTTAAGTATGAGTATGTACAGGAACAAGATACTAACCAAGTAATATCTTTTATTGATTCTATAGATAAACAAAACGATACCTACTTTGAAAAGATTGACTCTCTAGAACATATAAAGCACGAAGAGTATTTCCGTTACGAACAAATCACCCTAAAGTATGACACAATTCAGATTGCTATTGACACTATGCCTGATATTGACGGCACAAAATTCTTACTCACAATCAGTAGACAGCTTACCCTTAAAGGAGTTGAATGATGAGTTCCTAAAAGGAATTCAAGCACGTGAGAGAGTAGTAAGTCTTAAGAAGATTATCAAGACAGATAGCGTTCAGTTATCCTTGTATAAAGATTCTATTATCCCTAACTATAAAAAGGCTTTAGATACCGCTAAAGTAGAGATAGTTCGCTTAGATACTAAAGTTAGGTCTCAAGCAGAAACAATTAAAACTTTAAAGAACGTTTTGAAAGGCGGGTTATTTGCTATAGCTTTGTTAACCATAGGGTTAATACTTTAACCTACCAGCCTATGATGCCAATCTCAAAACAGATTATCCAACACTACATGGATAATCCAAATACGGATGAGTCAGCTTTAGAAGTTGCTATTCGTTTCAACTACCAACCAGAAGTATATAATGAACTAAGAGCTAAGCGAGTTCGTGACTTAAAAAGAACTGCTATGTATAAGTTGGGTGCAGATAAACCTTTAACGCCTAACGATCAACCTACACAAATTACAGGAACTTATGATGAGAATCTAGATAAAGGTACCCTTGAGGTATCTAAACTAGTTTCTACTCAGCCTAGATCTTCTGAAGAAATCATCGAAATCCACAAAATAGATAGATCTAAGTGGAGATTAGTACAATATTGGAGTAAAGAAAAACAATCAGGTTGGCTAGTGTCAGCCTTATTTGCTTCTATAAAGCCTGAGGATACTTTTCCTCAAGACATAGAGAACGTTCTCAGAGAGGTTTTTCTAGAATCTAATATAACTCCGTACCCAACACCTAGAAAGTCTCCTATAGCGTCTAAGAGAGGCTTATTCGTCTACATGAGTGACAAACACGTAGGTGCTCTTACTCATCCTAACTCTATTTTCAACAATCAGTACAACGAAGATGTCTTCGAAGTACGTATGATGAGAGTATTAGAAGAGATAGAGAAGCAAGTAAAGACCTATGGAAGGTTAGAAGATCTTTTTATTTGTGATTTAGGAGATTCATTAGATGGTTGGAATGGTCATACTACTAGAGGAGGACATGCACTTCCCCAGAACATGAACAATAAGGAGTCTTTTATGACTTATCTTTATGCTCATAAGCGATTCTTTGATCTTTTAGTAGAAAAAAACCTAGCTAATAACATTCATGCTATTATGCAGACAGAAGATAACCACTCAGGTTCTTTTGGCTACATAACTAACCAAGCACTAACTCTTTATTTAAATACGGCTTATCCTTTTATCAAAGTAACGATAATGGAGAAGTTCTTAGAACATTTTGACTATGGAAAACATACATTTATTTTTACTCATGGAAAAGACTCTGAGGATCTTAAGCATGGTCTTCCCCTTTTCTTAACTGAGAAAGCAGAAAATTTCCTTAACAAGTATATAGATCACCACAATTTAGGAGAGAATAAAAACATCTCAATAGTAAAAGGTGACCTACATACAGAGAGCATGCAGCAAGTTTACAAGTTTAGATATAGGAATGTATTGTCTATGTACGGCTCTTCTAAGTGGATAATGAATAACTTTGGTCCTGGTTATCCAGGAGTTTCGTTTGATTTAGTAGAAAAAGATACGGATTTAATATATTCGTTTTATATTCGCTTTAAATAAAATTAAGATGATTAAGATAGCAGATATAGATAAACTTATAAACCAGTTCTATTTAGACTCAGAGAAGGATGGGTTAGCAGTAAGACCTAATGTGGTACTGCTTACAGAGGATCAGTTTGAGGATCTATTAAAAGAAATGGGAGTAGAGGAAGAAGACGATGTTGTGATAGAAAGTATACTAGGATTAGATGTCGTCATAGCAAACGGGATAGAACATCCAAGAGTAATAAGATTATAAAAAAAGGGGCCCTATTAAGAGCCCCTTTTCTTTTGGTTGGTAAACTAAATAACTAAAAACTAAAACTAAATAAACTAAAACTATGATTACATCGCTTGTGGTCCTCCTGTAGCAGCTAAGAAAGCAAGAACTTCTTCTTTTACTTTCAGCTCTACTACGATTGGCTCACTTGTGATTTCAAATTTAGTGATTTTTACTGGAACTTTTTGCTTAGTTGCAGGATCAATTTTGTATTGATAGTCTACAGGGTTAAGTTTATCAGCGTTACCTTCTAAGACAACGGCTAAACCATTCTCTGTAGGGTAAGTCATAAGAACCTTGTGGATGTTAAAAGAGAAACCTTTCTTGATGATCAATTCCATCTCTTCACCGTTCTCTACTTTTTCTTTTTCTGTGTAATAGAATAACATATTTGTCTTTTTAATTACCAAACGATAGCAATGTCTCGATCACTTACCATGATCTTTTCTTCTCCTTCTACTTCAACTAACTCTGCTGATTGAAGGTACATGATGTTTACATAAACGAAGTCTCCTACTTTTACGTTGGTTACTTCTTCTCCGAGAGCGTATACTTCTAAACGCTTAAGGTTAGCCAACTCTTTCATGTTCAACTCTTCTTCCATCTCTGGTGTAAGTTGAATGAGTCTTTCTTCTCTCTTAGGACGGTTGAGTAATACTCGGTGTCCTTTTACTGTGATTGCCATATTGTTTTAATTTGTTTTTGCTTTGATTACATCTAGACCTGCTGCTATTAATAGTTCTAATCCTGTTCTATCTCTATAATCTTCTAGATATACAAATGTAGTGATTCCACTTTGAATAATCAACTTAGCACAATGCACACAGCATGCATGAGTACAGTACATAACGGCTCCTTCTGTACTGATAGGACTCTTGCATGCTTTAGTAATTGCATTGGATTCTGAGTGGAGTACGTATTCAAAGGTTGTATCATTCTCTTCACATACATTTGGAAACCCTGAAGGAGTTCCATTATACCCAAAAGAGATAATGTTTCCGTTCTTTACGATTAAAGATCCTACCTGGAGTCTCTTACAGTAAGATTCTTGAGCGATTCTTACAGCTAAATCTAAGTAAAGTTCAGACTTATCAGTCTTAGGCATGTTATATATGATAGGTATTTTATACATTATTGTTTATTAAAAATTGTTCAGGTGGTACAAATCTACAAAGTTCTCTTGGTATTCTGTAGAAATAATCTTCTCCAGATCTTTCTCTCGTATTAATATATAACCTCTCTAAGTACTCTTTTTTAAAAATCTTATCAGATCTTACAATTAGAGCTGCATATGTTTTACTGCTTATAATTATATAAAAGAACAAATGATCTTTACTAAATTTTTTCTTTCTATCTAAAAAAGAAACAGTAGAATATGGAAAACTATTCATATCAGTAAAAGCGGTATTTTTCATTTCTACTTCAAAGAAGTATCTTTTACCGTCTTTGTAGGCTACAATGTCTATGTTGTAATCTTCTTCCTCCTTTGGCTCAATTGTATAACCATGACTTTCTAAGAAGGAACATGTAAGTTTCCTTCCTAGAGCGTCATATCGGTCATATTGATCTTTTACAAATTTCAAAACTATCTTAAACTGAGTTCAAATCTAAAGATTTCTTTTGGAATATCTACAACTACGTCTTTAAAATTTATATCACGATGTAAAAGAGATTTATAATCTTTGGACATGTCATTAAACCTACCTTGCTTAAACAATTCAATGTCTCTATGATATAAAGAACTAGGTCTAAAGACATACATAACCATGTTATCTACTTCATAATAGTCGTAGAAAGAGTCAAATCCTGTAATTTTAGTTTCAAACATCTCAAAAGCATCTTTGTCTGTAGGCTTAAACAAAAAGAACAAACAGTTAGTGTACTTACTTTTATACCCGTAATCATCTATGTAAACATTAACTAACCCAAAGTTAGCAAGTAAACGAGCAGCATTAGCCCCTGATGTAAATATCATGGGGCTAAGAAACTTGGTGGTATTGTTTGTAGTATCTGAGTACACTTTACACAATTCTAAGTCCGTCATTCCAGTAGTCCTCCATTGTATATGCCCACATATCGTTTTCTGAGTGCCATTTTAAGCGTTGAATTGCTTGGTGGAACCCTTCATACTCCTTACCTAAGTAAGTGCCTCCCATCTTTCCTAAATCCATTAGCTTGTCTGACATCTCATAGATCAAAGGACTACCTGGATACTTCTGACTTTCTACGATAAATCTAAAGTTATGTATAGTCAAGTTCTCTCCGTAGATACTTAGGTCTGTCTGCTTAAGAGCTTCTGTGTAGAAAGCTGCTTGGAAATCATATCTGTGCTTAAGCAACATCTCTACCCAATAGTTTAAAGAAGTTGTGGTTGTTTTAAGGTCAATAGGATATAAGATGTTGTTCACTGTGTCAACTACCACTAAATCCAAAAGACCCTTACAAGCAATTCCTTCGTATTCAAACTGAAGAGACTGTTGGGTAAATACTTTAAACTGTGAATTCCCTACTACGTACTTAGAAGTAAAGGAACTCATCTTAAGAGTGTTGGCTACGTTCTGAATGGTTGCATACTGAATAGGACTTACTACTTTCTTTCCTTCTCCAGCAATCAAGTCATCATAATAGGCTTTACCCTCTTTCTCGAATCTCTCTCTCACCTTAGCAAGAGTATCACGCTTAAATCCTGCTAATTCGTAGGCTATGTTTTCTGCCATAGTATCATTACGATTAGCAAATAGATGCCATACAAAGTCTCCCATCTGTCCTGTAGGTCTTTCTACAGTACTAAAATAGAATTGCTCCATGAAAACATCCTCTCCTTGAGTTAATAATAAATCTACTCCGTCACCTATAACTGTTACTTCTGCTGGTTCATCCATGTCAGAATTAGGATCGTAGTTAATATAAAGATTAGGGTGTAAAAGTATTTTCTTTAGCCTACTCTGGCTTTGTGCTGTGTTGGATAAATAATCCTCGTCTAAAATCATTGCTTCGTAAATTTAATAGTTAGTGTAAACCATAAGAACCCTAAATGAATACTAAACCTCTCTCTAGAGTTAGTGCGACTAAAAGTTAATATGGGTAAAGGATAGAAGAACCAATAAGGATAATTCCTTTGGCCTTTGGTTAGTTTGGAAAAGTTACTTACTTGGATCTTCATGGGTCAAATCATTAAACTCAGGCTTCTCCCTTAAGATATAGGCAATAAACATAGCATTACATTGTATGTGTCCTATATGGTGGATAAGAGATTCTTTGTCGTGAGACTCTCCTGATAACAAACTAAAAGTATGTCTCAACATACTCTCTAATACTTCGCTAGCTGGCATTCCTTTCTTCCAATTATCTTTAGCGTATTTCTTAGCTCCGAACTCTAGTACTTCTACCATAGGTTCTAAAGACTTAAAATCTACTAAAGACCACTGAGCCTTACCTTTGTTGTAGCGTAGTGCTTGACTACCCTCATTATAGTCTTCCATAGCAGGAAAATCGTTAGCCATAGTTAACGTTTTAAAGCACCTGTAGTAGTTTTAGAAATAGGATAAGCAGGAACTACTGTAAGAACAACTCTTCCAAATTTCATAGGAAGAACATTAGTTACAATAGACATTACTTCATTACAGTTTACTATAGTTCCTAATTGGATAGTTTGACTGTACTCATCTCCATAGTAAGTGACCATGTTTTCTCCATAAGCGTAGGAGTGTGCGACATCAGGGGAGCCAACAGCTTCCACTTTGTCTGATTCTGTGCGGGGTTCTATAATATATAACATAATTTTTAGTCTAGTTCTGGTACTTCCACTCCCAGGATTTCTCTTGCAAATAAAATCACATCTTGTATAAACTTATGTACTTCGTCCTTCTTACCGTTAGATAACGATAGAGGAGTTTTAATAAACTGTCCTTGGAACATAGTCTCTTCGTAGAAGTACTTGTCTTTAAGGAATGTTACTACGTCCTCTTTGCTATATACTTCGCCTGTAAGCGACTCAAAGCCTGCTTTTACTATAGGTACTAGGGTACTATAGAAATAAGCTAACTGAGGGTTTGTTTTCTTAGAATCTATTCTAGTAATACAAACTTCTACATCTATACTCGGATCTTGTTTCATAAGTTCTTTAAAGTATGATTGCATTAACTCTTTATCTCCCTTAAGATAAACGTTACCATCTATATTAAGGGAGAGAGTTGCAGGTATGTAAACTCTATTTATCATTAGTTCTCTTTTCTATTTCTTCCAAAAGCAAAAATGCCAACTCTTCGTCTTCTTCTATCTGGTTACTTACGTTTCTCTTCTGCAAATATCCGTCTAAAATTTTAATAAAGTAAGCATTTTTTGCTTTTGCTTCGTTAATTGCTTTCCGTAAATCGTCATTAACAAACTCACGGATAAACTGATACTGTGTGTTAACTGCTCTAGCAAGAAGATAAGTTCTTCTTACTTCTTTTAATTGTTCATCTGTCATTACACTACTGCTATCATAGTTTATTTTTTCTTAAGAGATTTAATAATCATTCTAATCTGTTGACCTTCAAGTCTCAATTTATGAATTTTTTTATCTATGGTAACCAATCTTTGGTGTAAATACTCTGGGGTTAACTCTCTTAGTTTTAAAATTTCTTCTTGTTTCATAATTACTTTTTCCAAAATTTTTCTATGCAAGGATCTGCTTTGAGAGGAACTCTCTTACAAAACTTAGCACCTGCATCTACCATTGCTTTTTCTAATTGTGCAGCAGCCTGTTGCGCAATTTCCTCAGGTGTTTCTATTAATATCTCATCGTGTATTATATTGACTATCAATACTTTAAACAATAAGTTATTAGGTACTAGATACTTAGTCCAGAAATACACACAAGCTAACTTAGTAATCTCTGCGGATTCACCTTGGATAGGATAGTTCAAAGACATGCGTTCAATGTCTCCACGCTTTCTAAAGAATTGACTTACCTTTTCTTTCATCTCTCTAGCCGTAGGTGTGTTTGCATTCTTCATCTGCTTGTACCTGTCCCAGAAATCTTTGTTCATCTCGTTCTTAAGTTTAGAAAACTCATCGTAGTAATCTACGTAAGACTTTTTACCTGTTACGGGTGAGATAAGAACATAGCCATTCTCTACACCAAACTTCTTTGCTTCAGTAAAGTAAGCTGCTAATCCTGGGAAGGCTCTAAAGTATGCATCATAGATAGACTGACCTTGTTCTACATTTAGTCCTAGTTGATCTGCAATACCAATACCTGAGCCACCGTAGTTAATAGCAAAGCCTGCAACCTTAGCTGATTGACGCTTATCTTTGTGTTTCTTTTTGATGTCATTAAGATCCATACCATCTAACTCAGGATACATCTTGCTCGCAATAAAGCTGTGCATATCACCCAAGTCATTATCATAGAACTCTAAGAGGTTTTTATCTAGACACTTGTTAACTAATACAATTTGTTCTTGGCCTGTATAGTCACAACCTACTAGAGTGTTTCCTTCTGATGCTACAAAGCAAGATCGAGTTTCTTGGTCTGAGGGAATGTTCTGAAAGTTAAAGTTCTTTACGTCTCCTGATTTACCACCACTAGATAAGCGTCCTGTGTTCATCAACTGCTTAAACTGTGTGTGAATTCTTCCGCTTACTGGATTAATTTGATCTATCCAGTTCTGTCCGTAAGTCCCTATGTCTTTTTGAGCTCCTTTAAACTTTAAATAAGTCTCAATAATGGGGTATTTTGAGCTGTATTTTACTAGATGGTTAGCTTCAATGGTGTCTTTAGTCTTTCCTTTCTCTACTACTTTAGTGTTTACACCTAGTGCCTGAAAGAATTCTACTACCTGTGAAGGTGAGTTCCAATTCACATTAACCTTAGTCGAAGAAGAGAAGAGGTCAAGTTGAGAGTCGATAAACTTTTCCATCTTATTATCTAGGATGAATTGGTTTAACTGTGCTTCAGCTTCATCTGCTATGGCTTGTACTTTGTTTATCTTAGCTGTCCATTGCTCTACGTCTAGTTTCATTCCTGAATACTCGATGTAGGCTAGTACTAATACAAACTTATTGTCCAAATCAATGGACACTGAGGTACCATCTGCTAGCTGTAAGAATTCTTGTTTGTCCTTTAATTCGTGTAGATACTTTACGTCATACGCAGAGTACTTTACGAAACCTTCAGTAAGTCTACCTGTAATATTTAGTCGCTCTTCTTTGCTTAGTATGATTCCACAATGACGTAGTACACAAGCAGCAAGTGAGCATCTATGGCTTTCTATACCTAGGCGAGATGTTTTTTCTCCTAAGAAGGTATCGTATACCTTTGTTGGAATTACCCTATAATGATAAAGGAATCTTAGGTCAAACTTTAAGTTATGACCAATAAGACCCTTAGTCTCTAATAACTCTTTGTATTCGTTGATGTCAATCGTAGTTAAGTCTATTACGTATTGAACATCGTTATCTCCTAACTGAAGAGTATACAGTTTAGTAGTGTAAGGATCGAAACCTGAGGTCTCTGTGTCCAAACCTATCCACTCTAACTTGTTTAAGTATTCGAGGGACTCTTGTACTGTAGTAAGGGTAATGTCGGGTAAGGAGATATCTTGTTTGGTAACTAGATATATCATTTTAAAATGGGTCCTACTATCTTGTTATAATCATTTAAAGCCTGTTTAAGCTTTTCATACTTCTGTTCTTGTGAGTAGTTGCCTTGTTCAATATCGGTAAGGCAGGTTCTGTACACATCGTAGATAAGCTTTCTATCGTGGTTACTTAACTTAAGAATCTTATTCGAAAGTTGTAGCATGTCTTCTGTGGTATCTTCTCCCCATATCTTGTTTAGGGATTTACCTAAGTTCCATACGTGATGAGGGGTATAAAGATTGCACTTAGGGCAAGCTGGCAATAAGTTAGTTAAGTGATAACGAGTAGATACTTTAGTTCTACCTACAAAGTGAGCACATTGAAGTCCTTTAGGATCTAGAGTAATTTCACAAGCATGGCACTTATTGATGTGTGCACCTCTTACTAACCATGATGTTATTTGATCTAACTTGGTTTGAGTAATAGTTTCTTGTTTGATCTTACGTTTGATTTCTTTGCGGACTTTTTGCTTAGCTTTCTTTTCTTTTACTACACATCCTGCACAAAGTCTTTTAGTCTTGTTGGCGATAGCTTTTACTTTACCGCACTCAGAGCAAGGCTTCTGCAAGTCTCTTTCTTCGGGATTTCCTTTTACAGGAACTTTCTTGATTGTTCTCTTTAACATGGTGTACAAATATAACTAAAAGAAAAGGGGATCTGTTGACCCCCTAATCTTTTTTGGCATGCAAGAGAATTACAAAGTTAATCTAGCTTCGTGTAAAGGAGTGTAGGTTTCAGAAATTAATTCTAAGCCTCTGTTGTTGATGTTGTAAGCTGTTCCGTGGATCAAAGACTCACGCTTATGCTCTATACTCTTGTGTCCCATCATATAGTTAGTGAAACGAGTAGTAGCATTAAACAAAGCATAAGCTGTATTACCATGAGTGTTATACTCAGTAGCAATAGCTTGTTTGAAATCTAAGATACGATTCTTAGTACGAGAAGCTTCCCCATCACCTCCGATAATACCTAAGATAAAATCGTCTGTAACTACTTCAGGAATGTTAATTTTACTCAATTCGATTAACTTCTCAACAAATTGCTCCTCTTGAGTAAGAGAGTTTTGTAGTTGAGAGATGATAATAGCTAATCTTCCGTGAGAGTTCTTAGTGTGTCTTACCCTCTGAGACTCTCTTAGAGCCATGTAAAACGTGTTAGCACATACAACTGTCACATTGGTTGCTCCGAAGCCAATAGGAGCACTACCATCGTGTGAAGTAAGGGCTGTAAGAAACCTCTTATTGTCAGATCCACCGATAGTAACATCAGTTAGAGGGAATTGATAGTATACTTTCTGGCCGTCTCCTAAGAAACCACCTCTTTCTCCTGAGATATTAACCCTAGCAGCAGCTTCTAAAAGCATGTCTAAGATTTCTTCATTCTGTGTAGGAACATATTTAGATCCTACGATACCTAAACACTTGTTAGTATCTCCTCTGAAGATACCAAAAGCAGGAGTAGGTTCTCCGTTAGGACCTACTAGTTCACGTTTGTCTACTGTCCAGTTAGTCCTGGAGGTTTCTAATAATTGTTGTTTGTTCATAAGGCTGGTCTTTTAAATGTTTCAATAAAGTTTTGTAGTTCTTCTAGTTCTTTAATTCTACCTTGTACTTCACAATATTCGTACTCGGTGCTTTGTTCCATTAGTTTGGTTTGTTTTACTCTTTCAGTAAAGTGTTCTATTAATTTAGATTTAAATTCTAAATGACTTAATGTCTCGAAATCTTGCCAATTCATATTTTTTATTTTAAGTTTTGTAGCCAGTCTATATCATCACGATTACTGGCCATTAATATTTCGTTTATTCTTTTAAAGTGGTTACATTCCCACTTACCTCCAGCGTATAGAGCAGCTGCAGGATGAGATGCTACTAATACGTGATGAAATTTATCATCAATCAGGTGAGCAAACTTTAAAGCGTCTTTACCCCAGAAACAAAAAATAAGTCCTGTGGTGCTTTCGTTTAAAGTTTTGAATACAGCTTCTGTAAATTGAGTCCAATGAGCTAGGTGAGAACCTGACTTACCTTCTTCGATAGTTAAAGCTGCGTTAATTAAGAGAACTCCTTGCTTAGCCCATGCTTCTAGGTCCATGTCAATAGGAAATGATAGTTCGTCTGGATAAATATCTTCTTTAATCTTGTTATACATAACCCTTAAAGAAGGAGGAACTTGATCTTTATTTCTAGGACTGAAAGCTAAGCCATGTGCTGTAGGTTCTCCTTTGTATCTACCTGGATACGGATCCATACCTAAGATAACCACTCTTACTTTCTGAAAAGGGGTTAAATTAAAAGCCTTGAAGACTTCATCTTTGTAAGGAAGAATAGACTTAGTTTGTCTTTCCTTAGCAATGAAGCCCCCAAGGCTCTTAAAATATGGACTTTCTATTGTATCTCTTAGGTGTAAATACCAATCATCTGGAATATTTACTAATTTTTTCATTAATCTCTTTTCTACGTTTACGTCTTCTGCTACTATCTAAAGTTTCTACAATAACATTAGCTCTAATCTCTGTATTCATCATACCAGGAAAAACATCATCTACCATGTTAAGGATTTGATTATATCTTACCTTATAGCTGTTCATTACATCGTAGAAGTCAGTATGCTGCCTAATCGAATGAATGATTGTAGAGTGATCTTTGCCTAGTAAGTTACCTACTTTGGTATATGTGTAGTGAAATTGAATAAGTAAAACAGCAGCAAACTGAAATCTAGCTTCTACATACTCTCTCTTTCTGCTTAGTTTAACAAACTCTTCTACACTGATTCTATTGACGTTACAAACTATCTTTATAATAGTCTGCTCAAAGTCTGTAAACTTAGCTAGATTTACTTTAACCATCTGAGCTTTTTCTTGTGCTAGTTTTTTCTTTCTTGCATACTCTTCAGGATCGATTATATTAATCCTTCTTTGATAGAACTCTTTGTTTTTAGATTTTAAATTTACTGTATTCAATAGACTCTCTTGCATAAGAGGTTCTATTTTGAGTTTTGTGAACACAATTTCTAAAGCTTCTTTTACAATATCTTTAACTCTTGGCATAATTTTATTAATTTATCTTTTCCGTGTTCTTTATAAATGTCACTAATGTCCTTACCTAGACTTGCATGATGGTATAATACAGGTATGTCGTACATCTCAGATATTTTCTGTGAGCCTTCTATACCTGCTCTATCTGCATCAAACCACACATATATGTTATCGAATCTTGCTCTAAGCAATTCATAGGCATTTTCCGATATAGGTGTAGTTTCGCTTCTTACTGCAACTGCATTAACTCCAATAGAGTGTAAGGTCATAACATCTTTAGTACCTTTAGTAATGACTAGGATACTTCCTTTGTGAGGGAGTTGTGTGTATCCTTCTAGCATGCCTCCGAAGAAATTAGTTCTAAACTTTACTCTCTTTTCTGCAAAAGGACGGTATAATTTAAACTTATCTTTCTCTTTGTAGCGATAGCAAGGATCAAAGTCATTGTTAATGTACCAGATGTTATCAGCTATCCAAGCTTTGTCTACTCTTCTTATGTCAAAAAACTTAAGGATACTTGGAGTTACTCCGAACTGTGCCCAATACTCTAAGTCTTTTTGTGTAAAACGAGTAAGTTTAACTTTAATAGATGCTGGCTTTACCTCTGCTGGTTTAACTGTTTTAAGACTGTCGACTTCTATTTTAAGACCTAACCTGTCTTCTAGGCTAAAGTTCTTAAGTTGGAAGTCAGACTCAATCTTATAGAGAATGTCTGGATACTCGTAACCAGTTCTCATTTGAGCTATGTCTATACAGTTGTAGTGGATTTTCTCAGTAGCGTAATCTATAAAATAAAGATTACCACCTTGACTCCACTTAAAGAAGCATGTTGCATGCTTATCAGATCTGAAAGGATTCTTGTACTTGTTTCTAAAGTTAATCTTTTCTCCGAAGTAAAACTCCATGAGTTGTTCTTGACCTAATAACTTGTACAAAGTTTGTACGTTAGGTCTAATTTCTATACTTGTCAGATCCATAAGAAAGGTTTTTAAAAGAAAAAGGGGCTACAAATGTAACCCCTTTTCTTAAAAATGAAACAGTTAGTTAAAATTAAAACAAGCTATCTACGTCATCACTAACAGGAGCAGTAGCTACATCGCTTTTTTCCCATGACATCATATCACTAGCAAAAGGACTTTCTACTTCGTTAGCAGCAGGTGCATTGTTTTCGGTGTATTCTTTGAAGTCAAAGTTTCCGTAGAAACTCTTAAATCCATACTCACCAGTAACTTGTTTAGCTACGTAATCAGTGATTTTACTGTTTACGTTTACAAATACTTTAGTACATACATCTTGGTACTTGTCGTCTTTGATTCCTAAGAGAACTTTAACACCCATGTTGGCTTTGTTAAAGTGTGCAAAGAAATCTACCAACTCATTACCTTTACCTTTTGCAATAGAATTCCAAGAATCCAATACAAATGGCTTCTCTTTAGGAGAGATATTACCATAAGCCTTCAATAAAGAGTATACAGTTTCTTCACCACCTTTAGCTTCACGAACACTCTTAAGGTCCATTCTACGAGAAGGATCCAAAGATGCTTGTGCTTCACTCAAAGCAGCCAAGTTCTCAGCCCAAGAAGTTCTAGTAAAGTTGTCAATGAATTGTTTCTTACCTGCTTGAGAGGTACGAGTATCATTGTTTACCCACAAAGAAAACTTACCACGTAAGTCTGTTTTAAAATCAGGATGGTTTACATACCAGAAGTCTAAACGCATTCCGTTTTCACCGTCATAGTTAGGCTCTTTTACTTTGTCTTCGTCAATACCTAGTAAAGCAGCAAGTGCTTTACTGTTAGGGTTAACAGCTACAATTTGAATAGGAGCAAATCCTGTGTACATCTTTTTGCCTGATGAAGGCTCTCTGGTTTCTAATTCGTCAAATTTCATAATAATTTTTTTTTGTTTTTTATTTTGTTTTGGTTACTTCTTCTGTGTAATAGGAGTCAATAGACTGACATACTAAGTTAAGGTCATTAGGGATTAAAGTTTCTGAGAACATATCCATTGGGCTCTTAGCAGGATAGTTGCGGAAACGGTTAGTCACAAAATGATAAGTTGCATTCTCGTCTTTATCTTCACCTACGTGAGTATAAAGTGCGATTGTAAACAATCCTTCGAGAACAATCTGGTTGTCTAACGCTTTACCGATAGTCTTAATCTTCTGACCTACGATATGTCCATCATCCTCAATTGTTTCGCTGTGAGTGATGTAGAATACTTTAAGGTCATTACGAAGCTTACGAGCAGTAGTAAGCATGTTAGTTACGTCTTTAGCCAAGTTAACAAACTTACCAAAGCCTACTTCGTTAGCTTTCTTCATCATAAGAAATGACATAGAGTAGATAGCATCATCCATTACGATAGTCTTAATGTGTAATGCTTTCTCGCTAATCTGTTGTAACAAGGTAGTGATTTGGTTGATGTCGTCTACTTCCATGTAATTCTTAGATTCTAGGTTGTAGAGTTTCTCAGCTCCTTTGAAAGGCAATTCTTTCCGTGCTACGTTAATAATAAAGGTTTCTTTTGGGTCTAGAGTCCTGATAGAGGTAGATTTACCTGTACCTGAAGGACCTACAATTGCGATTAGTTTTGATGACATATTTTTTATTTTACTTTGTTTTCTTCTATGTTGTCTACAATATCACCTAGTGTATCCCAACCAAAGTTGGCTACAAAGTGTACTGCTGCGTGGAAACAATTCATAATACTTTTCTCAGGGTTTTCTAACAGTTCTTCTCTCATAGCTTCGTTGTTAAAAAGCTCTTCTGACATCCATACAATGTATTCGTTTTCTTGTTCTTCTGTCCAGGTATGTTTATCATACCATTCATCTTCTTGAAAGTCTATAGTGTTGTAATCTACGTTGATTACTTCACACATCTTCCGTATGAGTTGTACTAAATAAGGGTTCTTTTCTTCTTCGATCATTTTTAATGTTTTGCTTTTCTTAAAAAATTCTCATAGTGATTAGCTGTAGGGCTATTCATCTCTTGGGGTCTAGGTAACTCTTCAAATTCTCCGTTAGCTCCATTAAAGTATAGACCGATGCTTGAGTTTTCTAAGCCAAAGTATCTATCTTTTAGGAATTTAAGGGATCTGTAGTGGTTACCGAGTAATGATACATCATAGCCATTGTGTGTGCCTATGTTGTATCTAGCAGGACTAAACAAACCTATTACTACTTCGTAGTCTTGGTGTACACCCTTATTGATGTGAAGCTCCTCCATTGAGGGTTCTAGCTTCTCTTCCATAAGTTGACCTTTGTAAGTGTAAGTTTGCTTTTCTGAAGCTGGTGTTTGTTGGTGGACGATTACATTAACCATCTTAAAACGCTTAGAAAATATATCAAGAACATAATCCTTAATCATAAAGTCAAACGTTTGATAAGACGATAACTTCATCTTAGTGTCAGGAGCTAGCTCATTAGATAAAAGACTAATATGATCTAATACAAAGAACACCCACAAGTCATCTGACTTATAAGTATAACCTGTTATTATACGCTTACCTTCTTCTATTTCTTTGTAGGTGTATTCTCCTATCTCAGGATTTTCGAAGTACGCTTTTACGTACTTAGCCATACCTGTGGGATTTCTGATATAGTCAACTACCTCTACTGATCTTTCTAGTGTGTTAATGAACTTCTCTCCTTGCTTTACCTTTTCTAATAGTTCGCTACTTAAAGTATAATTACCTACTGATTTAAGTTGAGATACACTGATTGTAATACGGTGTTTCTCATACATATACATAGATAGAAATGATAACCAAAAGTCTGTAGCACTTTCCTCTAAGGCAAAATAGAAGATTTTAGGAACTATGTTTGTGTTCTGTGTCTTCTTCATGATGTTAAGAATAGTCATGTATTTAGCAAACTTTGACTTACCTACACCTGAAGCAGCAGTTAAACAAGTAATAGAACCTTTAGTAAATCCTCCATAATGTTCTGATAAACGAGGAAATGGAGGAGGGATAGCTGTTAAGCCACCTGTCTCTTTAATAATCTTGTTACCCTCAATCTGACTTATTAACTTTTCAAAGTTCATAATTAGAGGATTTGATGACTATTGTAAGCAGGTCCTGTACCATTTTTGAGTTCTTCACACCACTTAGCTAAGTCGCTTTGATCTACTCCGTCTACTTTCTTAAAGATAAAGTAACCACATTCTCTGATGAATTTAATACTTCCTTGCTGCTTAAGCGTACTAATATACAGATCGGTGGCTTGTGAGATCTCTTCGAGAGTGTAATCATACTCAGATAAAAACTTAATCAACCTTTTAACTACACTAGACTTATCAGTTGTTTTACCTGATACTCCTAGATTCTTAGCACTGAACTTAGAAATAAAATCAGCTAACCATGTAGGAGGGATACTTAAGTCTCTGTTAGGAGCAGTGTTTATGTGTGTAGTCTTTAATTTCTCAAGAGCAGATAACTCACCAACAGACTCAGTTACATCAAGATCTTGTAGTGCTTTAGGAGTCCAACTGTAAGTTGTTCCATTAAACAGAAGTTTCTCTTCGTAAATCCATCTGTCTATCATCTTTTCCTGTTTGGCTAGTGCCCATAGTACTTCGTAGAATGTCTTTTTCATCTGTTTCTTTTATTAAATTAAAGTTTACACCTGCAAATATTTCCTTCGAATTAATCTTAGGCGGGTCTACAAAGATAAGCGAATCTTCCTCTTTTTCCAAGTCAATTTGGTCTTCCAACCACATTTTTTTCATAAAAAGAAAGCCTGGATGTGACTCCAGGCTATCTCCATAGTGTTCTATTTCTGTCATTTACATGTCTGCTATTTCTTGGAAATCAATTTTTCTTTCCACACACTCTTTAATCTTAGATTCTACGTAATCTTGGTCTTCTGCAACTACGTTAAATACGCTTTCACAAGCATGACAACAAGTGTGTAGTAAAAGATCGTTAGTAATTACTAAGCCACTTTCATCATAACAATGAGGGCAGATGTCATCCATAATCATTTCATCCAGCAAATCCTGACTTATTTCTTTAATTGTAGGGAAGAAAACAGAATAAGACTTAAGTTCCTCTCTGATTTTTGGATCTGTGTATTCAGGATAGCATTCCATAATCCACTCATTGTACGTTTCATACTCTTTGTCTTTTTCTAGTTCTGCTTCATCTATCATTTCAGAAGGCATTTCTCTGCTCCAATAAGTGGATTGTTTACCTACTTTAGATCCAGTAGAAGCTGATGGCTCAAAAGGATCTATAATTTTAGGTTTAGATTCTACCCAATCTCCAGCTACTGCATCATAGTACCAATCATTGTCATCAGCATCAAACATATGAATTTGACGACCACCATAACCAAGAGGAATAGATGTAGATTTAACTTTAGATCCTCCGTATGGAAGTTCTGACCTAGAGTATATAGGAAATGTAAGAGGAATGTTCCTTTCAGCAAGCATAGTAAGCATTTCATAAGCAAAGCTAAAAGCGTTGATAAGAAGACCTACACTAGCTATCTCGGTATCTGAGTGCTCGTTAAAGTAACCACATGATAAGTTATGTGAAGAAACTTTAAGTCCTCTTTTACGTAGACCACCGACATCAGTTGCTGTACCTGAGTTAAGAGTGTAACCATACTTCTCCATCAAAGGTTGGATTAGTTCATAATGATCGTGACTAAAAGTCTGAACTCCATTAGTAAACTTAATAAAGTCATTAGTGTAAGACCTACGATCCAGCTGAGTAACTACTAGTGAGTTGTCAAAGAAAGACATATCACAGCAATTAGTACCTACAATTCCTCGTTCCTCGCCATAAGGTAAGAAAACCTTACATACAGGCATCATCTTAAGCATTTGGATAGCAAAGCATACACCTACTGAATCATCGAGACCTAAGCCACATTGTTCACCTGTTGCATCATCAAAGCCAAAAATCCACTGATCTGTTTTAAAGATACGCATACCTACATGGTAATCTTGAGCTGTGTCATAATGACCTACAATAGTAGGGTAGAACTCAGCTTCTCCTTTAGTGCAATAGATATTCCCTCCCTTTTCTACTACTGTTACACCTTCTATCTTAGAAATCAATTCTACAAGCCAATCTTTCTTTAGTCTTTCCATTTCTGGTTGATAAGTAGGGCTTTGTTGATACATGATATCAAACAATAGATCAAAATCTACGGGGAAATCTCCTTTAATAGTGTGGTCTATACTTTCTAGTCGGTTAACGTAACTGCTAACATAAGATTTTGTCATTTTTGTTTTGTTTTAGTTTGTTTTTTAAATAAGGAATTGTTGTTCATCTTGTAGATCTTCCTCCATTTCTTCTGGTTCTAATTCTACTTCTTCTTCGACTGTTTCGTTAATCTGTGCTAGTGATGAAGATACTGAAGATACTGAAGATAATGAAGATCCATGTATATTTATACCTGAACCAGTAGAATTAAGATAAGTTAAAACTGGAATATGATTATATGTACCAGTTGTTCCAGAACTACTTGTAATGAATGTATAACTAGTTTCTGTTTGAGCAATTGTTTCTCCTAGAGCACGTGCTTGTGCTATCATTCTTATAGTTTCTTCTTGTGCTCTTCTGTCAGCTTCCTGAGAGTCGTAAGCGTCTTCAGGGATATTTGGATCGTTCTTGTGATAGAAACCATTTCCGTCAGTAAAGTAAAAGTCTTCATCTAGAATAAAGTATCCGAAACCATTTTCATACTCTCTGAGTTGTTCGTCATTTATATGAGCATACTCTCCATTATTTAGTCTAAGAGATCTACATGTAAGAATCGTTTCTACATTATAGGTTTCTACTGTGTCATCTTCTATAGTAACATAAGAATCGTCTGCTTCACAATAAATATAACAACTACTGCAAGCATAAGAATCTGAATGATCACCTGCAGTAATATAAGTTGAGTCGTCTTCGTTTATCTCATCTCCACAGATGCAACATTCTAGTCTTTCACTAGAGTTGTAGCGACTAAAACAACCTCCAGTAGATCTAAACTGCCAATATTCATCCCTAAGATGTTGGTTTGTCAGAAGCATTCTATGAGGGTCGTAGTTACAAAGAGTGTCTACATAAGGAAACTGATTAATACCTGTTAAGTCAATGTTTAAGGAGAAATTCCTATTTGATTGAAATAAAGTTTCATAACCAGCTCCTATTAGTGTGTTCTTAAGCAAGTTATGAGTCTCGTCATTTGAATAATAGATACGGTCAAACATAAACTTACCTTCGATATTCCACATAATAGAACGAGCAGCAATCTTATTTGATCTTTTAAGTACAGCCATCTTTACTTTCTCTGGGTACTTAGTGTAGATTTGAAAATAATTCCTACAGTTTTGGTAACGCATACAAGAATTACCTAAGGTACCTGAGTGTTGATAGTAATTATTTTCGTGATAAGCGTCTTTAATATCTTCTCCCTCGATAATCTGAAAGTCATACAAAGGATTGGAAACAGTAATCAAAGAGGCATATGCTTCTGCAAATGCAGTAACCTCTCTATCTGAATACTTGTCTGCAAATAACCTACGTACAATCTTACCTATGGAAGTGTGATAACGCTTCTTAAAGTTCCATACTTCTTTAACAGTCATTGAAGTGTTCTCAAATTCTACTGCTAAGAGTCTTTCCCAGTTATTTGAATTTAAAATAACACCATTAGTAGTTAACGTAAACGCATCTGCTCCTCTAGTTCTTGAGTTTTGAATACGTAATGTTCCTGCTTCGTGTGAAAGATAAGTCTGTTTAAAACTAAAAGAATAAGTTTTAGTTGGAGAATCGTCCCAGAATTCTTGAATAAAGTATACGTCAGCGTCTTCTGTACGTTCAATAGGATAAAATCTATCGCCTAGATGTCTTGCAGTCAACTTTAAGGTAAATACCATCATCATATCTTGTGCTGTAGAATCATCTGGAGTCTGTTCTCTGCTTCTACGTCTACTTCTCTGTACATAGAATTTAGCAACAGTTCCAGGACGAATCATCTCCATTGTAGTTTCTTGTCCTGCAAGTCTTTCTTCACGGTCTTTATCTAGATAAGAAATCTTAGTATAGTCCGCTTGAGATAAACCTAGATAGTTACAATACTTACCTTCTAAAGGAACATACTTAAGGTTTAGAATGTCTTCAGCTACTGCTTTTGCTTGTTCGCTACAGTTACTAGCAATTAATCTAGTTAAGCGAGTCTTTAGGTCTTTGTGTAATACAAATTTGTCTCTTGCTATCCTTACTCGTCTTTTAGGTAAGCTACCAAGTGAGTGAGCAGATACTTGTAAGGTATTTGCTGTTTCCATAAACTCCATTGAAAATGGATCATCGGGGATTAGAGCTGCAATTAGCTCCTGTGGTTCTTGTGGTTGTGAATTAGGCATATTTTAGTTGGTTTAGTTTAAAACAAAAAAGCACCCCTAGAGGTGCTTTCATTAAATTTTCTTCTTAATTTAAAGTTGTTCTGGTGTTTTTTCGCTGTCTTTTTTGTAACGATGAGCTAGCAGTAAGTTTTTTTCTCCTAAAGCTTTTTTAAATTCTCTGTCTCTTTCTTTCTCTGAGTAGAACTTGTAGTCTTCGTTCTTTTTCATTGTCTTTACAATCAGATGGAATTCTATGACTGTACCTTCTTCGCTTAACGTATACTCCATTATTCAAAGATAGCACATAAATCTACTACAATCCCTATTAACAGGGAGAATACGGAGACAAAGAGAAGAGAGAATGCGAAGAACTCGTTACTACTCATACAGTTAGTGTTCTTAAGCTTTCTTCCAATATTTTTACATGCTTTTCTCATTGATGTGCTGTTTTACTTCTTTCCAAAATAAAACTGCATTATGTACAGTTTTGTTGTTTAGATAATTATCCATGTCTCTGTACTCAGCAATGATCTTATCTAGGGTATAATTAGCAATCTGCTTAAATCGGTAGTGGTCCATTTGAAAACCTAAAGTCTTCTTGATTTCCACTTCCATAGCTTCTGCCTGTTGTTTGGGACTCATGTTACAAATATAAGTTAGTTAAAGCTTTTCTGCCTTCTCTTCGAATCTATATTTTAACTCTTCTTTAAAAACCTCTTTGTAAAAATCAGAGAGTTGATATTGAGTCTTTAGTATAGCTTCTATGTGATCGAAGTCTAAGTCTTTAATAGGTTTGTAGACTAAGGGTTGTCTTCCGTCTATACCTCTAGTACCCCAATGAACAGCAGATCTCCTAGTTAAATGTGAGCCATCGTCATAGACGCTTAACTCTTCGTAAGTTCCTATATGTCTTCTAAGATAATCTGTTCCTCCATCTACCATAAGAACTTCTTTAGTAATAGTATCCTTGTAAGTCACATAATCATGACGATTATAAGAAGTAAGGATAGTACCATCTGGTGTTTTAATCCTGTTTAAAAGGATCTTGTTTTCCGTAGTCATAAGTTAGTATATAAGCTGGTTTAATTGTTGTTGTGATGCTTCCGTTGATGTCAACTGTTTCACTCCTACACTCATAGGTTTTGAACTTGTAACCTGCTTTAGTAAAGAAGTTAAGCGAAGTTAAGTTATTCGCTTTAACTCTTGTAATTACAGTTACAAATTCTTTTGTCTCTTCATAGATAGATTTAATAACATAATCTATGAGAAAACTTGCATAACCTTGTCTTTGATACTTTTCTGCTACATGAATAAAGTTAATACGATAGCATTCTTTCTTCTTTCTCATTAACATTACAGCTACTATATCTAGTCCGTCTTGGATAGCGTGTACTGTTAAATTAGGGTCGTTAAACGACTTTTCCGTAAATTGTACTTCAAAATGATCTGAAATAAACTGAAAATATTTAGGATCTTTTCTGTTGTAATAAGAAATTTGAGTTAGCATAGATAGTTTTAGTTTCGTGTTTATAGATAGCTCTTTTGTAGAGCTCCCTAAAAGCAAATCTATTAAGACCTAAACGATTTCCTGCTCTTTCATAGCTGTACCCTAGTTCATCTCTTAAGATAAGGGCAGCATATTGTCTAGGAGTAAAACCTTTTAGGTCTAGTTTGAGAGGGGTGCTTTGATCGGGGGATGACATAAGTAGTTTTCTAAAATAAAGTCAGTATTCTCTAAGTGTGAATGTAGTGATTGATCTTTTGATAGTGACTCATAAAAGCTATCTGTTTTTAGATGCTTTAATCTGGGTAACTCATAAAAATCTCTTTCTATTTGCTCTTTAGCCTGTTCGATATGATTTAAGTAGAGGTGAGTATCGCCTAAGTTACCTATTAATTCATCAGGAACCATATTTACCTCTTTAGCAAGGATAGTTAAGAGAAGAGCATAGGAGGCGATGTTGAAGGGAAGGCCGAGGAAAGTATCTACTGAACGTTGATTCCACATTAAAGAGATTGCTCTGGTTGGTATGTTAGCTTGAGTTAAAGCCACATCGATAGTATTTTCTATTGCATCTCCCAAGTTTAATTTTATAAACGGTACTTCTATTTTATTTTCAAATTTAGAGTTATAATTTTCTACTCTTTCTGCTCTACTCAACTCTCTTGTATAAACTTGAAATCCATAATGACAAGGTGGAAGAACCATATCTTCAAGAGCATCTACATTCCAAGCACTAACCATTAATCTTCTAGAGTCTGGATTGTGTTTAAGATTATAGATTAGACTTTTAATCTGGTCAATTGAACCTCCTGCTAAGTCTGTTGAAGGCCATCTTCTCCACTGAGCACCATAAATAGGACCTAACTCACCGTATCTAGCAGCAAAGTCAGAATTAGTCTTGATTTGTTCTGCAAACGCTTCTATAGTGTAAGCATGATTATCGTCTGGTCTTGCTTCACGGTAAGATTTATAAGCGTCTCCTGTCCAAATATTACATCCGTTGTCTAAAAGGTATTTAATGTTAGTGTCACCCTTTAAAAACCACAGTAACTCAGTTACTATTGTCTTCCAAGGCATCTTCTTAGTGGTTAAGAGAGGAAATCCATCACTCATCCTGTGTCTGATGGTGTAGCCAAAGATTGACTTAGTACCTGTTCCTGTTCTATCTGACTTCTCTACTCCGTAATCTAAGATAGATTGAAGTAAGATCTGGTATTGTTTGTCTATGCTGTTCATCCGTTAAAGTCTGAGTATTTAAGTCCCCACTGTAAGTTAAACCAAGTCATTTCGTTTTCAGCTCGTTTCTTAGTGAATTTTAACTCTTTTCTTAAGTAAGCAATGCTCCACTGTTTCCACTCTTCTGCTTGTGCAGTAGTCATAGTCCACTGAGTATACCAATCGTCTGTTCTATCTTTAATGTCTTCGTACGTAACTTGATGACCAGCAATAACAAACATCTGATTAAGGATATCTATCATTGCTTTTCTTCTTTTTTCGTCTCTTGTTATTCGTTTTGCCATAATTCGTAAATGCTATTTGTTGTTGCAAACTTAATGTAGTTTTCTTTCTGTTCCAAAATCTCTGTAACAGTAGTAGTCAGCCAGGTATAAGACATTCTTTGAGGATCTAGGATAAGCGACCTACCTACTGCAGGTTCATCATGTAGTTCTTTAAATTTACCATCTTCAGACCACTCAATCCATCCAGCTTTGTGACCTACGTTAGATAAGCCATCTCTTTCCCTGACTAACTTGTATCTGAAGAGATCCTCTACGTTTAAGTTTATTTTAACTTGTTCTATTTTGGTCATTTTGTATTTGTATTAGTTCTTGTTTTATCTCTTGGTACATTTCTATTACTTTTCTGTTTTGCCAAGCATGATGCTCTAATGCTTCTATAATCTTGTCTACAGAAATCAAGGAGCAAGTAATCGCTTCATTGTACCTCTTCTCACAACTCAATAGTCCTTCTTTATGGGACCCATTGTTAGGCAACTGATAATAAAAGTCATTAATCAGCTGCCTAGCTGGTGTTGGATTAATAATATCTTCTAGCATAACTTACCTCCAGTCGATTTTGGTATAACTAGCTGCACCTGTATCCATGATACGATCCCATCTATACCAATTATACTGACTATTCTCATCCCATATTTTGTCTTTTACAAACTCCTCATGATAGTCTTGTAGGTTTTTTCTAATCCTATTAAACTTCTCTACATAGGCTATTGCAAGTTGTTCATCGTGTGTAACAAACACAAGGTTCTCATAGTAAGTGTCGTAACTTCCTGTGGGATAACTAACTAAGTACATTATTTGATTTTGCATGATTTACATTGGTCCGTCACCTCACCCTTGACTAGTCTACACCATCCTTCTATACCTTCTTGATGCTGATAGAAAGGACAAGACTTAATCCAGTAAGGGAATAACTCTTTTTGCTGTGCGTTTTTCTTAAAGTCTGGAACATAGCAGTAAGGAGTATTCTTAGGGATTCTCTTCTTTAGTTTTCTAGGAATTCTCATCTGTATCTTTATTTGTTATGTTACGGCTTACACCAGTATAAATCATAGAATATGTAAATGAAATAAGTATTATTGCCGCAATTCCTAGTAAAACATAAAAACTCTTATGTATTCCTATAACTAACAAAATTAGTAGTACTAGTATTAATATTGAAATTAAGTGTGTTTTCATTGTCCACTTCCTTGTATTTTATCACGCATCCATTTTGCGCCATAAATTCTACCAAATTTTTCTGCACCTGTTGGTTCACACAAAGATTGCATTTCAGCCCATTTTTC
>Ga0208231_1000005_pt1 | contig 90791 bp, 82 predicted proteins | sample LakMenEpi15Jun12_FD_150702 | JGI IMG/M metagenome (GOLD analysis project Ga0208231, IMG submission 150702) | Freshwater microbial communities from Lake Mendota, WI - 15JUN2012 deep hole epilimnion (SPAdes) | ecosystem: Environmental > Aquatic > Freshwater > Lentic | place: Lake Mendota, Madison...
CCAAGATTGCGCGCGAAGTGTTGGGTGACGCTCCGCTTCTGGCGCCGGAACAAGCAGTCATCCTCGAAACCGATCCAATCAAAGCGCGCGATGTGGCTCGCAAGCACATGGCTACGTACATCCGCTTGCCGAATTATGCGAACAATCTTCGTCGACTCGGCTACACCGATTCCGATATCGGTGACAAGAACAATCCGCCGAGCGACCGCATGGTGGACGCCATCGTGGCGTGGGGCACCATCGACCATGCAGTGGCGCGAGTGAAAGCCCACTTCGACGCGGGCGCCTCACACGTGAGTATCCAGGTGTTGGATGCAGACGTTGCTGCACTTCCGATGGCACAGTGGCGCGAGTTGGCCGCGGCGACCAAGCACCTGTAGACGCGCACGCTCCGCCGTCGGTTGACGTTCGGAGCGCTGCTCAGACGCCGAACACGCGTCGCTGCAGTTTGCGCATGCCGCCGAGCCATCGCTCGTGCTCGTTGGCCTTCACTTTTACGAACTCGGCAACCTCGACGTGCGGATAAATGAAGAACCGTTCGGCCACGAGTGCATCGTGCACGACGTCGGCTACCTGTGCCGGCTCGAGGACGACACCTGCTGCCCGCACCACGTTGCCGGCATTGGTGTCGATTCCGGGGCGATCGCCCCCGCGCAGCATCGCGGTGTTCACGCCCTGCGGACACAGACAGCTGACGCTGATTCCTCGCGAGCCGTAGGTAATCGACAACCACTCGGCGAACGCCACGGCAGCGTGTTTCGTCACCGAGTAGGGCGCCGAGCCAATTTGCGCGAGGACTCCCGCAGCGCTCGCCGTGCTCGCAAAGTAGCCCCGTCCGGCGACCAACCATTCGGGCAACAAGTACTTTGCTGCCCAACGGTGGGCGTGCACGTTCACATCGAACGACGTCGTCCAGTCCGATTCGGCAGAATCGAGGTCGGTTCCCATGCCGACGCCAGCGTTGGCGAAGAACAGGTCGATTGGCCCGGCGAGGCGTCGTGCTTCAAGGACGAGACGTTCGTTCTCCGCTTCACGAGAGACATCTGCGATCACCACGTGCGCCGAGTTGGCGCGTCGCGTGTTGAGTCGGTCCGCAACGGCGTGCACGTCGGTTCCGCTGCGATCGCTGAGCACCACGGTGGCGCCGGCGTCGTGAAATCGTTCACCAAGTGCCGAACCGATTCCGCCACCTGCCCCTGTGACAACAGCGACGGCACCGGCGAATTTCACAGCACGATGTTATGTCGGTGGTGCGTATCCATCATCATGGGGGCAAGGGAGAGATAGCCTCTCGCCAGAAGACCAACGGAAGGAAACCATCCCGATGACCGAGACCATTCAGCGCAGCGCTTCACACGATCTGGTCGTCCTCGCGGAGGCGATCGAAGTCATCGACAAGGCGCTCTCGGAGATTGGTCAGCGGCAGTTGGTCACCACCACGGAAGTGGCCGACCTGCTCCTCGACGTTCGTCAGTTGCTCAGCGAAAAAGCCGAGCCCACCACTTCGGTCGCGAAGTAACTTCGGCCGCCGCTCGTTGCGAGGCGGCCTCGCTCGCGGCGCGCACCCGCGGTTCGGCAGCGTGGATCAGTCGGTTGAGCGCTCGCTCGATGTGGTCGCGCAGGAGTTCGGGCTGCTCGACGGCTTCGGTGTCTATATGAATGCCGATATCCAAAGAATGGTTGTACGACAACAGCGTGGCATTGAACGCAACGCCACCGAGCGGGCCCACTGGATAGTTCTCCAAGATGAGTCCTCCTGCGATGTAGAGCGGTACGCCGCCGCTGCGCACGTTCGATGTCGCGAAGTCGATCGACTGGCTTTGGGTGCGCGCAATGCGTGTGAGCACTGAAGTGGGAAGCGTGGTGGAGAGTGATGCGAGCGTGTCGAGCGATGCGCTCCTTGCGCCTTCGCGGGCTTGGTTGAGTGCCTCGTGAATTGCGGCAAAACGTTCGGTGATGGGCATGTCGCTGGTGGGAACCAGCAACTTGGCGAGTGAAAATGCATTGCCGCCCGATGACTCGGTGCGGGTGCTCACCGCGATGGACGTACGCAACGACTCCACCGGTGCGCCCAGTTCGCGATGGTATGCGCCGGCACCGTCGGCGACGGCGGTGACGAATGCCGTGTTGAGTTTGCCCCCCAGGGCACGGCTTGCTTCCAACAGCTCGCGATACGGAACACGTACGGTCTCCATCCGACGATGCAGAGAACGCTTCTTCCACAATGGTGAGCGAGCAGCATCGACTTCGCCCATCTGTGCGACGAGTCCGCGGAGCGAGTCGTTGGCTTGCGTGGCCAGCGATGGCAATCGAGCCGGGTCTGCAAGTGCGTCGCGCACCTGCTTGAGTAGCCCTATCGGTACCCGCAACGCATCGCTGACGGACGACCGCAGCAGATCTGCGGTGCTGTCATCGGCGGTGATCGACGGTTCGGGTTGCGCTGGAGTCGCAAGCGGCGGTGGAAGCGGTGCGTTGCGAACCAAGTCGATGAATTGCAGCGACAACATGATGCTTCCTTCGCCGTCGGCCACCGTGTGATGCAGCTTGACGATGAGTGCGCTGCGTCCACCCGACAGCCCGTCCACCACGGTGAACTGCCAGAGCGGCCGTGTTCGTTCGAACGGATCGTTGACGATCAGCGTTGCGAGATCGAGCAGCTGGCGAAGCGACCCTGGTTCGGGAAGCGATACCCGTCGCACGTGGTAGTCGATGTTGAATTCGGAATCATCCATCCACCGCGGAGCACCCAGTGCCGCCGGACTCGGTCGTACCTTTTGACGCAAGCGTGGAATCGCAATCGTTGCACGCTCGAGTCGCTCCCGAAACAACGCAAAGTTGATCGGACGATCGAGGATGGTGACGTTGCCGAACGTGGATGCCAGGTAGGGGTCTTTCTCCAGCCGCCACATGAGTCCTTCTGCGTCGGTCATGCGCGTATCGAAACGCGGCAGCGAGGAGTCGGCGGTGGAGTGGGTGGTCACGTGATGGTCGTGGTGAACTGCACGGCGATGGTGCCGAGCAGTGCGCCGACGACCGAGCCTACGACGATGTCGCTGACGTGGTGAATTCGAACCACCACTCGGCTGAGCGCGATGGTGACCGCGAATACGAAGAAAATGACGGTCCATGTGGGGCTCACCCAACCACCGAGGACCATTGCAGCAAAGAATGCCGACGACGCATGGCCACTCGGAAAACTGCTGGTGAGCGGTCTGCGTACGGTGAAACGGTCGTCGCCGGCAGCAGTGGGGCGCTTTCGTCGGAACACCCGTTTGATGCCCTGATTGAGGAGCAAGCTCTCGCCACCCATCAACAACGCGAGCGTGATCGCCTGGGGCCACGTGAGCGCACCGTTGAGTGCACCAACCACACCAATGACGTGCCAGATGGCGCCGAAGTCACCGACCGCACTGGAGGTATTGAATACGTACACCAGCAAGCGTGAATTACGAATGGGCTCGAAGCATCCGTCGAGGCGCTCGTCGAGTTGGTCGATGCGGTCGACGAACGAGCTCATGGGGCGACGGGCAGTCCGGCTTCGCGACGACGAATGCCCACGCGAGCAGTGCCCTCCTCGCGGGCGCGAGTGAGATCGCCACCGTGAGCCGGACACCATTCCTTGTAATCGCACCATTCGCACAACTTGGTGACGTTGGTGGAAAACTCGCCGGAGGATTCGGCGGTGCTGATGTTGCCGAAGACGCGTCGCGCGGTATCGCGAACCTCGTTGAGGGTGGTCGGTGTGACGGCTTGTGAGACGACACGTTGGTCGCGGGGGAATTCGTCCTTGCCGCCGCCGAGGTAGTACACGCGCACGGAATGGGGTGTTTCGTTGAGCTGCGTCTCGCACATGAGTGCGTAGTAGGTGAGTTGCCGGAAGTTGTCGGTGGAGTAGTGCACGGGTTTTGGTCGGCTGGTCTTGTAGTCGCTCACGACCAGTCCATGTGCATCTCGTTCGAGTCGGTCGATGAACCCGCCAATCTCGAACTCGCCCAGCGGTGTGGTGACCCACTTCTCGAGTTCCACGATGTTGGCCTCGGTTGGTCGTTCGATTCGGTAGTACGCACGCAGGCATTCGCGGGACGATTCCCAGAACGCCGATTCGTCGTCGCCGGAGAGCAGCAACAGACGAAAGTCGTCCCGATTCAGGAACTCCTGTTTTGCGGTTTCGAAGTCTTCCCGGGAAGCATCGATCGTGCGCTCGTCGCGCTCGCGAGTGAGCAGGAGCTCCAGTACGCGATGAACGAACGAACCCCGTACCATCGCTTCGCTCGGTAGGCCGGGCACGGCTTCCACGTATTGGAAGCGGTACTTCATCGCGCATCCGAGAAAGGTGTTGATTCGCGAGGGTGAGAGTCGCGGCAATTTGGACTTCGGCGCAGGCATGTGCTCGCCAGCGTAGGCGTGCGGTGTGCCGTGCCGTGGCAATCTACGACCACCGTGGTGGCACCGTCGAGGTCACACCTTGTCGGCAACACCGGCGACGAATTCGGCAAAGCGCGCGGGATCTTCGAGTGGACCAAAATGGCCGAGATCTCGCCACTCCACGAACGTGCACGCAGGGATGCGCTCGGCAATGCGCGGTGCCATGGCTGCCGGTGAGTGGTCGGCGTGGGCGCCAGCCATCACCCAGGTGGGAACATGCAGCCGGCCGAGAGCCAGCCATGTGTCGTGCATGGCGCCCATTTCGTAGGTCTGGGCTTCGAATTCCGGTTGGCACTTGATGCGTATGCCGTCGACGTGTTGGGTGAAACCGAACCGAACGTATGCATCCAGCGCGTCGGGGTGCAGCGAGGAGAGCGGCGGCTTTGCCGAAAAATTGGCGAGCGCGTCCTCGTACGAGGCAAACGTGGTGCGTCGCCGGCGAGTGAGCTCGGCGAGAGGGTTGCCCCGCTGTGCCTGGGATCGCACTTCCGGTGGGAAGATGATCGGCTCGAACAGCACGAGGGCGGCAAACAGGTGCGGTTCGCGCAATGCCGCCATCACCACACCAGCACCGCCCATGGAATGGCCAACGCCGACCAGCGGTGTTCCGGCGTGCCGAGCAACCACCTCACGTGCGACGCAGAGCGCATCGTCGCCGAAGCCGTCCCACTTCAACGACCAGTTGGCTGGTGCGACCGTATCGCCGTAGCCGCGGTAGTCGAACGTGGTGCACGAAAAATCGGTGAGATGAGCAGCGACCGGAGCGAACACGCGACCGTGGAAACCCGTTGCGTGCGAAAAGAGAATGGGATGTCGGTGGCCACTGCCGCTGTTGCCGGAGTGGTACGTCACCAGCTCGACACCGTCGGTGGAGGCAACGGAGTGTGGAATGCGCTCGAACATCCACCTCAACCTATGCGAAATCTCAAGACCCGCGAACCTTGCGAGTGCGTCCTCACTATGCTCGCCAAGCATGCGGGATCTCGCCTCGCTGTTGCCTGGTGAAGACGACGCGTTTCGTCGGTCCGTGCGCGAGTGGCTGACCTCGAATCCGAATCCGAGTGCCGTGCAACTTGCCCGAGTTGGATATGTGGCACCGCATTGGCCGCGTCCATGGGGTATCGATGCGTCACCAATCGAACAATTGGTGGTGGATGATGAGCTGCGTCGTGCACATGTCAAGCGACCGAACAATCCGATCGGCATCGGTTGGGCCGGGCCCACATTGCTGATGGCGGGAACTCGACGGCAACGGGAGGACTACCTCTTCGACATGTTGTCGGGTGATGCGTTTTGGTGTCAGCTGTTCTCCGAGCCGGAGAGCGGCAGCGATCTTGCGAGTCTGCGAACCACCGCGGTACGTGATGGCGACGAGTGGGTGGTGAATGGTCAGAAGATCTGGACCTCGGGCGCTCAGTATGCGAAATACGGCATCCTGCTTGCGCGCACCGACGTACACGCAGTCAAACACCACGGCATCACCTACTTCGTCTGCCCGATGAATCTTCCCGGTATCGACGTGCGCCCGATCAGGGAGATGACCGGAGGTGCGACTTTCAACGAGGTGTTCTTCACCAACGTGCGAGTTCCTCACGCCAATGTGGTCGGTGAAGTGAACGACGGCTGGCGTTTGGCACGCGTCACGCTGAGCAACGAACGTGTGTCGTTGTCGTCGGGAGGTGCATTGTGGGGGATGGGTCCAACCGCCAACGACGTGTTCGATGCATGTCGGGCGCACAGGGTTGCCGGCGGAACACTCGACGCCGTAACGCGAGCTGCCGTGGCGGAGCTCTACGTGCAGCACACCGTCTTGGAGTTGGTACGAATTCGAACCCTGGCACAACGTTTGGCGGGTCGGGAGCCGGGACCCGAGGCGAGCGTGCGCAAAGTGTTGGCCGATGAACACGGTCAACGGGTGATGGAAGTGGCTCGCCGGCTCGTTGGGGCCGTCGGAATGCTTGCTACTTCACGCGGGGCATCTGTTGCCCCAGCGTTCGGCGCGTTTGCCGATGCCGGGTTCGTCCACGGGTATCTCTTTGCTCGTGCACTGACCATCGGTGGAGGAACGGGGGAGGTACAGCGAAATATTCTCGCCGAACGGGTGCTGGGGTTGCCTCGCGACCCGGTACCAACTACCTTTGGCGTTCATGGCAACCACACGTCGTAAACCCGTAAAGAAGAAGCCCGCAAAAAAGAAGTCCGCGAAGAGGAAGGGCGCCAAGAAGAAGTCTGCGAAGAAGAACGCCGCGAAGCGCCCCGCGAAGAAGAAGGCGACGAAAAAGACTGCAAAGAAGAAGGTCGTCAAGAAGTCGGTCAAGAAGAAGGCCGCGAAGCGGACTGTCAAGAAGAAGATCGTGAAGAAGGCCGCGAAGCGCCCAGCGAAAAAGGTCGGTCGCACGGCCGCTCCTGGCATCAACAACGTGGCTGGAATCATTCGTACGCACGCCAAGAATCTCTCGGGCAAGGTTGCCCTCGTGCAGGGCGATCGAGTGCAGACATGGCAAGAGTCGTATCAGCGTTCGTGCCAGGTTGCCCAGGCACTCAAAGCCGCAGGTGTGGGGAGTCAGGATCGTGTTGCATTCCTCGACAAGAACTCCATCGAGCACTTCGAGGTGTTCTACGGATGCGCCTTGCTCAACGCGGTGAGCGTCGATGTGAACTTCCGATTGGCGGCTCCCGAAGTTGCATTCATCGTGAACGATGCCCGCGCAAAGGTGTTCATCGTTGGTCCGGATTTCGTCCCCGTGCTGGACGCCATTGCAGGTGACCTCACGTACACCAAGAAGATCCTGGTCATTGGCGGACATCCCCAGCACGAGTCGTACGAGTCGTGGGTTGCGCGTCATCAAGCGGTCGACCCGGGAGCAGAACCAAAGACCGGTGACGTGGCATTCCAGTTGTATTCGAGCGGCACCACCGGCCGACCCAAGGGTGTCATGCTCACGAACGAAAACTTCATGGGCATCCTTCCCACATCACGTGACCTCTGGAAGATGAACGAGAATGCCATCAACCTCATCGCGATGCCCCTCTTCCACATCGGCGGCAGTGGCTGGGCGACGGCGGGTCAGTACAACGGATGCAAGTCGATCGTGGTACGTGAAGCAACCGACGTTGCCGGTTTGGTGAAACTCATCGGTCAGCACCGCATCACCCACGCATTCATGGTTCCGGCATTGCTTGCGTTCACGTTGATGGTGCCCGATATCGACAAGGCGGACTTCTCGAGTTTGAAATTGATCGCCTACGGCGCGTCGCCAATCTCCGAGCAAGTGCTTGCAGCGTCGCTGAAGACGTTCAAGTGCAGTTTCGTGCAGGTGTACGGCCTCACCGAAACCACCGGTGTGGTCACCATGCTGATGCACGAGGACCACGACGTTGACGGTCCGAAGAAGCACCTGCTTCGCTCGTGCGGCAAGCCGTCGATGGGTATCGAACTGAAGATCGTCGACGACACCGGCAAGCAGTTGCCAGCGGGTGAAGTAGGCGAAATCATCATTCGCTCCAAGCAAGTGATGAAGGGCTACTGGAACATGCCGGAGGAAACCGCCAAGGCCATTCGCAACGGTTGGTTCTACACGGGTGATGCCGGCTACACCGACAAGGACGGCTACGTGTACATCCATGACCGTGTCAAGGACATGATCGTGTCCGGCGGCGAGAACGTGTACCCAGCCGAGGTGGAGAACGCGTTGATGAAGCACCCCGCAGTGGGAGACGTTGCCGTCATCGGTATCCCCGACGATCGCTGGGGTGAAGTACCTCTGGCCATCGTGGTGCGCAAGCCCGGTGTCGAGGTCACCGAAGACGACATCGTGGCCTTCGGTCGAACGCAACTGGCCGGCTTCAAGACCCCCAAGAAGGTGGCGTGGGCGGATGTACTGCCACGCAACCCGAGCGGCAAGATCTTGAAGAAGGACCTTCGCGCGCCGTATTGGGAAGGCCGTACCCGACAAGTCAACTGAGTCGAGTTCGCTAGGTTCTCATCACCATGAAAATCTCCATGATGATGAGTTACTCGGGCGGATTCGTTGAAGGCGCACGTCGCGTCGCCGAGTTGGAAAAAGTCGGCCTCGACGTGGTGTGGATTCCCGAGGCGTACAGCTTCGACGCCATTTCGCAGGTTGGATACCTGGCGGCCATCACGTCACGTGTGGAAATCGGTACGGGCATCATCAACGTGTATTCCCGCACCGCCGCGCTCACTGCAATGACTGCTGCCGGCTGTGACTACGTATCGAGTGGGCGGTTCATCCTTGGGCTCGGTGCGTCGGGTCCGCAAGTAGTGGAGGGCTTCCACGGCGTTCCATATGAAAAGCCGATGCAGCGCATCAAGGAATACATCGAGGTGTGCCGCGAAGTGTGGAAGCGCGAAAAGGCTCTGTCGTACGACGGGCAGACCGTCAAGGTTCCGCTACCTGCCGGACAAGGGACGGGGTTGGGTAAGCCATTGAAGCTCATCAACCACCCTGTGCGAGCCGACATTCCGGTGTGGTGGGCCTCGCTGAAGGGCCTCAGCGTGGAGGCCACCGCAGAACTCGCCGACGGGTGGTTGCCGGTGTTTTTCGTGCCGGACAAGTTCCAGCAGGTGTGGGGTACGGCGTTGAAGAAGGGCGAAGCCAAGCGTTCGCCATCCTTGAAGAAGTTGGAGATCTCTGCCGGTGGTCTTCTGGCCATCGATGAATCGCTGGTCGGAGACGCCAAGGACAAGGTGCTCGACATGGCGAGACCCAACGTTGCGTTGTACGTGGGTGGAATGGGTGCCCGAGGAAAGAATTTCTACAACGACATCTGTCGTGAGTACGGCTACGAACGGGAAGCCACCGAGATTCAGGACCTCTACCTGTCGGGCAAGAAAGATGAAGCCGCACGTGCGGTGCCACGCGAGATGTTGGAACTCACCAACTTGGTTGGTCCTGCCGGCTACGTGAAGGAACGCATCGCGGCGTTTCGTGCGGCCGGAGTCACGCAGCTCTCGGTGAATCCAATCGGAAACAGCCAGTCGGCGCAGGTGGAAACGTTGCGCTCGCTCATCGACGCCTAGGTCGACGTAGCGCCGGCACGAAGTTTCGACGTGAGTGCGAGGTAGACGAGCGAACTTGCTGCCGCCAGCGCTCCGAAGACCGCCACCGTACCGCGCGCGCCAATCTGTTCCGACACCAAGCCAGCGGCAACGCTGCTCACGGCGAGCGTCAGCGTGATGAGCGCGAAATCGCCGGCAAGCAATCGACCCCGCATCTCGTCGGGCGCCGATACCTGCAGGCCGTAGGTCGAGAGCGTCCATTGCGCACCACCACCCAGGTGCGCGAACATCACGCAGACGGCGGCAATGATGAGGAACGGTGCAGCCGAGGCAGCGATGTAGCCGACGGAGAAGATCAATCCGGATACTCCACAGACCAGTAGGACGCGTCGTACGTCACCCTTGGCGAACCGTGCGCCGATGATCGGACCGATTCCCGATCCGACGCCGCGTGCGCCGAGCAACATGCCGCGCCCCGCGTCCCCGGATGAGAATGCGTCGGCTGCGTACACCGCGAGTTGACTCACGACTCCGGCGCCGATGGCAAACGTCATCTTCGATGCCAACAGCGCCATGATCATCGTGTCGCGTCGCGCCAATTGGATTGCCTCACGCATGTCGGCGATTGGACGAACGGGGGCGCGATGCGGGCCGCGATCCTCCTGCATCGGTTGCTTGATCATCGCGATGAGACCTGCCGCGACGACGAACGTGGCAATGTCCGCGATGAACGCGGCTTGTCTGCCGAAAACCTCGGCAAACACGCCACCGAGGCCGGCTCCGACGGCAAGCATCACGCCCCAACTGGAACCGAACAAGGCATTCGCACTGCGCAACTCTTCGGGTGACCGAGCCAGATTGGGTACCGCTGCTTCGACCGCCGGGCGAACGAATGCTGCAAATGCAGCGATGAGTCCTTGGGAGACGAATGCAAGCCAGATCTGGGACTCGCCGATGAAGAGGAGTCCGCACGCAGCGAGCGCTTGGGCCAGCGAAACGATGACCAAAACGGTGCGTCGGTCGTATCGGTCGGCGACGGGTCCTCCAATCGGGGAAGCGAGAAACGATGGAAGCGAGAATGCAACCAGGAGGAGTGAAACGAGCAGTGCAGAGCTGGTGACGTCTTGCACCAGACCGGCAAGGGCGACGAATGTGAACCAGTCGCCCATGAACGAGAGATTCTGTGCGATGAACAGAATGCGAAGGTCGCGGTTGGTGCGCAAGACGTTGTTGGTGCGCAAGACGTTGGGCATCTCGAGATTTCTTTCTACGTCGGTCGTTGGCGAGGCGACAATTGGTGGGTAGTTGGTGGACAGTGAGTGAATGGTTGGTTCAGCGCGTCGACAGTTTGCCGATACGCGCGAGCACCGCGGCGGCGTCATCGACGATACGACGCACGAGATCGCCCGCAGGAATCAACTCGTTGATTGCGCCGACACCTTGCCCTGCCGGATAAAACTCGCGCGATGAGTCGACTTCGGTACCGGTGGGGAAGCCGAGGTGGTTGACGCCCGCTTGCATGGAGGCAACGGCCTGCTGCGGGAAAGGTTTGAGTTCGGCAGGATTCTTGTCGTAGTGACGCGTCCAGTCGTTGGCAACCACGCGACACGTCTTACCGGTGTACGCGCGGCTGATGGTGGTGCCGTCTTCGCTCGTGGCGAGCAACTGGTCCTTGTACCCGTTTACCGCACGGGCTTCGGGTGTGGCGATGAAACGAGTGCCGATCCACACGCCGTCTGCGCCGAGCGCCAGCGACGCCGCCAATCCACGGCCATCGAACAATCCGCCGGCGGCAACGACCGGAACCTTCTCGCCGACGGCATCGACCACCTGCGGTACGAGTGCCATGGTGGCAACCATGCCGGTATGTCCACCGGCCTCGGTGCCTTGCGCGACCACGAAATCACAACCGCTCGCCACTGCTGCGACCGCATGCTTCACCTTGCCGCACATGGAGCCCACGAGAACGTTCTTTTGGTGCAAGAGGTCGATCACTTCACGCGGAACACCGAGACCAGCAACGAAGATCGAAGCTCCGCCCTCGATGACGGCCTTGATACCGGTGTCCACCTGGTTGGGCAGGGCAGTGAGCAAATCGACGCCGAATGGTTTCTTGGTTCGCTCGCGAACCAAGCGCATTTCTTCGGGCAATTCATGATCGCGCATCGTGGATGCGCCGAGCGTGCCGATGCCACCAGCTTCACTGACTGCCGCCACCAGTTCGTGGTAGGACACGCCTCCCATGCCGGCGAGCATGACGGGATAGTCGATTCCGAGCATCTCGGTGAGTCGTGTGCGCATGTGGCGAGATTAGTAGGCGCCAGGTGACGACAGGTAACCGCGGTGCCAACGTCGCGGGGTGAACGCGCTCGCTCGAGGCTCGTCTTCGAACATCCATCGCACGAATTTTTGCTTGCGCCAATCGCCACCGTCGATGATTCGAAGGGCGCCGCGCGCCAGACGCTCGTGCGACAGGATGCGTCCGAGAATCTGCGACATTCGATGGTCCGCGAAGAAGTGTTTGCGCATGTCGCGTTCGTAGGTGCGACTTGGCGTCGTTGTTGCAGCGGCATCGCCGGCAAGCATCCCCGACAACAACGCCTGCCCGATGCCTTCTCCCGTGAGCACGTCGGTTGCACTCGCTGCGTCGCCAACGAACAACACGTCGCCCACGCTGAGCGTTGCCGAAGTTACACGTGCCGGAATCGGCCATGCGCTCACCTTGTCGTCGATGACGGCACTGGCACCGAGTGCTTCGCGCACATGCGGGCGGGAAAGGACGCTGGACCACAGTTGTTTCATGTCGCCAACCTTCTGTGTCGACCCGCGAAGAATTCCGAATCCGAGATTCACTCGTCCATCAGCCAATGGAAACGACCAGGCATACCCAGGAAGCAAGTCGGGCTCGAACCACACGTACAGTCGGGAGCCCGCTGGCCCGGTCACGCCGTGCGCGTACTGACGAAGTGCATGCCATTCACCGAGGTACGGAGCTCGATCCGGTTGCAGCGCTTTGCGAACGGGTGACCACATGCCGTCTGCAGCAATCACGACCCGCGCCGAGACGACTCCGTCGCTCGTGGTTACCTGATAGTCGCCGTTGCGAGTGATGTCGACGAAACTCACGCCTTCACGAATGAGTACGCCTCGTGCACGGGCGTGATCGACCAACGCCGCGTCGAGGTCCATGCGCGAGGCGATGGCGGCGAACTGTCCGTTGTCGGGCAACTGCAGTTCCACCGTGCGACCCGACGGCGATCGCAACACGACATCGCGGCAGACCTTCCAGCTTGCGACATGCGACGGCGGTAAACCGAGTCGTTCGAGTAGCCGAAGTGCTCCCGTCGTGAGACCGTCGCCACAGCACTTGTCTCGGGGAAACGTGGCCTTGTCGATGACGCACACCGAGAGTCCACGTTGTCGGGCGGTGAGCGCAGCTGCGATACCTGCCGGCCCTGCGCCCACGATGAGAACGTCGGTGTGACTGGTCACGCGCGAAGAGACTAGATTGCGTCAGCGGTAGTTATCCGACGATGGAGTCGGGAAAGGGGTCACGGTCATGGCCAAGTTGTGTGAGGGTCGAGTCGTTGTCGTTACGGGGGCGGGTCGCGGCATCGGTCGTGAGCATGCCCTGAGCCTGGCGCGACACGGTGCCCATGTGGTGGTGAACGATCTCGGCGCAGGTGTCGATGGAAGTGGCGGCGACGAATCGCCAGCCAACCAAGTAGTGAGGGAAATCGAAGCCATTGGCGGAAAGGCAGTCGCCAACGGTGACGACATTTCGTCGTTCGAGGGAGCCGAGCGGCTGATCAAGACCGCTGTCGATACCTTCGGCGACTTGCACGGCGTGGTGAACAACGCCGGCATTCTTCGTGACCGCATGATGGCCAACATGAGTGAAGCCGAATGGGACGCAGTCATCAAGGTGCACTTGAAGGGCACGTTCGCGCCCTCGCATTTTGCTGCCGCGTACTGGCGGGATCAGTCCAAAGCCGGCAAACCCGTCGATGGTCGCATCATCAACACCACGTCGGTGTCGGGAATTTACGGCAACGTCGGTCAGTCGAACTACGGTGCGGCCAAAGCCGGAATCGCCGCATTCACCGTGATCACCGCGTTGGAGCTCGCACGCTACGGCGTCACCGTGAATGCGGTCGCGCCTGTTGCGCTCACGCGCATGACCGAGAACCTGCAGCCAACGCCGCCAACGGACGAAGAGCGCGAAGCGCAATCACCGCGTTGGATTGCGCCCATCGTTACTTGGTTGGCTTCGGCAGAGAGCAAGGACGTCACCGGTCGAGTGTTCGAAGCCAGCGGTCGAACCTTTGCGATTGCCGAAGGTTGGGTGCGCGGCCCATCGCACGATCCCGTGGATGATCCCACTCGTTTGGGGCCCATCGTGGAGGAGTTGCTCGGCAAAGCCCGTGTCAACTCGGGTATGGACGGTCGCCCCGGCGGCTGGCCGCAACCACAAAAGAAGTAGTGCGGGGCGTCCGCTAGCGGAGCCGCTTGGCGAGCATCGCCACGATGAGTCCGGGCTTGGATTCCTGCTCGCCGACTTGCTCGAATCCCAAGCGGGCATGAAATCGAAGTGAGCCGTCGTTGCGCGGTTGCAGATTCACCTCGCAGACAAAGAGGTCCGTCGTGGCTTCGTCACGAATGCGACGCTCCACCTCGGTGTACAGCAATTCACCCAGACCCTGAGAGCGAAAACCGCCGTCGATCACCACTCGATCGAGATACACGAAGTGCGGGTACCGCGCAGCGAACCATGCATAGTTCACTCCGAGATCCTCGGTGAGGCCGCTGGCGAACGTGGTGCAGAATCCCCGAATCGGGGCGTCGCCGACGACCAATGCGTGCTTGGCGAGACGAACATCCTGCTCAAGTTCCCCACGTTCGATGAACGAGACGGCCGGAACGTTGTCGTTGTTCATGCGCATGACGTCGTCAAAATCACCGGACAGAAGCTCGCGAATCATGGACTAGAACAACCTCAATTCGTCCTTGCGTCGACCACGAAGCTCGTCGTAGTCGACTTCTTTCCACGTCAAGCCTCGTGTTTCGGCGAGCGTGCGCGCCTGTGGCTTGATGGACTGGGCCACGAATACGCCCCGCAACACGCCGAGGGAGCTGTCGGCGCGGAGATACTCGAGGTACCGCCCGAGTTGTTCGACACCATCCATCTCGCCACGACGTTTTACTTCGATGGCAACCGTTGTGCCGTCGGTGGCCCGACACAACAAATCGACTGGGCCGATTGCGGTGGGGTACTCGCGAGAAATGAGGGTGAGACCATCCTCGATCACCGTTGGGTCGGCCGCCAACAGTTCTTGCAGGTGTGCCTCGACGCCATCCTTGGACAGCCCGGGATCTTCGCCGAGCTCGTGGGTGGAGTCACTCAGGACTTCCAACATGGTGATGGTGAGCTTCTCGTCCTTCGGATTGGTGATTTCCCAGCGGTCGGGGAACTCGCGAATCTCGTTCGGTGCGTTCATCCAGTTGAGCGGCTTGTAGGCGCCACCATCGGCGTGGATCGCCACGCAGCCGTCGCTCTTCACCATGATGAGTCGGGTGGCTTCCGGAAGGGAAGCTTCGAGTCGGCCCACGTAGTTGACCGTGCAGCGGGCAACGACGAGACGCATCCTCCAATACTGACAAATTTCGCGGTACGAAGCGAAGTGCGAGTCAGCGGCCGACGTGGTCGCGCATGCGTTTCTGGATCAGCTCGCGGCGCTTTTGCAGGTCGCGGTAGGTCATGCGGTCGGTGTCGTTGCTCACACCGAGTCCGGCCTTCACGCTGTCGAGGTTGATTTCCACTTGTGTGTGGTCGATCCCGAGTTCGCGTCCGAGACGCTCACCGTGACGCTGCGCGAAGAGCATGGAAATCTGCGCAATCTCACCCAACAAGTCGAGGTCGGGGGCGAGACGTGCGATGGCGCCGTCGAGGAACACCATGTTCTTGACGTACAGCATGAGCTCCTTGGGCATTCGTGCTCCGTATCCGAGCATCGCCTTCACCACTCGCTGCACTTCCTTCACCAGTTCCTCACCCGACAACGTGGTGGGATCGATGGTGGGTTGGTCGAGTCGCAGATCCTTGATGACCGCATCGAGGTCGGTATCCATTGGCAGCGCGCCCAAGTCGCGTAGTGCGGTCATTTGACCCTTCACGTCATTGGTGGTGGCGCTCAGCATGAGGCGCAGGAACGCCAGCCGTCGGTTGCCAGAGAGGCGACCCACGATCCCGAAGTCGAGTAGCGCAGTGCGACCGTCACGCATCACGAACAGGTTGCCGCCGTGCAGGTCGCCGTGGAACACGCCGTACAACAACGCACCTTCCATGAACGCAACCATTCCGGTGCGGATGACGGCCTCCGTGTCGATGCCTGCGTCCTTCATGCCGGCAACATCGTCGAACTTGAATCCCTCGAGGCGTTCCATCACGATGACGCGACGAGTCACCAATTCTGGGTGTGGGCGCGGAATCACATAACCGCTCTGCTTCAGGTCTGCAAGGATGCTGGCGATGTCCAGCATGTTGGACGCTTCGAGTCGGAAGTCCAACTCTTCGACGATGGTTTCGGCAAACAGTTCGACGAGAGCCGGCGGGTTGGCGAGTGCCGCAATCTTTATCCTTCCGACCAGGAACGGTGCCAACCAGGCCATCACCTTCAGGTCCTTGCGTACCAATACGCCAACTTGTGGTCGTTGCACCTTGACCACGACGGATTCGCCGCTACGGAGCACTGCCGCGTGCACCTGGGCAATCGATGCGGCAGCGATTGGTTCCGTGTTGAAGGAAGTGAAAACGTCTTCGATGCGTGCGCCAAGGTCGGCTTCCACCACTGCACGAACGTCGTCGAACGATTCCGCCGGCACTTGATCCCGACAACGTTTGAATTCCTCGACGAGTTCGACGGGGAAGAGCCCCTCGCCGCTGGAAATGATTTGCGCCAACTTGATGTAGGTGGAGCCGAGTCGTTCGATGGCGCGACGCATCCTCAATGACAAATCGGCGCGCGACGCCTCGGGTGTCGCGTACTTCTTGCGGCGACGCTTCCACCACCACGGACCGAGCGCTACACCGAGTCGAAACACCACCACGAAGAGTCGTGCGACCGGCGGTACTCGCGGTGGCCGCATGAGCGACGGCAATTCGGCGCGGGCTTGCATGCGAAGACTCTCGACGAGCCCGCGCCAGCGAATGGTGTCGCGATCCAACGTCCACGGCGGGTTGTCACTGAATGCGCCCCAGGTGCGATCGGCAGGAGGAGTGACGACGCTTTCCACCCCCGCAGTCTGCCGAATGGTTCAGGGTGTGCGTCGGGCGCAGCGCCTCAGAGGGATGTGAAGTTGCGCACTGCCCGCAGGATGTCGTCGGCAAGGTGTGGCTGACACACCAGTAAGTCGGGCAGCCATGTATCGCGATCGTTGTAGAGAAGGGGACTTCCGTCGATTCGGCTGGTGTGGAGTCCGGCCGCGCGGGCGACTGCGATTGGCGCAGCAGAGTCCCACTGGTACTGCCCACCTGCGTGCAGATAGATGTCGACGTGTCCCAAGACCACGGCCATCGTTTTGGCCCCGGCCGAACCCAGCCGCACGCCGTCGTAGCCCAATTCCCGCGCCACGGCTGCGGCAACTGCCGGCGTTCGAGATCTCGACACCACCATGAGTGGGGTGCGGTCGTGACGGGGTGGTGCCGGTGGTGGCGGAAAAGTCGACAATGTGTTGTCGAGTGCCGGAAGCGCAACGGCCGCGGCAATCAGATCCCCGCTCACGCCGGCGGTGCGGTCCCACAGTGCAATGTGTACGGCCCAGTCGTCGCGATCACCTTCACCGAACTCCGACGTGCCATCCAACGGATCGACGATCCAGACGCGCTGGGCCGACAAGCGTGCTGCATCGTCTGCTCCTTCCTCCGACAACACTGCATCGCCGGGTCGAACTCGACGCAACGTATCGACGATGAAGCGATGGGCGATTGCGTCACCGGCGTCCATGAGGTGCCACGGTGACGCACCCTCGCGGATGAGCCGTTCGCGCAACTCCACCAATCGCTCGCCGGTTTCTCGTGCCAGTCGAGTGGCGAGCTCGGCGTCGCTGAGGTCGCCGGGAATCTGTTGTGCGTGCGCGTCACTCATCTGGTGCGCCGTCCGAGCTCAATGGCTCGGCGCACCAGGTCGCGTACGGCGGACTCGCTACTTCCGGAAGCGATCAGTCGACGGATTCCGGTTTCGAGGATCTCCGCATCGGCCTCGTTGAACACCTCTGCTCGCCGTTGGCCGGCAACCGTACTCACGGCCAACAACACCACTGCAGCGATGGCGCTCACGATGCCGGCGGTGAGCACCGCGCCGATGTTGTTGTCGGCCAGTGAAGCGACGATCATGCCTGCAATCCCACCGACGAAGCACACGGCACACACCACACGAATGATCGCCACGGCTCGATGGTTGGTGGGATCGCTCATACGTCGTGGCACTCGAGGGTGAATGGGCGCATGGCTCGGCTACTTGCGGGTGAGTGGCTTGTAGCGAAGGCGTTTTGGCTGATCGGCATCGACGCCGAGCTCCTTGCGGCGCCATGCTTCGTAATCCTGGAAATTGCCCTCGAACCAGCGCACTTGGCTGTTGCCTTCGAAAGCCAGCACGTGGGTGGCAATTCGGTCGAGGAACCAGCGGTCGTGGCTGATGACCACTGCGCAACCAGGAAATGCTTCGAGGGCAGACTCCAGGGCGCGCAGCGTGTCGACATCCAAATCGTTGGTGGGTTCGTCGAGCAGCAACACGTTGCCGCCGCTCTTCAGCAGTTTTGCCAAGTGCACGCGATTGCGCTCGCCACCGGAGAGTTCGCCAACCTTCTTCTGCTGGTCGCTGCCCTTGAAATTGAAGCTGGCCACGTAGGCGCGACCATGGATCTCGCGTCCGCCAACCTTCAGCGTGTCGGTACCACCGGTGATCTCTTCGTACACACTGTGGTCGGGGTTGAGTGAATCGCGGCTTTGGTCGACGTAGCTCAATTGCACGGTGTCACCCACCGTCACGGTGCCGGAGTCGGGCTGCTCTTGACCGGTGAGCATCCGAAACAGGGTGGTCTTGCCGGCGCCGTTCGCGCCGATGATGCCGACGATGCCGGCAGGTGGCAACGAAAAGCTCAGATTCTCGATGAGCAATCGATCGCCGTATCCCTTGTTGAGGTTCTCCACCTTGATGACGGTGTCACCGAGTCGCTTGCCGGCAGGGATGGTGATTTCCAACTTGTCGGGTCCGCGTTCGGCAGCTTGCGCTTCGGCATGCAGTTTTTCGTACGCCGCGAGACGTGCCTTGCCTTTGGCCTGACGCGCTTTGGGGGCCATTCGCACCCACTCCAACTCGCGTTGCAGGGTACGTCGTCGAACTTCGTTCGACTTTTCTTCTTGTGCCAGTCGCTCCTGCTTTTGCTCCAACCAACTCGAATAGTTGCCGCTGAAGGGGATACCGCGACCACGATCAAGTTCCAGAATCCACTTGGCGACGTTGTCCAGGAAGTAGCGGTCGTGCGTGATGGCAATCACCGTGCCGGAGTATTCCTGCAAGAAGCGTTCCAACCAGTCGACGCTCTCGGCATCCAGGTGGTTGGTGGGTTCGTCGAGCAACAACAAGTCGGGGCGAGAGAGCAGCAGTCGACACAGCGCCACACGACGACGTTCGCCGCCGGACAACTTGGTGACGTCGGCGTCGTTCGACGGACACCGCAACGCATCCATTGCAATCTCCACGTTGCGCTCCAGGCTCCAGGCGTCGGCTGCTGCAATCTTTGCCTCGAGTTCGGCTTGTCGCGCACCCACTTTTTCGAAATCTGCATCTGGTTCGCCCCACATGGCGGTGACCTTCTCGTACTCCGCAAGCAGGTCGCGAATCGGCGCAACCCCGTCCATGACGTTGCCGAGGACGTCCTTCTCGGCATCGAGTTGCGGCTCTTGGGCCAGGAGTCCGACGCTGAAGCCAGGAGTGAGACGCGCTTCGCCGCTGTACCCGTCGTCCAGGCCCGCCATGATTTTGAGGAGACTGGATTTTCCGCTGCCGTTGGAACCCAACACCCCGATCTTCGCGCCGGGGTAGAACGACAGAGAGATGTCGGCCAGCACCTGACGGTCGGGAGGGTAGAAGCGTCCCAGTTTGTAGCAGGTATAGATGAATTCGGCAGTCACCGACGTACAACCTAGTTTCCGCTACCTTCTAAGTGCGAGCGACGGTTGTCGCACGTCATTACAACTCACTCCGGAGGTCACACGGTGGAACTGTTCTCGGGCAACTATTTCCTCGATTTCTTCATGCGCTACCTGCACGTCTTGGTGGGCATTGCGTGGATCGGCTTGCTGTACTACTTCAACCTGGTGCAAGTGCCGGCACTTGCAACGTACGGCGATGAGGCAAAGGCCCGAAACATCACCCTGGACAAGCTGGCGCGTCGTGCGCTTTGGTGGTTCCGCTGGGCTGCAATCGCCACGCTGGGAACCGGACTCCTCATTACTGGTCAGCCCGACTATTGGCAGAACTTCCTCGGCGAAGGTTCCACCGCCGGCATCGGTCATGATGCAGCGATTTCGGTCGGCATGTTGTACGGCTTGACGATGGCGGCCAACGTATGGATGATCATCTGGAAGAACCAAAAAATCGTGTTGGCCAACGCCGTGAACGTGCTCGGCGGCGGTCAAGCTGATCCGAACGCGGCGGCTGCCGGTCGCCGTGCCCTGCTGGCATCACGACAGAACCTGATCTTCTCGGTATCGATGCTGTGGTTCATGGTTGGTTCTGCACACTTCTACAGCGGCGCGTACGCAGAAGCGACACCAAGTCAGGCGTCGACCTACGTCATCATCGCCGTGGTGATCGGTGCAATCCTGCAGTTGAACGCACTCGGAAAACTGGGCGGTTCCGCGGCAACCAACAAGTTGCTCTGGCCGTACGAGTCGCACAAGAACGCGCTCATCACCAGCGGTGTGCTGTGGCTGGTGCTGTGGCTGCTCTCCGAATTCATGCTTGGCTAAGCGCCAACAAGAGCAGGTGCGACGAATAAGTACGCTGGAGGCGTGAGTTCGCCCGTGAACACCCCTGCAGGTGCCTCGGGCGAGGACTTCGGTACCAACTCCTGGCTCGTGGAAGAGATGTATGAGCGTTTCCGTGACAACCCGGCGGCGGTCAGCGAGCAGTGGCGTGAGTTCTTCAGCGATTACAAGTCGGTAGGTGCGGCAACGTCGCCTGCTGCCGGCGCTACGACCGGCAACGGCAAGAAAGCGGCGGGATCGAACGGCAAAACCGACGACACCCTTCCGGTGCGTCGTCCAACGGCGATCACACCCACGCAAACGGTGGTGTCTGCACCCGCAACCCTGACACCTCCTGGTGAACCGGAACCAATTCGCGGTGTTGGCGCAGCGATCGCCACCAACATGGAGCGAAGTTTGTCGGTGCCCACCGCCACGAGTGTGCGCCAGATTCCTGCGAAGTTGTTGGAAGTCAACCGGCGTGTGATCAACGGTTATCGCTCGCGAACCGGGCAGAGCAAAGTGAGCTTCACGCACTTGATCGGTTTCGCGGTGGTTCGCGCATTGACCGATGCCGTGCCGAACATGAAGAACGCATACGTTGCCGACGCCGATGGCAAGCCCCAGCTGCAGCGCTACACCAACGTGAATTTGGGCCTTGCGGTGGACGTCGACAAGGGGAACGGTCAGCGCACGTTGGTGGTGCCGGTATTGAAAGGTGCCGACACCCTCGACTTCATGGGCTTCCTCATGGCGTACGACGAAATCATTCGTAAGGTGCGCAACAACAAACTCACACTGGACGACTTCCAAGGTGCGAATGTGAGCCTCACCAACCCCGGCACCATCGGCACCAATCAGTCGGTGCCCAGGCTCATGGTGGGACAGGGAGTCATCGTTGGCGTGGGGTCGATCGATTATCCCGCCGAATTCCAGGGAAGTGACGAGCGTGCACTCAACCAACTGGGTGTGTCGAAGGTGGTCACCGTCACGAGCACCTACGACCATCGAATCATCCAGGGAGCCGAGAGCGGTCTCTTCCTCAAGTACGTGAACGAACTGTTGCTGGGCGAACACGGTTTCTATGAAGCCATCTTCCGCAGTCTCGGTGTGCCGTACGAATCGGTGAAGTGGCGAACCGACACCAACGACCTCGAGGGCGCCGATCTGCAGGCCCACAAGCAGATGCAGGTTGCCACACTGATCCGAGTACACCGCGTTCGCGGTCACCTCATCGCTGACCTTGATCCGTTGCGTTGGAAGGCGCCGCGCATGCCGCGCGAACTCGATCCGCTGACGTACGGACTCACCATCTGGGATCTCGATCGTGAGTTCGCCACCGGCGGTGTGGGTGGTGTGCAGCGTTCTACGTTGGGTGAGTTGCTGGGTGTCTTGCGCGATGCGTACTGCCGCACCATCGGCATCGAGTACATGCACATCCAGAACACCGACGAGCAGCGCTGGATGCAGGAGCGAGTCGAAGGTCATCGCGACGAATTCGAACCCGAGCCAATGGTGATCCTGGAACGGTTGAACGCCGCCGAAGCCTTCGAGCGTTTCTTGGCCACCAAGTACGTGGGCACCAAGCGATTTGGTTTGGAAGGTGCCGAGTCGGCCGTGCCGATCATGGACATGATCCTCAACTTGGCTGCCGACCATGCATTGGACGGCGCCGTCATCGGCATGGCGCACCGAGGGCGCTTGAACGTGCTCGCCAACGTGGTTGGCAAGAGCCTCGAGCACCTCTTCGGCGAGTTCGAGGGTCATGTGGATCCACATGCCGTCCAAGGCTCGGGTGACGTGAAGTACCACCTTGGCGCCACCGGGAAGTTCCAGGCACGTAGCGGCGCATTGTTGCCGGTGGAGTTGGCATCCAACCCCAGCCACTTGGAGACCGTCGATCCGATCGTGTTGGGCACCGTTCGCGCCATGCAGGACCAGATCGAACCGCCCGGTGCATTCAGTGTGTTGCCGTTGCTGGTGCACGGTGACGCAGCGTTTGCGGGTCAGGGAGTCGTTGCGGAGTGTCTCGCGATGAGCGACACCAGCGGCTATCGCGTGGGTGGAACCATCCACTTGATCATCAACAATCAGATCGGTTTCACCACGTCGCCCGAGTACGCGCATTCGTCGCAGTACTGCAGTGACGTAGCCAAGTCGGTTGGTGCGCCGATCTTCCATGTCAACGGAGACGATCCCGAGGCATGCGTCCGCGTCGCAAAGCTCGCATTCGACTATCGCCAGCAGTTCCACAAGGACGTGGTGATCGACATGGTGTGCTACCGCCGTCACGGCCACAACGAGGGTGACGACCCGAGCTACACCCAGCCGCTCATGTACAAGGCGATTGCCGAGCGACGCAGCGTTCGCAAGTTGTATCTCGAAACCCTGGTGAAGCGCGGAGTCGTCACCATCGAGGAAGCAGAGAAGGTGCTCACGGATTATCAGGGCAAGTTGCAGGCGGCACTCGATGAAACTCGGGCGCACGCGCGAGAAGTCACCAAAGTGCCACCGCCGCCGAAGCCGGTTGGCGTGTTGCCGCACGTACCCACCGGAGTGGACCGTGAGGTGCTCGACCACATCTTTGCGTCGCTCACTCGATATCCGGACGGCTTCACCGTGCATCCGAAGCTGTTACGACAGTTCGAGAGCCGCACCGAGATGTACGAACGAGACGGCGAAGTCGACTGGGGAACAGCCGAGGCATTGGCCTTCGGTTCGTTGGTCATGGAAGGAACGCCCGTGCGATTGGCTGGCGAAGACTGCCGCCGTGGAACCTTCAGTCATCGTCATGCGGTGTTGGTGGACTACATGAACGAAACCAAGTATGCGCCGCTCGCCAACCTCGGTGCCGGTGCCGCGAAGTTCTTCGTGTACGACTCGCTCCTGTCGGAGTATGCGGCGTTGGGATTCGAGTACGGGTACTCCCATGCCAACCCGGCGGCACTGGTGATGTGGGAAGCGCAATTCGGCGATTTCGTCAACGGCGCGCAAATCATCATCGACCAATATCTCGTGGCAGCCGAGGACAAGTGGGGTCAGCACAACGGTCTCGTGTTGCTGCTCCCGCATGGCATGGAAGGGCAGGGTCCCGAGCACTCCTCGGCACGCCTCGAGCGATTCCTGCAGCTGTGCGCAGAGGACAACATCCAGGTGGCGTACCCGACGACGTCGCGTCAGTACTTCCACTTGTTGCGCCGTCAAGTTCGTCGCGACGTGCGAAAGCCGCTCGTGGTGATGTCACCGAAGCAACCACTGCGAATGAAGGAAAGTCGTTCACCCGTCGATGAATTGACCCAGGGTTCGTTCGAAGAGGTGTTGGACGATCCGTTCGTAGCCGACCGCTCGGCCGTGCGACGTGTGGTGTTGTGCTCGGGCAAAGTGGCGTGGGATGCGATGAGCGAACGCACCAAGCGTGGTGCAGCCGTGGCCGTGGTGCGTGTGGAACAGCTGTATCCGTTCCCGGAGGCGCAGATCAACGAGGTGCTCGGTCGTTACACGAACGCCAAGGAAGTGTTGTGGCTGCAGGAAGAGCCGGAGAACATGGGCGCATGGCACTTCGTGGAACACATCATTTGGCGCCTCAAGGATCGCGGTTACGACTTGCGCCATGCGGCACGCGTCGAATCGGGAAGTCCCGCAACCGGCTCGAAGGCCGTGCATGACCAAGAGCTCGCCGACTTGATGGACTCGACGTTTGCCACGTGGTAGTCAGCAAACCGAAAATCGCTGATCGTTCCAATCCCAGCCATGTGGTGGTGGATGGAAGCAACCTTGCCACCGAAGGTCGCGGTGCGCCGAGCTTGAAGCAATTGAACGAAGCGGTGCTTGCGTTCATGAAGGAATACCCAAAGACCCAGGTCACGGTGGTGGTGGATGCGAGTTTTGCTCACCGTATCGACAAGAAGGAAGCCGTCGAGTTTTCCGAGGCGATTGCCAACGGCGAACTGGTGACGCCGCCTGCGGGTGCGTTGGGCCGAGGAGATGGTTTCGTATTGATGATCGCCGACAAGGTGAATGCAACGGTGGTGTCGAACGACAGCTATCAGGAGTTCCACGACCACTATCCATGGTTGTTCGAGCAGGGACGTTTGATTGGCGGCAAGCCGGTACCGCACGTCGGGTGGGTCTTCGTCGATCGTTTGCCGGTGCGCGTGAAAACCGATGCTCCGCCGCGTCGTGGCGTTCCGAACAAGACGGCACCGATTCCGCGGCCAACGAGTCGACCACCAGGACGACCAACGGTGAAGGAGGCGGCGCCGGCACGACCGGCTGCAGCGCCGGCACGACCGGCTGCAGTGCCGGCTCCGCGATCATCTTCCGCATCGGCACGTCCGTCATCGTCGAACAAGTCGCCGCAGGCATCGACGAGCCGAGCTTCGGCGCAATCGGCAGTCAATTCGGTGGAACAGTTCGAGGCGTTCGCTGCCAAGCATGCGATAGGTGCGCGTGTGAAGGGCGTGGTCGAGTCGTTCGCGTCGCACGGTGCGTACGTGCGAATCGGCGAAGTGGCCGGTTATCTTCCCGTGCGTCTCATGAAGTCGCCTGCACCGAGAACACCGCGCGAGCAGGTGAAGATCGGTGACCCGCTCACCTTGTCGGTGAGTGACTTCAACCAATCGCGACGCAGCATCGAAGTAAGTCTCATGCCGGTGGAGAAACCAGCGGCATCGAAAGCCGCCAAACCTGCCAAACGATTGCCGGTGGCTCGGGTGCTGAAGCGTCGCCGTCGTCGAGACTGACGAATCACGCGACACCGCCCTCGGGACTGATTTCTTCCAGTTCGCGGTGGGCCGTCTCGGGAAATGCCGTTACCACGATCACGCCAACAGCCAGTGGCGCCAACGCCAGCACCGCCATCACGCGTGAATAGCTCCAGCCGGCATCCAGCAACTGGCCGGCGACGATCAGCCCGACGCTGCCGCCGATGAGGCCGCTGGCGGTGACCATCGAGGCTCCAGCACCGCGACGCGCGGTGGGGAACATCTCGCCGCGATACACGCTGAGCGCGGGATAGGAGATTCCAAGGAGGATGCCCCCACAAATCTCCGACACCCACATCGTTGTACCGCTCGTGGAGAATGCAACGACTACCAGAGCCGTCCCCAGCACCAACGAAAGTGCACCAGCCACCCGACGTCCGCGTTCATCGGCAATTCGGCCGCCGATGATGATGCCGATTCCCGCGGGTACCGCAGTAACGATGGTGAAGGCGGTCACCATGACGGCGTCATAGTCGCGGACATCGCGAAGATAGTTCACGAGGTACACGCTTGCTGCGGCGACGAACACGCCGGTGAGTGATGCCGCCGAGATTTGTGCGACCAGTCGCGAGCGTGACACGCGGACCGCAGAAGAAGCACTCGTCGCCGAGTGCACTTTTGTGAAACGCGTCGTTTCGTGCAACGTTCGCTGCAACACGAAAGCCACGGGAAGGAACGCCAAGGAAACCAGGTACAACCACCGCCAACCAGATGGGGAGACGTCCGCAAGCGGAAGTGCACCGACGGCAGTGCCGGATCCGATGCTGCTCGCGATTGCAACGAGTCCGACCGATCGGGCGCGTGTCTCGCTCGACATCTCCTCGGTGAGCATCACGAGAATCATCACGTTCATCACCAGTGCGAGCGGGCGAGCGACGGCTTGCGATGCCACCAGCCATTCATACGAAGGTGCGACGGCACCCAGCGAAGCCAGCACTGGTGCACCCCACGCGGCAGCGATCAGTACCCTTCGTCGCCCAATGCGGTCGGCGAGTACTGCGATTGGTGGCACGAGCACGACACCCCAGCGCACGATCGCGGCACCAAAGCCGATGTCGGTGTCGGCTCGGTTGAATTCGTCGGCGGCAAACGAGACGGTCTGGGTGAACAGCGTGTTGACGAATGCGAACGGCACGGAAGCCAATGCCAACAGGGTGAGAATGCGCCGTTCACCAGTTGACGTCACTGCGCGAGCATACTGAGAGAGGTGAAAGTTCAGTCTCCGCGCATAGTGGTGCGCAGAAGCGGCCCGTTATCGGGTTCCGTGCAGGTGCCGGGCGCAAAGAACTCGGTGCTCAAGTTGATGGCGGCAACCTTGCTCGCCGAGGGCGACTACGTGCTCACCAACGTGCCCGCAATCACCGACGTGCACACCATGGCAGAAACGCTGGGAGCCCTCGGGGTGTCCTCGAAGTGGTTGGGACCCCACGAGTTGCAGCTCACCAACACCGGGAACATCACCCCCGAAGTTCCCTTCGAGAAATTCGACAAGATGCGCGCCAGCCTCAACGTGCTCGGTCCGCTGCTGACGCATTATGGCTCGGCTCGCATCAACTGGCCTGGCGGTGACGACTTTGGGGGACGTCCCATCAATCTCCATGTGTCCGGGTTGCAAAAGATGGGTGCAACGGTCGAGGAAGGGTTGTACGACATCTTCGCGTTCGCCGACCGATTGAAGGGAACCACCATCGAGTTGGACATCCCGAGCGTCGGCGCAACGGAGAATCTGCTCACTGCCGCCGTTTACGCAACCGGAGTGACGGTCATCGACAACGCAGCCCGCGAACCCGAAGTGCAGGACCTCTGCAACATGTTGATATCGATGGGTGCCGACATCGAAGGCATCGGCACCTCACGTTTGATCATCCACGGATGTGAGCGCGGCTCGCTGAAGAGTGCTCGCCACACCGTGGTTCCCGATCGTGTGCAGGCAGCCACCTACATGGCAGCGGTGGCGGTAACGGGTGGCGACATCGTGGTGCGCTCCGCTCGCACCGAGCACATGGAGGAACTGCTGAATTGCTATGCCCGGATGGGCGTTGCGGTCACTCCACAACGCGATGGCATTCGCGTGACTTCACACGAGAGGCTCCGAGCAATCGACTTCATCACCGAGCCGTACCCGGGTATCGCCACCGACTACAAGCCGTTGCTGGTCGGAATGCTGTGTGTGAGTCGGGGTGAAGGATCCGTGACCGAGACGCTGTTCCCCGGGCGTTTCCGCTACATCGAGGAATTCCGCAAACTCGGCGCATCGATTGCGATCTACGGCAACAAAGCCACGGTCAGGGGCGTGTACGAACTCATCGGCGGCGAGGTTCGCGTGCCCGACATCCGTGCCGGAGCAGCCTTGGTGGTTGCAGGACTGGTGGCAAGTGGCGAGACCGTCGTGCATGACATCCACCACATCGACCGCGGGTACGACGATCTCGTCGGACGACTCAGCGGTCTTGGTGCCGATGTGACTCGCGTTTGACGCGTCTCGTGGCTCGCCACAGTGCGAACACGATCACTGCAATCGGTCCGGCAACGAGCAGGATCTCATCCCAGCCACCCTGGTGTGCGAGCACGCTCCTATCGTAGAAGGGGTTCGGTCTCATCATTGCGCCGGGCTTCGAGAGGTGAACAGTGTCAATTCGCAGTCAAGTTGAAGAAACGATCGAAGTCATTCGTCCGGCACTGCAAGCCGACGGTGGCGACATCGTGCTTCGCGATGTCGACGAAACCACCGGTGTGGTGTCGGTGACGCTCGTTGGCGCCTGCGGTACATGTCCGGCGAGCGACCAAACCTTGAAAGCCGGGATCGAACGCATCATGCGCGATCGTGTCGACGGTGTGACTGAAGTCGTCGCGGTGTAGCGCCGATGGCGACACGCTCACACGACCCGGCCCAGTTGTTCGGCGCCGCAGCTTCAGGCGACCGCGGGGCATTGGCCCGATTGTTGTCGTTGGTGGAGCGTGGAGGAGACGGCGCTCGCACGGTGGCCCGCATCGCAAGTCCGCTCGTGGGGCGCGCATATGTGATGGGCATCACCGGAGCTCCTGGCGCCGGCAAGAGCACACTCACATCGGCGCTGATCGGGGAGTTGCGCAAGCGTGGGGCCCGAGTGGGCGTGTTGGCCATCGATCCGTCGTCACCGTACACGGGCGGCGCAATCCTCGGCGACCGAGTACGCATGCAGGACCATACGCACGACGACAAGGTGTACATCCGCTCGATGGCAACGCGCGGACACCTCGGTGGCTTGTCGCTGGCGACCAGCGAGGCGGTGCGGCTGTTGGACGCAACCGGCCACGACTGGATCATCGTAGAAACCGTCGGAGTGGGACAAGTCGAGGTGGAAATCGCCGGCAAAGCCGACACCACCGTCGTGGTGGTGAACCCTGGTTGGGGAGACGCGGTGCAGGCGAACAAAGCCGGACTTCTCGAAATCGCCGATGTATTTGCAATCAACAAAGCAGATCGTGACGGAGTGGAGTCCACACGCCGCGATCTGCATGCGATGATCGAACTGACGGAGTTCGACGTATCGGAGTGGAAGCCCAGCGTTTCTGCAACGGTCGCGACCACTGGCGAAGGCGTGGGCGAGTTGCTCGACGCCGTATTGGCGCACCGTGCGCACGCCGAGACCACCGGAGACCTGCTGCATCGACGCGAGGTGCGGCGACGCGAGGAATTGCGTGAAATTGTGGAACGCCGACTGGAGTTGCGTGCACGCGAATTGTGCAGTGGGAAGGTGTGGGACGACCTCGAAAGTCGTGTGGCGTCGGGTGCGCTCGACCCGTGGTCGGCCGCCGACGAAATGCTGCGCGGGATATCGGCATGAGCGCCACGCCACACCGTCCGACTCGAGCATGAGTTCGGCACAAACTCGCGCCGACGACGGCGAGCGCAAACGAGTGGTGAGTGCAAGCCTCACACTTGGAGCCGCAGTCGGTGTCACTGCGTTGTCGTTCGGCATGGCTGCGGTGTCGTCCGGCGCGACCGTGTTGCAAGCCTGCGCGTTGTCGTTCTTTACCTTCACCGGGGCTTCGCAGTTCTCGGCGATGAGCGTGGTGGGAGCCGGCGGTTCCCTGGGTGCAGCCTTCGGGGGAGCAGCACTGCTCTCGGTTCGAAACTTCGTCTACGGTGTCGCGCTTGCCGGAAGGGTGTCCGACGATGCGAACGGAAGACGTTTGCCGCTGTTGCAGCGACTCCTCGCAGCACAGTTCGTGATCGACGAGACCACGGCAATGACGACCGCAGAGTCGGAACCGCGCTTGGCGCGTACCGCATTCTGGGTAACGGCACTGTCGTTGTTCGTTACGTGGAACCTCGGCACGTTGATCGGTGCACTTGCCGGATCGGTACTCGATACCCACGCTCTCGGTTTTGATGCCGCCTTCCCTGCTGCATTTGCGGCGATGTTGCCGGCCCATCTGCGGACTCGTCGCGGACGATTGGCGGCCCTGACGGGTGCAGTCGTCTGCGTGGCATTGACGCCGTTCGTTCCGGTGGGAATGGCGATTCTGGTCGCCGTCGTCGGCGTGCTGTTCGGGGTGCGTCCATGAGCGACATCGCACTTACCTCCGGACAACTGTGGGTGCTCATCATCGTGCTGTCGAGTGTCGCCTATGGACTGAAAGTGCTCGGATTCGTCGTAGTGGGAAATCGAACCATGCCACCGGTGCTGGGGCGATGTTTGGCGCTCATTCCGGCGAGCCTGCTCGCAGCGCTGGTTGCCAAGGACACCTTCACGTCGGCTCAGCACCTCGTACTTGATGCCCGTGCGGTGGGACTCGCCGTTGCAATCATCGCTGTGTGGCGCAAGGCGCCGTTCATCGTGGTGGTGGTTGCGGCAATGGCGGCAACCGCGTTAGTTCGCGCCTTCGCATAGCGCCGCAAGCCGCTTCAGATTGCCTCGCCAAATGGCGCGCAGCACCAATTTGCCGCCGACGAAAGCTCCGAGCGGCCCACCGAGCCACCAGGGAAACGTCAGTGTCTCGGTCCATTCGAATCGCGTGACGCGTTCGCTGAGGGAAGTGAGGGTGAACACTCCACTTCCGGTGACCAATCCGATGTGTTCGACACCCATCGCACGGTTGGGTTCCCAGCGGGTGATGCGCATCGTGTCGGTGAGTCGGATGGGTCCAACCTTGGTTTTGCAGAGAAACTGCGTCCCGACGCCCCGACGCTGATCAGTGGTGAACTCAATCGACTCGGCATCCGCCATCCAGTCGACGTGACGCTCGACCGGCTCAACCACATGCCACACATGGTCGACGCTGGCCTTGATGTCGCGCGACACGGTGATATTGCTCATCGACGTTCAGCGTACGTTGTCGTACACGCTCACATGTCGCGAAGAGGAGTCGTCGAACGGTGCCTTTTGCCACGATGAGTAGCGGGAGACGAGCCGTAGTCCCGCCCGGTGGCACGATGCATCGATGGCTTCGGGCGATTGATAGGTGATGTGAAACGGCCGACGCACGATGCGCCCGTCATCGTGGGTACTGACCGTGACGCCTCTGATGTTGCCGGATGCTGGCTCGTAGGTGCTGTTGGTCTGCAGCTTCCACGGACCGCGCCGTTCGCTCGTGGCTCCGGTGGTCGGTGCCTGCGGATCAATGACGCAGGCGTCGATGACCACACGACCCGTTGCGGTGAGTCGTGTAGCTGCGTTGGCGAGGCACTCTGCCTGCAGCGGCGAGCTCGTCAGATTGAACAACGTGTTGTACGACGCGAAGACGAGATCGAAGGGGCCCGGAGGCTGTTCGCGTGCCATGTCGCCCAGGTGGGAGGAAATCCGTCGTTGTGCATCCTTGGCGTGGAGACGAGCGAGCATTTCGGGCGACTCGTCGATGCCGGCCACGTGTACCGCACCGGTCGTGGGTTGCTCCATCGCTGCTAGTCGCCTTGCCAACGCCAATGCGATACGGCCGGTTCCCACTCCCAATTCAAGGACACGTCGCGGATGCGATTCGGACAGGAGCTCCACGATGGCTTCCAGGTCGTCGCTGGTGCCGTACCACTCGTCATAGACGTCGGCAAACGCAGCGCCGTAGGTGACCGAGCTGCTCATACGTCAAGTTCACCACGAACGATGTTGTCATCACGAATGCCGGAATCGGCGTGGAGACCAAGAAGTAGCCTCGGCTCGCATGGGCACGGATGCGGGGCGGCTGACTTACCTCGATCATGCCGCAACCACACCCATGCGGAGTTCGGCGATTGCTGCGATGGCGCCGTTCTTGTCCGATCAGTACGCGAATCCGTCGGGAAGTCATAGGTTTTCTCGATTGGCGCGAACCGCCATCGACGAAGCCCGCGACGACATCGCGGATGCTCTTGGTTGCAAACCCGGCGAGGTGGTGTTCACCAGTGGTGGAACCGAAGCAGACAACGCCGCGGTGTTCGGTGCGGCAAGAAGGCACGGGGGCGTGGCAATTTGCAGCGCAGCCGAGCACCATGCGGTGTTGCACTGCGTGGAGCACCTCGGCGGGGAAGTGGTTGCCGTTGATCAACGTGGGGTAATCGATATTGCAGCGCTGCAGCAGACGCTTGAGCGCATTGCAAATCGTGGTGATCGTGTCGCGGTGGTGTCGGTAATGGCGGTGAACAACGAAGTGGGGAGCATCACGCCGATGCGGGATGTGGCGCGGGTGGTGCGCGGCGCCGCCAAAACTGCGGTGTTCCACAGTGACGCAGTGCAGGCGGCGTGTTGGCTGGACGTGCGCGACATCGTGACGGTGACCGACGTCGTGTCGTTTTCTGCCCACAAGTTCGGTGGCCCGAAGGGAATGGGTGTGATGGTGGTGAAGTCGGGTGTGGTGCTGGAGCCACTCATCATGGGTGGTGGTCAGGAACGCGATCGACGCAGTGGAACCTCCAACGTTGCAGGCATCGTGGCGACGGCCGCAGCACTTCGCGAGACGGTGGAGAACAGGGAATCGGAGATTGCGCGAGTCGGCGAATTGCGGAAGTCGTTGATTTCATCGATCACCGCCCGAGTTTCCGATGTGTTGGACACCGTGCCGGCGGTATCTGCATCGACGTCCGGTGATCTTCCGTCAACCGTTCCCGGCGTTGCGCATCTCTGCTTTGCCGGCGTGGAGAGTGAGGCGCTGTTGTACCTGCTCGACGAGGCAGGCGTGTGTGCATCTGCAGCGTCGGCGTGTGCAAGCGGGGCGATGGAGCCCTCTCACGTGCTGCGTGCAATGGGGATAGATCCCCGATTTGCAAAAGGCGCGTTACGACTCAGTCTCGGTCACAACACCACGCAGGAAGACGTCACATATGCAGCGGATGCCATCGTGCACTGTGTCGAACGGTTGCGCACCAAGCAATAGCCTTTACGTGCATGAAGGTTCTCGTTGCGATGTCGGGAGGCGTCGACTCGTCCGTTGCCGCCGCAGAACTTCGCCGTGAGGGTCACGAAGTCGTGGGTGTCACCATGCGTTTGTGGGGAGGCGAGAGCGACACCGGTTGCTGTTCGGTCAGCGATGTGGACGATGCCCGTCGTGTAGCCCAGCAGCTGCGCATCGACCACCTGGTGTTCAACTTCTCCGACGACTTCACGGCACATGTAGTGGACCCGTACGTCGATGCGCATCGCGCCGGCAGCACGCCGAATCCGTGCATCGAGTGCAATCGTCATCTCAAGTTCGACCGATTGTCACAGCGCGCACGTCTGCTGGGTTTTGATGCCGTCGCAACCGGCCACCATGCGCGCATCGAGCGACAGCCATCCGGCGTCTGGCGAGTGGTGCGTGGAGCCGATGCCGCCAAAGATCAGAGCTATGTCGTGCACATGTTGGATCAGCGTGAGCTCGCCTACACGTTGTTTCCCGTTGGTCATCTCACCAAGGCGCAGGTACGCGAGCGTGCGAGTGAGCTCGGCCTGCGAACCGCCACCAAACCCGACAGCCAGGACGTGTGTTTCATCAGCAAGACCGGCGGACGCGAAACCTTCCTCGGTCACCGCATTCCGTTCCGTTCCGCACGAGTGGTGGACGAATCCGGGACGGAGCTCGGCACCGTGGACGCCGTTGAATTGGTGACGGTTGGACAGCGACGCGGGCTTCGTTTGCCCGGCGGGGCACCGAAGCAGTTCGTGCTGGATGTCGACGTCGAGCAGCAAACCGTGGTGGTGGGTGAGGAGTCGCGTTTGTCGCGAGACGAGTTGCGCGTCCAGCGAGTGATGTGGAGCCATGAGCCGCTTGCAGTCGGCAGTGAGGTGCTGGTGCAGAGCAGTGCGCATGGCGCGACTCAATCGGCACTCATCGAAGAGGTTGGCGCTACGTCGGTCTTGTTGCGATGGCGCGAAGCCCAGCGAAGGGTGGCGCCAGGTCAAAGCGTCGTGCTGTACGACATGTCCGATCGCATGGTGCTTGCAGGCGGCATCGCCGAATAGTTCAGCCGGTGCCGTTGCGCCCAGCGTTGAGCAGTGTGCCGCGCTAGCGGGAGGAGTCGGAGAGGGCTGCGTGAGGGCGCGAAGGTGCCACGAGGAGCGCCGTCACGTGAACGCGATCGAGGGTGCGTGTGAGTCGTGCCCCGAACGGTGACAGCGACACGTCGTGCGGATGACTGAGCACGAGTTCCAGCGGCGTTCCCCACGTAGTCCCGGTGACATCGAAGGCTTCGGTGGTCGACTTGGCTTCGTGCAAGGTGCGCACGTCATGACTTCGAACCATGAAGGTGTCGCGCAGCAGGAGCGGATCGTGCACGGCGATGCCGGCAGGAACGAACACCAGCCAGCGACGCGACAAGACGAGTGCGCGTCGCAGCATGAAGGACGTGAGCGCAACGAAGAGCACCGTTGTGCTCAGCGACACGGCGAGACGCTCGCCGTGCACCGCGAGAGCTCCGAACGCCGCCGCAATGAGCCATACCAAGAGGAGTGGTGCGAGTACGGCCATTGGTGGCCGCAAGAGATGACGACGTTCGTGCCCGTAGGCGGCAGCTTGTGCGTGCACGGAGCCGTAACGAGCGGTGAAGGTGGCAGCGCACACTGTGATCATCAGGAAGAGTGCGAGTGCTGCTCCCCATCGCAGGGTGGAATCCTGGAGTATCGTCACGCCAGCGTGAAGTGCCAGGAGTGGCGTGAGGAGTCGTGCCGTCACCAGCGACAACGGATGCGGCACGAGCACCGCAAGTGCAACGATCGCCCAAACGCCCCAGGCGAGCCACGGTCCGATGGGCGACGCACCGGATGACGAGATCGAGTGGGGCAGCGCGGCGATGGCGAGCCATGCCACTCGAAGTGCATTTGTCACGCACGCATCCTATGAATCCTGCATTGGCGACCGACAAGTAAAGTTCAGGCGTGGCAGCAAGCAAACGCACCGCGGCTCGGGCCAAGGAGTTACGGGAGCTGATCGCATTCCACAACGATCGTTATTTCGGGGACGACGACCCCGAGATTTCCGATGCCGAGTTCGACGAGATGGTTCGCGAGCTCCGGGCCATCGAACACGACCACCCCGAGTTGGTTCCCGCACAGTCGTTGCTCGACGTTCCCGGCGCTGCGAGTACCACGACGTTTGCTCCAGTCACGCACCGTCTGCCCATGACCAGCCTCGACAATGCGATGGATCACGACGAGCTGCGCGCCTGGGGCGAACGTGTGAGCAAGGGGCTTGGTGGCGAGAGCGTTCGTTACGTGTGCGAGTTGAAGATCGACGGCTTGGCGTTGAGTTTGCGGTTTGAGGGTGGCAACTTCGTGCAAGCCGCAACGCGCGGTGACGGAAAGACCGGTGAAGACGTCACCGCAAACGTGCGCACCATCGGCGGGATTCCGCAGCGTCTCGCAACTCCACCTGCCGTTCTCGAGGTTCGAGGCGAGGTGTACATGTCCAAGGTGGCATTCGAGAAGTTGCGAAGCGAGAAGTTGCGCGACAATGAAGCGCGTATCGCCGCCGGAAAGAAACCACAGCCGGTACCGGCAAATCCTCGCAACGCAGGTGCAGGCAGCCTGCGACAAAAGGATCCCGGTGTCACCGCGACCCGCGAGTTGTCCATGTGGGCTTATCAACTCGGGGAAGTGGATGGCGTGCCCGTGTTCTCCTCGCATCACGACACGCTCGAATATCTGCGCACGCTCGGCTTTCCCGTCAATCCGGAAGTACGAATCGTCGACTCACTCGCCGAGGTCATCGAGTTTTGTGCCCACTGGCAGGAACATCGCAACGAACTGCCGTACATCATCGATGGTGTGGTGGTGAAGGTCGATGATCTCGACCAACGTGAGCGTCTCGGCTTCACATCGAAGGCGCCTCGATGGGCCGTTGCCGTCAAGTTCCCGCCCGAAGAACGCACCACGTTGTTGCGGGATATCAAGGTGTCGATAGGTCGTACGGGTCGCGCCACGCCGTTTGCCGAACTCGAGCCGGTGGTGGTAGCCGGCAGCACGGTGTCGATGGCCACGCTGCACAATCGTGAGCAGGTGCAGGTGAAGGACGTTCGCCCCGGCGACACCGTGGTGGTGCGAAAAGCCGGTGATGTCATCCCCGAGGTGGTTGGGCCGGTGTTGGCGAAGCGGCCGAAGAATTCGACACCGTGGAAATTTCCGAGCACTTGTCCGTGCGACCTCAAGTCCACGCTCGTACAAGCAGAAGGGGAATCCGATACGCGTTGCGTGGAGCCCGAATGTCCCCATCAGCGGGACCAGAAGATCATTCACTTCACGGCGCGTGGCGGCATGGACATCGAGGGCTTCGGCGAGAAGACGGTGTACAAGTTGAGTGACGCCGGAGTCTTGGAAGACGTCGGTGACATCTACTCGCTCACGCCCGAAGTACTGCTCGCCCAGGGCTTTGGCGAAGGACAAACTGCGAATCTCATGAGGGCAATCGACGGATCACGTACGGCAACGCTGCAGAAACTGCTCGTGGCACTTGGCATCAAACACTTGGGTCCGTCGGCAGCCGAGTCGTTGGCGCGGCGATTCGGTTCCCTCGATGCGGTGGCACTGGCATCAACGAGCGAGTTGGCGGCAATCGAAGGTGTGGGCGACGTGATTGCAGAGTCGATCACCACCTGGTTCTCCAACAAGCGCCACAAGGCGATCATCACCAAGTTGCGCAAGGGTGGTGTTCGATTCGACAACGTCACCGTGGTTGATGCGCCCCAGACGCTGGCCGGAAAGACCATCGTGGTTACCGGAACGCTGAGCGGTTTTGGCCGTGAGGAAGCGGAACGGGCGATCAAGGATCGCGGCGGCAAGAGTTCCGGAAGCGTGAGCGGAAAGACGTTCGCCTTGGTGGTCGGTGACGAACCTGGTGCATCCAAGGTGAAGAAGGCGGCCGAACTTGGGGTCCCGCAGATCAGCGAGGCTGCATTCGTTCGCTTGCTGGAATCCGGCGAGATCAATTAATCGGCGACGCAGAAAAATCAACGAATCGGCGACGCAGCAAAACCACCTGAGTGGTGGTGCGTCGTACGTCAGTCGGTGAGGAATCTCCACACGTACGTGCGGGATTTTGCTTCGCCGTCCAGAATTCTCCAGTAGCGAACGGTTGCCGTGTGTTCGCCCTGGGCAAACGATTCGATGGGGGCACCTGGTTGTGGTTGAAAGCTGAGGACATTGTTGCCCGGGTCAAAGACGGCCGTCGGCGGCAGCTCGACCTGTGCGCCGGGTGCCGGCTGGCCGCCGATGGAGGAGAGTTCGTCGAGTCGAGTGGTGGGGAGGTCGATGCCGTCGATGCTGAGTGAGCCTGCAAATCCGTCGGCGAAGTCGATGATGATCTGCGACTGACGCAACACACGATCACCATCGGCAGGAGACATCCGTTCGATTGCATCCGGAGTGACGCGTGCCTCGTCGCCCGTGATGCCGCTGGCAAACCCGAACACGATGAGCACGAGCCCGAGGGAGATTCCGAAACTCACCAACAGTCGTGAGCGGTCCAGTCGGCGCGCCATACGTCCATTCTCGCTGCTCTTGGCCCCGTAATGCGTGGAGATGCCGAGTTGATCGTGGGTGGCAGGCGGCACGGGTAGTTTGGGGCGGTCAATGATTGAACGCGATGAGCTCACGGGAGCAGTCGTCGCCACTCGTTACCGACTGGAAAGTCTGATTCGTGGCGGGGCGGACTCCACCAGCGTGTTTGCTGCAACCGACCTGCGGACCAGCCATTCGGTGATCGTGCGCCTGGTAACGGTCGAGTCGATCGCGGCCGAAGGGGAGACTCCGGACGGCGAACGCGGATCGCTCAGCCCCAATCAGGCAGTGGAAGCCTTCCAACGGCACCTGCTTTCGGTGGCAGGGATCAGCCACCCGGTGTTGGTCCCGCCCTTGGATTGGGGTGACGCCGTCCTGAACGGTGAGCGATTCGTCTTCATCGTGACGGAGCGCATCAGCGACGTGTCGTTGCGGGAGTTGCTCGATCGCGGCCGACGACTCAGTGCATCACAAACGTTGGTGATCGGCATCGATCTGTGCCGTGCACTGCACCACTTGCATCAGCTCGGCATCACCCACGGTGATGTTCGACCTGCGAACGTGTTCGTATCGCCCGATTCGCGAGCGCGGCTGGCGGGAATCGGAATCAAGCGGGGCATCAGCGGAACGGCATCGATGAGCATCGAACAGGCTCGTTACGCGGCCCCTGAATTCAGCGTCGAAGCAAACGCCACTGCTGAGAGCGACGTCTACGCCCTCGCACTCACCTTGTTGGAGACGATTACGGGTGATGTGCCGTTTGCCGCCGACTCCTTGGCGGTGACGTTGGCGAATCGCGCCGGCAAGCTGCTGCCCGTTTCTGCCGACATTGGTCCCATCGCAGTACCGATCGAAAAGGCCGGACGACCGGAGCCGAGTGATCGCTCGACGGCGATCGACTTCGGGCGGGCACTTGCGCAACTCGCCGGAAAACTTCCTGCCCCGGAGCAGCTTGCATCATTGACGACGGAGTCGTTCCGCGACACCATCACGCGACAACTCGAAGCCGTCGTGGTGGAGCCTGCCCCGCGTGCGGTGGAACAAGAAGTGCCGGTGCAAGAGACACGACCCGCCGATGTGGCGGTCATCGTTCCGCCGGCCGAGCGCCGTCGTTACCGATGGTTGTGGTCGGGGCTGGCCGCGGTAGCTGCGGTGGTGGGTGGTGTCCTGGTGTGGGAGAGGCTCACCGTCGAGTCGTTCGAGGTCCCTGCCCTGGTGGGTGTAGCCGAAGGCGAGGCGCGCAACGTGGTGTCGCAACTGGGTTGGAACATCATGATCAGTGTCGAGCGGTCGGACGAAGTTGCACTCGGTGAGGTGATTCGCACCGTGCCGCCGACGGGATCGATGTTGCAAGAGGGCAACGATCTCACCTTGGTGGTATCGGAAGGTCCGACGCTTGCCGTGGTACCCGATGTCAACGGACTTTCTCGTGACGATGCAGTAGTGGCGCTGGAAGCGCAGGGTTTGGTCGTGGCCGAAGTCATCCGCGACGACGATGCGGTGCCCGCAGGCCGCGTGGTGTCATGGATCGTCACCGAGCAGCCCAACTTGTTGGCCGGTAGCGAAGTGTTGAAGGGAACCCAGGTGGAGATCACCGTGTCAGGTGGACCTGTATTCCGCAACGTGCCGAATTTGATCGGACGATCCGAGGCGGATGCGCAGTCCCAGCTCGTGGCGGTGCAGTTGGTGGGGCAGCGCAACGACGACGTGTTCTCCCTGGAAATCGAAGCTGGTTTGGTCGCGTCGCAAACTCCCGAGGCGAACGGACAGCTCGCGCGAAACGGAGTGGTGGCGTACTCGTTGTCGAAAGGTCCCGAAACGGTGGAGCTGCCATCGGTCATCGGGCTCACATTGGCCGACGCGCAAAAGAAGTTGGTGGCAGCGGGACTCTCGGTGGGATCTACCTCTGGGCGTACCTCCAGCAGGGTGCGTTCGGTGTCGCAGGACGGAAGTGCACTCAAAGCTGGCGACCTCGTACGCAAGGGCACGGCGGTGGACCTGGTGTTTCCGTGAGGTCCTGGTGACGGCTGGAGCAGGCAACTCGTGACGGCGGGCGTTGACGAAGTCAGCATCGTTCCGTTGCGTGAACGCATGCGCAGCGCGCTGGTGGAGCGTGCGGGAGTGTCACGACGTAAGGCCACCATGGCGGTGTTGCTCAGCGGCGTCTTCACCGTGCACTTTGCCATCACGCTCTTGGTGGTGGTGCTCGACACGGTGGCCAAGGACCTCGACACGACCGTCAGCGTGGTGAGCTGGTCGATCACTGCACCAATGCTCATGTTTGCGGTGATTGGTCCCGCATTCGGCACGCTCGGCGATCTCGTTGGTCACAAACGCGTCTTCGTTGGCGGCTTGCTTGGAGCAGGAATCTTTGCGGGGCTTGCAGCAATTGCGCCGAACGCCCCGTTGCTCATCGTCCTGCGCACGTTGTCGGCTGCATGTGGTTCGGCGACGGGCCCGTCGGCGATGGCCTTCACCAATCGGATGTTCGCGCCGCATGAGCGCGTGCGGCCACTCGGCATGTGGAGTTTCGTCACCGCAGGTGCGCCGGTGATCGGCGTGGTTGCCGGTGTGCCGCTGGTGGAGTTGGTCGGATGGCGGGTGATTTTCCTGATTCAGGCACCGCTCTGCGTACTTGGTGCTCTCACATCATGGTGGCTGTTGCGAGATACCGAGCGACAACCGCACGCACGTTTTGATGCAGCCGGTGCACTCACGCTCGGTGGAGGAGCTGCCCTGCTGCTGTTGGGAATCAATCGTGGCTCTTCGTGGGGTTGGACATCGCCGATGATCGTTTCTGCCATCGTCATCGGCTTGATGCTGCTGGTGGCGTTCGTACAAGTGGAGCGAAGAGTTGCCGCACCGATGGTGCCGCCGGCGTGGTTTCGCACCCGCAACATCGCATTTCCGGTGCTGAGCCAGTCGCTGGCCAACTTTGCCTACATGGGTGGATTCATGATCCTTCCGCAAATGTTGAAGGATGGAGTCGGGTTGTCGCTGGCCACCGTTGGTTGGCTGATCATCGCCAGGCCGCTCACTTTCGCCATTGCTGCACCGCTCGGTGCGCGAGTCACCATGCGTACGGGCGAGCGATTTGCGGGAATGTTCGGCTCGATGACCGTGTTCACGTCGATGATCGTGCTCTCCACCATCCGCGAGGGAACTCCGTTGTGGGTGATTGCATTCGGACTCGGGTTGTCGGGTCTCGGGTTGGGTGTTGCTTCGCCTGCGCTCTCGGCGCTGCTCGCCAACGCCGTGCGCGATCACGAACTCGGAATTGCCAGCGCGATGCAACAGCTCATTTCTCAGATGGGGGCCCTGCTCGGTGCCACGGTGATGATCACCGTGCACGAAGCAACGTTGGACGACGGAGTGTTGTCGAGCTATGCCAATGCACTCGTCATCGGTGCGAGTTTGTGTGTCGTGGCAGGGCTACTTGCGGGGGAGGTGCGATCCACGGATCGCTCGGGCACCGACCCTGACCCGGCCGGTTCTGGCGCAACCGGCACTACTGCGTGATCGCGCGGATTTCTTCTGCGACGACCACACCCAACTCCGTTTGTGGCATGGCCGTTTGCATCGCCATCAGCTTCAGCATGTCACCTTCCACCTTCACTTTTCCGGTGAAAAAGGCCTCCATGGCCTTTTGTGGATCCTGCTCAACGAAGATGGTGCGCGCGGTCGTGTAATCGGTGGTGAGAGTTGCGTCCACTTTCTCCAGATGGCCGAGATCCATCACCACTTCGCCCGTCGAGGTATCCATATGGCTGTGTACGACACCGTCGCCGAAGGGAACGTCGGTGACCACCTGGTTGAATCGCACCACCACCGACACCTTTGGTGCCTGATCCTTGTACTTCTCTCGAATGGCACGGGCAGCCTCCATCCATTCCGGGGAGAGGAACAAGTAGGGCACGCTGCTTCCTTTGCTTACGAAAAATAAAGGTGGAGAGACTTTGGTGATGATCGTGCGGGCAATCGCACCATGGGATGCGCGGTTGACCGCACCGACACGATAACGCCTTCGTCGAAGTTGTTCGCGGGAATGAGTTGGCAGTGACACCTTCGACACGCCACGATGGAGGGGTGGCACGGGTCCTTGTAACCGAAGAAATCGCCGACGCCGGCCTCGAGCGTCTGCGTGCTGCCGGGCACCACGTTGACGTGCAACTTGGGCTCAATGGTCCGGCGCTCATCGATGCGTTGCGGGGTGCGCAAGCACTCATCGTTCGCAGTGCCACCAATGTGGATGCCGAGGTGCTGGCGGCCACCAGTGGTCTGGTGGTGGTGGGGCGCGCAGGAGTTGGTCTCGACAATGTCGATGTCGAAGCCGCCACCAAAGCGGGCGTGATGGTCACCAATGCGCCCGAGTCGAACATCGTTTCGGCAGCCGAGCACACCATCGCGTTGCTGATGTCGATGGCTCGCAACATTCCCCAGTCACATGCTGCGTTGGTCGCTGGTCGCTGGGAGCGTTCCAAGTGGGAAGGTGTGGAACTTGCGGGCAAGACGCTCGGCATCGTTGGATTGGGTCGCATCGGAAAGTTGGTCGCGCACCGTGCCCTGGGCCTGGGGATGAAGATCGTCGCCTTCGATCCGTACATCTCGGTGGAACGCGGTCGTCAGATGAACGTGGATATGTTGCCCCTCGATCAGTTGATGGCAACCTGCGACTTTCTTACCGTGCACCTGCCGAAAAACAAGGAAACCGTTGGTCTCATCAACCGCGACATGTTGTTGAAGGCAAAGCCCGAGTTGCGGGTCATCAACGTGGCGCGTGGTGGCATCGTGGTGGAACATGATCTGTTCGAGGCATTGCGCGACGGGCTCGTCGCCGGTGCCGCGCTCGACGTCTTCGAGCGTGAGCCCGTGACCGACTCGCCATTGTTCGCATTGCCGAACGTCGTGGTGACGCCGCATCTCGGGGCAAGTACTCGCGAGGCACAGGACAAGGCCGGAGAAGTCATCGCCGACATGGTGCAGTTGGCATTGGCGGGGGATTTCGTTCCCTTCGCGGTGAACGTGGACGCCGCCGAAGCCAATGAGACGCTGAAGCCGTTCATTCCGCTTGCGGAACGCCTCGGCACGTTGTTTGCCGACATCGTTGGCCGGAACGTCGGCGAAGTGGAAATCGAAGCCAGTGGCGAAATCGGTGCGTACGACACTCGCATCATCACGTTGGCGGCCTTGAAGGGTTTCCTCGGTCGTGTCACCGGCGAAGCCGTTACCTACGTCAACGCACCGAGCGTTGCGGCCGCCCACCACATCGTGGTGCGCGAACAGCGGCGTGACGATGTCGAACATCAGGACTACATGAATCTGGTGACGTTGCGTGCGGGAAATCACAACATCTCGGGAACGCTGGCTGGTCGACGACGAGAGGCGCGCATCGTCCTGATCGACGACCACCTGAGCGACGTGCCGCCAACCAAATTCATGCTGATCGTGCGCAATGACGATCGACCGGGTGTGATCGGTCGTGTGGGCACCGTGTTGGGTGATGCCGGAGTGAACATCGACAACATGGATGTGGGCAAGACACCCAAAGCCGGCAGCGCAATGATGGTGATCGCCACTGCCACGCCCACGCCGGCAACGGTGGTCGATCAGTTGCGAAACGTTCCCGGCATCGTCGAAGTGATCACGGTGGGTGGCTGACGCACGGCGTTGAGGACGTCGTGGCTATTTGCGTGCGGCGTTGAGCGCGTCGCGCAGCTCCAAGGTGGCTCGTCGCGCCGCAACCGGATAGTCATCGTTGTTCGATGCGTAGAGGATTGCCCTTGAGCTGTTCACGATGAGCCCCGTTCCCTGGGCGGTTGCTCCATGTGTGACCACGGTGGCGGGGTCACCACCTTGTGCGCCGACACCGGGCACCAACAACGGCAGATCGCCGACGAGGTGGCGCACCCGCTTCAACTCGGCGGGTTGGGTGGCTCCCACCACCAGGCCGACGTCGGCGCGCTGCGACCAGTCGCTGGCCGCGCGTCGCGCAATCTGCTCGTACAGGGGCTCGGTCTCGCCAGACGCGTCGTTGTCTGCCTGGTCGCGCTGCAATCGGGCGGTCTGGATTTCGTGCGATCCGGGATTCGAGGTTCGACACAACACGATGACACCACGGTCTTTTCGCGCGAAGAATGGCTCGAGTGAGTCGGTTCCGAGGAATGGATTCACCGTGACGGCGTCGGCACCGTACCGCTCGAATGCTTCGCGTGCATACATTTCGGCGGTGTCGCCGATGTCGCCGCGTTTCGCGTCGAGGATGAGCACGACATCGGGATGTTCACGGCGAATGTGGTCGCACACGCGTTCCAGTGCAAGTTCTGCGCCGTAGGCGGCAAAGTACGCGATTTGCGGCTTGAACGCGCACACCGCATCGGCCGTGGCATCCACGATGGTTCGACAGAACGTCTCGATGTCGTCGACCTGTGTGCCGAGGTGGGAAGGGAAACGACGTGGATCCGGGTCGAGTCCGACACACACGAGGGAACGGGATCGTTCCCATGCGTGGTGGAGTCGTGGCGAAAATCCCACGCGTCAGTCTTCGAGCATGATTGCGCCGGTGGGGCAGAGGTCGGCGGCTTGTTGCACCTCGTCGTACAACTCCGGCCCCGGTTGCTCCTTGCGAACGTGGAGATAACCGTCGTTGCGTACCTCGAACACTTCGGGAGCCACTTGAGTGCAGGCCCCGGTCGAGGCGCAGAGATCGAAGTTCACTGTGACTTTCACGACATCCTCCGTGAATGACGATAGTTCAGTGGCCGCCGGCATCTAGCGTGTGGCGCAAATCCCTCACAGAAAAGTACGCACATCACCCCCATGCTGCACTCACTCGGTTTGTTCGCCCACGCTCGTCGTCGCTCCGTCATCGCCATCTGGTTTGCGGTGCTCCTCGCCCTCGGTGTCTCGGTCGGCTCGTTCGGGAGCAGTTTCTCCACGCAGTTCAACCTTCCCGACGTGGAAAGTGCTGACGGCTTCACGTTGTTGTCCGAGCGGTTCGGGGCCGAGGAAAGCGGACGCAGCGGCACCATCGTGGTGCGCGCCGACGGCGGGTTCACTGCGGTCCAACAAGATGCGCTGAACGCGTTCTTCTCGCAACTGGATGCCCGCGACGACATGGGAGTCGTGAGCCCGTTCACGCCGGCTGGTGCACGCCAGGTGGCGCCGAGTGGTGACATCGCTTTTGCAACGGTGTCGCTTGCTTCGGACCTGGATACGGCCGAGCAGTTTGCCGAAGTGTTTGCAGAGATGAAGGCAATCGAACCCGAAGTTGCTGGCGCCCAGATCGAGTACGGCGGCGAGGTGTTCGCAGAATTCGAAGCCCCCACCTCGGAAGTTCTCGGCTTGGCCTTTGCAATCGTGATTCTCATCTTTGCGTTCGGCTCGGTATTGGCAATGGGTCTGCCCATCGGCACCGCATTCGGTGGTATCGCTGCCGGCGTTCTCGTGGTCACGTTGGTGTCGAATCTGTTGACCATGCCCGACTTTGCCACCACCCTCGGCGTGATGATTGGTCTCGGAGTGGGTATCGATTATGCGTTGTTCATCGTTACTCGCTACCGCGAGGCACGCCATCGCGGCAGGGACTGCGCGGCGGCGACCGCGGAGTCGATCAACACCGCAGGACGTGCGGTGTTGTTCGCCGGAACCACCGTGGTGATCTCGCTCCTGGGCATGTTGATCATGGGCGTGGGTTTCATGAACGGAATGGCCGTGGGCGCATCCATCACCGTCCTCTTCACCATGATCGCTTCCGTCACGCTGCTGCCTGCGCTGCTTGGCTTCGTCGGAGAGCGTGTGGAAGTTACTCGCTGGCGCGGAGTGATCGCCGCAGGTCTCGTGGCGCTTGCGTTGGTGGGTGTGGGGCTGAAGCAGAACGCGTTGTTGTTTGCTGCACCGCTGGGTGGCTTGGTGTTGTTGGCGGGCAGTTTCATACCGATGTTCAAGCGTCCGCTTCCCACTCGGCGAGTCAAGCCGATGCCAGAGACACTCCCGTTCAAGTGGAGTCGTTGGGTGCAGCGGCGCCCATGGCTTTCGCTCGTGATCGGTGTCGGAGTCTTGGGGGCGCTCACGCTTCCGGTGTTGGGACTGCGACTCGGTTTTGCCGACGAGGGCAATTATCCATCCGACACCACCACCCGTCGCGCGTACGATCTTCTTGCGCAGGGCTTTGGACCCGGTTTCAACGGTCCACTCACGTTGGTAGCCGCAATCGACACTCCGGAACAGCTCGCCGCAGCACAGGGGCTCAGCGACACGCTCGCTACGACACCCGGAGTGGTGAGCGTGAGCCCCGCGGTGCCGAATGATGCTGCGGCACCTACCGCGGTGTTGTGGAACCTGTATCCCACCGGCTCTCCGCAGTCGGCCGAAGCGGCCGACTTGGTGCAGCGACTGCGTACCGATGTGGTGCCATCTGCGGTGGGTGAGTCGGGTCTCGACGTGAAGGTCACCGGCAGTGTGGCGGTGAACGTGGACTTCAGCAGTTATCTCGCCGATCGACTACCGGTGTTCTTTGCCGTGGTGTTGCTGTTGTCGTTCGTCTTGCTCATGGCGGTGTTCCGCTCCTTGTTGGTGCCGCTGAAGGCGGTGTTGATGAACCTGCTCTCGATCGGAGCTGCCTACGGTGCGGTCGTGGCCGTGTTCCAATGGGGCTGGGGTGCGTCACTCATCGGCTTGGGTGGCAGTGCGCCAATCGACCCATGGCTGCCGGTGATGATGTTTGCCATCGTGTTCGGGCTATCGATGGACTACGAAGTCTTCCTCTTGTCCCGCGTGAAGGAAGAGTACGACCGAACCGGCGACAACGAACTTGCGGTGGCCGATGGCTTGGCAAAAACCGCACGTGTCATCACCGCTGCGGCGGCGATCATGGTGTTCGTATTCGGCAGCTTCGTGCTCGATCCCACACGCAGCATCAAGATGTTCGGATTCGGTTTGGCCGTTGCAGTGTTCCTGGATGCAACGGTCGTGCGCATGTTGTTGGTGCCGGCAACGATGGAGTTGTTGGGTGACCGCAACTGGTGGTTGCCGCGCTGGCTCAATCGTGTGCTGCCGAAGATCGACGTTGAGGGCGCTGCTGACGCTCGAACGCACTGAGCACTGCACGCAACGATGCGGTGATGGTGCTCGGATGAACTCCGACGCCCCAGCACACATCGCCTGATTCGTTCGAGCTTTCGATGTACGCAACCGCCGTGGCCTCGGAGCCCTGGCTGAGGGCGTGCTCCACGTAGTCCTTCACATCCAACTTCACTCCGAACTCGGCACGCAGTGCATGAACGAAGGCATCGATCGGGCCGTTGCCGTCACCTTGCAACGTGACTCGTTTGCCGTCAGCTTCGACTTGCGCGGTGATGCTCGTTACGCCATCGCTGGAGCTCCGCAGTTCATGGCTGGTGAGGGAGAACTTTGGTGCGTCCGAGAGATACTCGGTCTCGAAGGCCCGCCACATCACCTCCGGGGCAATTTCGGTGCCGGAGTCCTCGGTGATGTGTTGGATGGTCCTTGAGAACTCGATTTGCAGACGCCGTGGCAGGTCGAAACCGTGTTCCGTTTTCATCACGTACGCCACGCCGCCCTTGCCCGACTGACTGTTCACCCGGATGACGGCTTCGTAGGTTCGGCCCACGTGCTTTGGATCGAGCGGCAGGTACGGAACTTCCCATGTGGCGTAATCCTTGGGGAGTGCGTCGAGTCCTTTCTTGATGGCATCTTGATGGCTGCCGGAGAATGCGGTGTACACCAAGTCGCCTGCGTACGGTTGACGTTCCGGAACGGGTAGGCGGTTGCAGTACTCGGCGTCGCGACGCAGTGCATCGATGTCGCTGATGTCGAGCTTGGGGTCGACGCCATTGACGAACAAGTTCATCGCCAACGTGATGACGTCGACGTTCCCGGTGCGCTCACCGTTGCCGAACAGCGTTCCTTCCACGCGGTCTGCGCCGGCCATCACGCCAAATTCGGCTGCCGCAACGGCGCACCCACGATCGTTGTGCGGGTGGAGCGACAACACGATGGAATCGCGTTGTTTGATGGTTCGGCCGAACCACTCGATGACATCGCCGTAGACGTTGGGCGAGTAGCACTCCACGGTTGCCGGCAGATTCAGGATGATCGGGTTCTCGGGAGTCGGCTCGATCACATCCATGACCGCTTCGCAGATCTGCACGGCGAACTCGGGCTCGGCCAGCGTGAAACTCTCCGGCGAGTACTCGTAACGCACCTGGGTGCCGGGTACGGAAGACTCCAGCGAGCGGCACAGCCGTGCTGCATCGACCGCAATCTTGGTGACGCCGGCTTGATCGAGACCGAACACCACTCGCCGTTGCAGCGGGTTCACCGAGTTGTAGAAGTGCACGATGGCGTTCTTGGCCCCGCGAATGCTCTCGTAGGTGCGGTGGATGAGCTCGGCGCGGGACTGCACCAACACCTGGATGGTGACGTCGTCGGGGATGAGGTCGTTGTCGATGATGTGTCGAACGAAGTCGAAGTCGGGTTGGCTGGCGGACGGAAATCCAACTTCGATTTCCTTGAACCCCATCTTGACCAGTGTCTTGAACATGCGCAGTTTGCGCTCGGGGTCCATTGGATCGATCAGCGCTTGATTGCCGTCGCGCAAATCGACGGAGCACCACAGCGGTGCGGTGGTGATCACCTGGTTCGGCCACGTACGGTCGGCAAGGACGAGCGGCACGTAGGCGGCGTATTTTTCGAACGGCATCTTCTTTGGTGTCACTGGTGGTGGAGTCATGGTGCTGTTTCCTGTGGTGTCGATGTGATGTGGTGTGGTGGGAAAAGAAAAACTCCCGGCCATGTGGCTCGGGAGTTGGTGCGCGACGTCGGCGTTGGGCGGCCGACGCCGCTACGTAAGGAGGAGGATCGTGTGGTTGATGGCGCTGCCGTTCATCGTGTTGTCAGCGTATCGGCGGAGGCCGAGGTGGCGTGATGACACCATCGCAATGTCACGGAGTTGTTGCTACACGGCGCGAGGCGTGGGCACCAGGAAGTTGGCGAACTGCCATGGATCGGCGGGATCCAATCGGGTAGGTCCGTTGCCAAAGCCGGGGAACAAGTCGTTGCGGTTCTTCAGCGGATCCCAGTCGACGGCTGCCGATTGGAACGACCCGAGATATGGGTACGCCACTTTCAGCACCTCGTCATGTGGAAGGTCGTCCGGTACGCGCACGCCACCGTTGGGGTTGTTGAACATCCAACAGGTGGCCGCAACGACGGATGCCGCTACTTGCAGGGTGGTGGCGCTTTGGTTGGGCAGGATGGCGCGCGCTTCGTCGATGCTGAGGAGTGAGCCGGTCCACCAGGACTTGTAATCGTGGCCCATGAGCAGCACGCCGAGTTCGTCACGACCCGACTCGATCTCGTTGTTGAGGATGCGTTGGTCCTTTTGCATCTTCCAATTGCGCATGCGAAGTTCTTGCACGCTCATGATCGCGGCATCCGTGGGGCAGTAGGAGTAGTGCACCGTTGGTCGGTACTTGGCGGTGCCGTCATCGTTCCACACGGTGAGGTGGTCGCTCATGGTGTAGGCCTCGCCGTGACGAATGATCATGCCGAGGATTTCTCCGCATGGCACCCATGAACGCACCCACGTCTCCATGCCTGGTTGGGCGAGTGCAATCTGGTTGCACGGGCCGTCGTCGTCGTGCACGTGGGCGTTGTGCGGCAGCCATCGCTCGTGGGTTCCCCAGCCGAGCTCGGCTGGAGCGACGCCTTCTTCGTAGAAGCCTTCGATCGACCAGGTGTTGACGAACTCGTCCACCCGTTTGGGTGCGCTGGTGATTTGTGTGTCGCGTTCGCTGATGTGGATCACCTTCGTACCGGTGAGCATGGCCAGGGTGTTGTAGCGACCTTCGGCGAGCGCACCTTCGATGAACTTGGCGCGGTCTCCGGCTTTCTTGTCCTTCAACAGCGCAGTAGCGATCTCGCCCAATGCCCGCTTCGCAAAGTGGCTCACCAAACCGGGATTTGCGCCATGTTCGAGCACGGCAGATGGTCCGTTGTTGTCGGGCCATGATTCGATCATGCGGCGAATGCTCTGGTGCCGCACGTACAGCGTCCGCTCGAGCGGGTGTGTGTTGTGCATGTCGTAGTAGGGGTCCCACAACTCCACGCTGGTATTCAGATAACGCACACCGTGCTCGCGACACCAAGTGAGGATCGTCGGACAATCGATGTTCCATGCCAAGTCGAGGATCATGTCCCCATTGCCGACACGAGCCGAAAGGAACTCGTCGAGATTCTCCTGAGTAACCCGGCCCTGTTCGTAGTTGACGCCGGCAGCAATGGCATCGGCAATGCGATGGCGATTGTCGACGAAATCAACGACGGTGATGCTGGATGGTGCCAATTGCACGTCGCGAATGAGGAGGGGAATGGCGGCTTGTGCGACCGAGCCACAGCCCAACATCAACAGGCGTCGTGGTCGGTGGGCGCCGACCTTGGAGAGGTCGTTGATCATGAGCGGCGACGCGACTTGCGGGTGCGACCGGCAACTGCAGGGGCGGCCAACATCATTTGCAATGAAGCTTCGAACACCGTGTCACTCGGAATCAGCACCGCGTGCCAGTCGTACGCGGGACCTTTGCGACCGGTGCACACATCATGCAGAACCACGCGGCGATCGCCGGCGATGTGTTGTGTGGTCGTTGTGTCTGTCATGGATGCACCTCCTCAGTGTCAATACCGAAGAAGCACCATAGCGAGAAACGCTGTGGGCGTCTACTGTCTGACTTGTCAGCCGATACTGACTCACGAGTCAGTATCGGTAGCGTGCCGGCCGGAATGGGTTCCTTGGTGCGCACGTTGCATCTACCCGGCGGCGATGCAGAACCCCACAAGTAGCGTTGAGCAAAGACATGTCGCAGTCCACTCAGTTCGCCGCGCTCGGCGTGCCTGCCCATGTGGATGCCGGCCTCGCAGCCGCTGGTTTCACCGCCCCGTTTGCAATTCAGACCGAAGCCATTCCCGTTGCATTGACCGGAGCCGATCTTTGCGGACGTGCCCGTACGGGTTCGGGAAAGACGCTGGCCTTCGGAGTTCCGATGTTGTCTCGTGTGGATGTTGCAGCCCGCCCGCGTGCTCCGCGCGGATTGGTGTTGGTGCCGACTCGGGAGTTGGCGCTGCAGGTGGCCGAGGTACTGGAGCCAATCGGCAAGCACTGCTCCCGCCGGATTCTCGCGGTCTACGGCGGGGCCTCTCGGGACGACCAAATTGCCAGCCTTGCGGCGGGGACCGAGATCGTCGTTGCGACACCGCTGCGCTTGATCGACTTATTGAAGGCAGAGGAACTGACGCTTGCGGACGTGCAAGTCGTGGCAATCGACGAAGCCGACCGCATGGCCGACGAAGGCTTCATGCCGCAGGTGGAGTGGGTGCTGCGTCACGTGACTGCCGCCCATCAAACGATGCTGTTTTCTGCAACGCTCGACGGACAAGTCGGCAACCTCGTGCGCCGCTACATGAACGACCCCAAAGAAGTGTCCATCGACGCGCCAACCGCAACCGTGGGCACGATGCGACACCTGTTCTTGGCAGTGCATCGAATGGACAAAGATCGCGTAATTGCCGCCATTGCTGCCGGTGCCGGCAAAACAGTGGTGTTCTGCGACACCAAGCGCCTGTGCGACAAGGTGGAGGAGTCGTTGCAGAAGTTGAACGTGAAGGCGTCGGCATTGCACGGTGACATGTCGCAAGCAGCGCGCGAGCGATCACTCGCCAAGTTCACCGATGGGAGCCTCAACGTGTTGGTGGCAACCGACGTGGCTGCGCGCGGCATCGACATCGACGACGTGGCAGCGGTGGTTCATTACGAACCACCTATCGATGTGAAGACCTACCTGCACCGATCGGGTCGTACCGCCCGAGCCGGTCGTGACGGTTGGGCCATTTCGCTCGCCGAGTACAACCAGCACACCACGTGCCGGATCATCCAGCGCGGCCTGCGACTTGAACCCCAGCCGCCAATCGAAGTGTTTTCCAACGACAAGCGGCTCGCCAACTTGTCGAGCTTCGTGACTCCCGCCGGCGCCTAAGGCGCTCGCAGCAGCGACATCCTCGCCAGGGAGGTGGTCAGCGAGAGGTGAGCCACGCAGGGCGGCGGGATTCGTACGCGCCGATTGCCGCATCGTGGGACAACGTGATGCCGATGTCGTCCAAACCGTTCACGAAACGTTCCTGTGTGGATGCGTCCAACACGAACGGGTGACGCGCGCCGGTGGCGGGAACCTCCACCACCAATCGCTCGACATCAACCGTGATGTCGGTGGCGGGGTCCGCTTCGATGGTTGCCCAGAGCGATTCCACGATGCCGATGTCGAGCACGACGGGAACGAGGCCGTTCTTGGTGCAGTTGTTGCGAAAGATGTCGCTGAAACTCGGTGCGATCACCACGTCGAAGCCGTATTGCTGCAACGCCCAGACGGCATGTTCGCGGGATGAACCAACGCCGAAACTCGGCCCGGCCACGAGAATGCTGGCGCCCGCGTAACGCTCGTCGTTGAGCACGAAGTTGCGATCGTCGCGCCACGTGGAAAACAGACCCTTCTCGAAACCCGTTCGCTCGACTCGCTTCAGCCACTCGGCGGGAATGATCTGGTCGGTGTCGACGTCGCTGCGCTTGAGTGGCACCGCGCGACCCGAAACGATGCGAACCTGCTTCACGCGAGATCCTTCGGTGTGGCGAAATGTCCCGTGAGTGCGGTGGCAGCAGCAACGGCTGGTGACACCAAGTGTGTTCGGCCACCGCGACCTTGACGACCTTCGAAGTTCCGGTTGCTCGTACTGGCGGCACGCTCTTGCGGTGCGAGTTTGTCGGGGTTCATCGCCAGGCACATGGAGCAACCTGGTTCACGCCAGTCGAAGCCCGCGTCGGTGAAGATGCGGTCGAGACCTTCGCGCTCGGCTTGTTGCTTGACGGCGTGGCTGCCGGGCACCACCATGGCGCGCTTCACCTTGACCTTGCGACCCTTGGCAACGTCGGCCGCCGCGCGGAGATCTTCGATGCGACTGTTGGTGCACGATCCGATGAATACGGTGTCGACGGCGATGTCGCGGATGCGTGCACCGGCGGTGAGGCCCATGTAGTCGAGTGCGCGCGCCACGTTGTCCCGCGTGGTGGCGTCGGCAAACTCGTCGGGCGACGGAACCACACCGTCGATCGATGCCACTTGCGCCGGATTGGTGCCCCACGTGACGTGCGGGGTGAGCGACGATGCGTCGATCTCGACACTCTTGTCGAACGCGGCGCCATCGTCGGTGCGCAGAGTGCGCCAGTCATCGAGCGCTGCTTCCCATGCCGCGCCGCGCGGAGCATGGGTGCGACCTTCGAGATACGCAAACGTGGTGTCGTCGGGTGCCACCAAGCCGGCGCGCGCACCGGCTTCGATCGACATGTTGCAGATGGTCATTCGACCTTCCATCGACAACGCACGAATCGCCGAGCCTCGGTATTCGATCACGCTGCCGATGCCACCACCAGTGCCGATGCGACCGATGATGGCCAGGATGATGTCCTTGGCGGTGACGCCGGCCGGCAGGTTGCCTTCGACTGCAACGCTCATCCACTTGGGTCGTGACTGGGGAAGCGTTTGCGTGGCAAGCACGTGCTCCACTTCGGAGGTGCCGATGCCGAAGGCCAACGCTCCGAATGCACCGTGGGTGGCCGTGTGGCTGTCGCCGCACACGATGGTCATGCCCGGCAAGGTGCGGCCCTGTTCGGGGCCGATCACATGCACGATGCCCTGACCGGCGTCGCCCATCTTGTACAGCGTGATGCCGAACTCTGCGGCGTTCCTGCGCATCACGTCGAGTTGCTTTGCAGAAATGGGGTCGGCAACGGGGAGGTGGATGTCCTTTGTCGGCACGTTGTGGTCTTCGGTGGCCACGGTGAGGTCGGGGCGGCGCACACGCCGACCATTGATGCGCAGTCCGTCGAAGGCCTGCGGGCTGGTCACTTCATGGACGAGGTGCAAGTCGATGTAGAGCAACTCGTTGCCGTTGTCGTCGCGGTGCACCACATGGCGATCCCACACTTTTTGCGGGAGGGTGAGGGAGGTCACCGTTCCATTCTGCCGACGTGGTGGCGGCCGGAGGTGTCATCACGAAAGAAACTTTGCCGCTCGGGCCGAGGTCGTGCACACACAGGGGCATGAACACCAACACCAATACCCCGGTCGCCTTGGCGACCTGCGTCGAGCACAGCCTCAACCTGTCACTCTCGGGTTTCGACCTGAAACGAGCCCGCCTCTACGGCATCAGCGTGGTGGACCCGTCGGGCGTCGACTCGAATGCCGATGGGGCGCTACGTCTTTCGTTCCTCGCCGAACACGGCGACGTGTACGAACTCCTGGAGTCACGCGGCAGTTCCATTGCCCGCATGTTCGATGCGGCAGCGGTACTGACCTGTGGTTGGGCTGCGCCCGTCGATGACGACGAGGAGAGCGATGTGCCACCAAGCGTGCATCCGCGACGCCGCCGGGTGCGATTGGTGGTGGTGGTTGGCGATGCCGGAGTGGGTTCGGTGCTGCGCTTTGCGGACACCCCGGAGGAGATCGTCACCGACCCGGGCAATGCCAAGGGGTCGCTGGCGGACGCCGTCGAGCGTCTGTGGCGTGATGCAATCACGGTCGTCGACGCAGAGACGCCGACCGAAGCGTCGCCCCCGGAGATCAAGAAGAAGACGCAGCGAAAGAAGTCGACGTGACGTTGCGGCTACGCAACGCTGGAATGTTGGACCACTCGCTGACACGCATCGATCAAGAGCGGCACGAAACGTTCGCGTGCGGCGAACACGGCATCGTGACCGGCGTCGATTCGGTGCGTGACGGTTGCCGTGTGCAACGTTGCCGCGAGTTCCTCCTGGCGTCGCGTTGGAACGACCTTGTCGTCGGTGGTGATGATCATCGCTGCTGGCACCGCGATGTGGTGGAGCCACGGTCGGGAATCGAACGAACCGATCTCGCTTCCCGCTTCCAACACGTGGCGCCAGTCGTGGCTGGCAATTTGGCGGGCGGCCCAGTCGGCAAGAGTCTGCGTCTTGCGCTGCAGGTAGACCTGCTCGGTGATCCACGACCGAGCTTGAGCGCTCGTCAATTTGGACAGGCGGGCCAGACCGGTGAGACCAAGGAAGTTGAGGCGCTCGTCGCGTGAGGAAGAGAAGTATCCGGCGGTGGCAGCCAATACCAGTCCGCGAGTTCGTTGCTCGTGACGCGAGGCGACGAGCTGCGCGATTGCGCCACCCATCGAGTATCCAACGGGGATGAACGTGCTGACGCCGAACGCGTCGGCAATTGCGGCCACGTCGTCGGCGCAGTCGTGCAAACGAAAGCTGCCGCGCGGACGAATGCCGCGTCCGTGTCCACGGTGATCGGGTGCCAGCACGCGAAAGTGTTCGCCGAGTGGCGCAAAGCAGGTGAACCAGTTGAGGTCTGCGGTGGCGGTCCAGCCGTGCAGCAACATCACCGTTGGGGCACCCGCGGGGCCCGCCACTTCTCGCACGAAGGTGCGCCCGCGACCGGGAAGTTCTACTTCGTGGCCGTCGGGGAAACCATCTCGCGCAGCGTGTGTGCGGCGGATCACGTTAGGAACGTGCCTCCACGCCCACGACGGTGACGGTGAGCGAGCCGTTCGGCGCCTGGTAGGTGACGGAATCGCCCTCCTTGGCGCCGAGCAACGCGGCGCCGAGCGGCGAGGTTGCACTCATCACACTGACGTTCGGGTCATCGGGCTGCTCTTCCATGTGGCCGATGAGGTACTTCTCGGCTTGTGACGGGGCATCACCCTCGTACAGGATCGTCACGATGCAGCCATGGTCGACCTTGCCGTCGTCCACGACCTCCACGATTTCGTGGTTTTCCAAGATGGCTTCGATCTGTCGGATGCGGCCCTCCATGTGGCCCTGTTCGTCCTTGGCGGCGTGATAGTCGCCGTTTTCCTTCAAGTCGCCCATCTCGCGGGCACGACCGATGCGCGCGGCGACCTCGATGCGACCCCGCGTGGTGAGGTCGAGATGTTCGGCCTGCAGTCGCTCGAGGGCTACGCGCGATAAGCGGTGTGTCGGCATATCGTCAGGATACCCATACCTCCGTAGCCTGAATGAGGTGAACGCAGCCACAGCTCGCACCTCGCATCGTGTTGCGGTGATCGGCGGCGACGGAATCGGTCCCGAGGTCACCGCAGAAGCACTCAAGGTGGTTCGCGCAAGTGGTGTCGAGCTCGACACGACGTTTTTCGACCTCGGTGGTGCGCGGTATCTGCGTGACGGAGAAGTGCTGAGCGACGACACGCTCGAGGCACTGCGTGGATTCGATGCAATTTTGCTCGGTGCCGTCGGCACTCCCGGTGTGCCCCCAGGGGTGATCGAGCGTGGACTGCTCCTCAAGCTGCGATTCAGTCTCGATCTCTACATCAACCAGCGTCCCTTCGTTGGTACGGGTCCTGGTCAGTCTCGGCCGCACGACTTCGTGGTGATACGCGAAAACACCGAGGGCTCGTATGCGGGCGAGGGTGGTGTGTTGCGCAAGGGAACCCAGCACGAAGTTGCAACGCAGGGGAGCGTGAACACTCGTTTCGGCGTGGAGCGCTGCATCCGGTACGCGTTCGAACTGGCATCTTCGCGCGAACGCAAGCACGTCACACTCGTGCACAAGACCAACGTGCTGACGTTCTCGGGCGACCTCTGGCAGCGCACGTTCGATGCGGTGGCATCACAGTTTCCCAATGTGGGTACGGCGTACAACCACGTGGACGCCGCATGCATCTACTTCGTGCAGGATCCCCACCGTTACGACGTGATCGTGACCGACAATTTGTTCGGCGACATCCTCACCGACTTGGGTGGTGCCGTGAGCGGCGGCATCGGTTTGGCGTCGTCGGCCAACTTGAATCCGGCACGCACCGGACCGTCGCTGTTCGAACCGGTACACGGCTCGGCACCGGATATCGCCGGCAAGGGCGTGGCCAATCCGGTGGCGGCAATCTTGTCGGCAGCGCTCATGTTGGACCATCTCGGCGAGTCACGAGCAGCACGGGCGATTCGCGACGCCTGCTCGCAGCCGGCAAGCGGTTCCACCGTGGCAGTCGGCGACGAAATCTGTCGACGCCTCCACGGATAGCGTCAACTTCACACATAAGTAAGGGGTCACGATGCCGATCACGACGACACCAAAGATCTGGATGAACGGTTCCCTCGTGAACTGGGCCGATGCAAACGTGCACGTGCTCACCCACACGCTGCACTACGGCACGGGCGTGTTCGAGGGGATTCGCGCCTACGAGACCGACAAGGGTCCGGCGGTCTTTCGTCTGACCGACCACATCGTTCGGCTGCACAACAGCGCCAAGATCATGGGAATGCCGATGCCGTATTCGGTGGAGGAGTTGGTGCAGGCCACCAAGGACACCGTGGCATCCACCGGACTGCCGTCGTGTTACGTGCGTCCTCTGGCGTACTACGGCTACGGCGAGATGGGACTCAACACGCTGCCGTGCAAGGTGGATGTTGCCATCGCATGCTGGCCGTGGGGTGCGTACCTCGGTGACGACGCGGTGGAAAAAGGTGTGCGCATGAAGATTTCGTCGTGGACTCGTCACGACCACAACACCATGCCACCAGCCGCAAAGACCGTCGGCAACTATGTGAACTCATCGCTCGCAAAAGTAGAAGCACTCAAGGCCGGATACGACGAAGCAATCATGCTGGCGCCGAACGGTCTCGTTGCCGAATGCACCGGCGAGAACATTTTCGTGGTGCGCAATGGCGTGATCCTCACGCCACCGTTGTCGGCGGGTGCACTCGAGGGCATCACCCAGAACAGCGTGATGACCATTGCTCGTGATCTCGGATACGACATTCGCGTCGACAACATCGCGCGGAGCGACTTGTACATCGCAGAGGAAGTCTTTGCGTGTGGCACTGCCGCCGAAGTTGGCTCGGTGCGTTCGGTGGACGAGCGGGAAATTCCGTGCCCGGGTCCAAAGACGCGTGCGATTGCCGCGATGTATGCCCGAGCAGTGCGCGGTCAGGAGAAGAAGTACGCACATTGGTGCGAGCTCGCCAAGTAGTCATGCCGGCTCGTCTCGTGCTGCCTGCCAACACGGTGGAGGTATTCGATACCACGCTGCGTGACGGCATGCAGGTGGAGGGCGTGTCGGCGAGCGTCAACGACAAGTTGCGCATCGCCGAGCAGCTCGACTTGCTCGGCGTGCACTACATCGAGGGTGGCTGGCCAGGTGCCAACCCCAAGGATGAGGAGTTCTTCGCCCGCGCACAGCGCGAACTGAAGCTCTCCACATCGACGTTGGTGGCATTCGGCAGCACTCGCCGTCCGTCGGGCAAGGTCGACGACGATGCGACCCTGCGGAACCTGATCAATGCGCAAACTACCGGTGTGTGCATCGTGGCAAAGGCATGGGATTACCACGTAGAAACCGCGCTGCAAACCACGTTGGACGAGGGCGTGGCAATGGTGGCCGATTCCGTGAAGTATCTCGGCAGCCACGACCGATTGGTGTTGGTGGATCTCGAACACTTCTTCGACGGCTACAAGAACAACCCGGAATTCTCCCTGCGCGTGCTGGAGGCAGCGGTACTGAACGGTGCCTCGCACCTGGTGCTGTGCGACACCAACGGTGGATCGTTGCCACACGAAATCGAGTCGATCGTTGCCGACGTTGCGCGACACGTGGGGAACGACGCCATCATCGGCATCCACTGTCACGATGACACGGGCTGCGCGGTGGCCAATTCGCTTGCGGCGGTACGTGCAGGTGCGCGTCACGTGCAAGGCACGTTGAACGGTTTGGGTGAGCGAACGGGGAACACCAACCTCACCACCATCATTCCCAATTTGCAACTGAAGATGGGTTTCGCGTGCCTCCCCGAGGGTCGTCTCGAGCATCTCACGTCGGTGAGCAACCATGTGGCCGAGGTGTTGAATCGTCCGTTGAATCCGCAAGCCCCGTACGTCGGCACGTCTGCGTTTGCGCACAAAGCGGGCTTGCACGTGTCGGCAATTGCCCGAGCCAAGGACGCCTACGAGCATGTTGCGCCGGAACTCGTGGGTAACGGCACGCGATTCTTGGTGTCGGAGATGGCGGGACGCGCCACCATTGCGATGAAGGCAGAAGAGCTCGGGCTGGATGCCGACGGGGCAGTGATCGGTTCGATTCTCGATGAACTGAAACGGTTGGAGTTCGAGGGCTACCACTTCGAGGCTGCCGATGCGTCGCTCGAGTTGTTGATGCGTCGTGCCACCGGATGGGAGCAACGTTTCTTCAACGTGGAGTCGATGCGTGTCATCACCGACGAATCCACCAACGGCTCGTTCACCACCGAAGCCACGGTGAAGGTGTGGATCGGGGACCATCGTGAGGTGCACACCGCCGAAGGCAATGGTCCGGTGAACGCGATCGACACCGCGTTGCGTGCATGTTTGGCCCAAAAGTACCCGCAACTGTCTCGTGTGCATCTCACCGACTACAAGGTGCGCATCCTCGACTCGTCGTCGGCGACCGGGGCCGTCACTCGCGTGCTGATCGACGCGACGGATGGCGATCGCACCTGGACCACCATCGGTGTGTCGTCCAACATCATCGAAGCGTCATGGCGCGCTCTCGAAGAGTCGATCGTCTACGGCTTGCTGCATCTGGCGTAAGCCCCGCGTCGGTTCCCGATCGGTGTTCGATCGGTTCGTTGTCAGGGCGTGCTGAACGGGGTATTTCGTCACCGTAGTGGGGCGAACACCTGTTCGCTATGGTGTGGGGGTGGCTACTGACCTACGTTCTCGTCTCGGCGTGCCAACTGCGCGCGCCCCATTGCCTGTTGCTCCGTCGCTGTTGCCGTTGTTTGCCGACGGTGGGGTGGTGCGTGGTCGCACGGTGGCCTGCACCGGCGACGCTGCGCTGAGCGTGGCACTCGCCGTCTCGGCGGCAACCACTCGGGCCGGATCGTGGTTGGCGGTGGTCGGCGTACCGCACCTTGGTGTGGGTGCAGCAGTCGAAGCAGGTGTGGCGATCGAGCGTCTCGTGCTCGCGCAACCTCCGATGGCGAGTCGTGAGTGGGTGACCACGGTGGCGGCACTCGTCGAAGGCTTTGACGTGCTCATCGTTGCTCCGCCTGCGTCGCTCACCGAGCACGACGCTCGCCGGTTGCAGTCGCGCATCGTCGCGCGTCAGTCGGTGTTGTTGGTGGTGAACGTTCCCGGCGCGTTGTCGTCTCCTGGGAGCCGTACCGCGTCGCGTGTCTTCGCTGCCGATCTCGACGTGCATGCCGACACCGTCTCGTGGTCGGGTATCGAGCGCGGCGGCTCGCACATCACGCAGCGACTCGTGCATGTGCGTGTGGGTGGTCGACGGTGTCCGGTGCCGCGCGAGGCAACGCTCGATTTGTCATGCGTGACCAACCAACACGCGTCGTAGTCGTCCAGTTTCTGCACTGGTCGTCGTATGCCGACGCGATTGGTCGTAGCGCGCGTAGCGCATTCGAGCCCATCGTTCGTGCGGTGACGGCCCACGTGCCGTTGGTGGAAGTCACTGCGCCGGGCATCATCGTGTTTGCCACGCGAGGCCCGTCGCGTTACGTCGGCGGCGACGATGCGTTGGCGTCGTTGGTGCGAGCAGCAATCGAGCAGCAGCTCGGCACGATGCATGGCAGCCTGGATGCAGCACAAGGTACGGGCGCAGCGCGGCCGCTCTACGGCGTCGGTATCGCTGATGGCCGCCTTGCTGCGGCAATCGCTGCACGACATTCCTTGCATACGGGTACTCCGTACGTCGTTGCTCCCGGTGCGTCACGCAACGTTCTGGCCGATACGCCGGTGCAGGCCTTGGTGGAGTGCGTGGAGGTCGTCGGTGCCGTGGGGGCGGGGGTTCCGGGTGCCGACGATGTTGCGTCGTATCGCGAGGTGGTGTCGCTTCTGCAACGTCTCGGGTTGTATCGGTTTGGTGACGTGGCAACGCTGAGCGAGCCCGACCTCATTGCTCGACTCGGTGCGTTTGGTCGAGATCTGTTTCGGTTGGCACACGGCATGGACCGCCATCCGCCGCTGACGGTTGCGCCACCACCCGATCGGGTGTGTGCACGACAGTTCGATGCGCCGGTTGAATCGCGCGACGCGGTGTTGGTGATGGTCGATGAACTTGCCACCAGTGTGGTGGAGCATGTGGTGGCGCACGGTTTGGCCGTAGTACGACTGCATGTGTTGATCGAGTCCGACCACGGCGAGCGCAGCGAACGCATGTGGTATCGCGCCGATGGTTGGAGCGCGAGTGCAATCGTCGAAAGTGTCCGCTGGCAACTCGATGCCTGGATCCAACACGATGCACCCACCAGTGGAGTGGTGGGCGTGCGATTGTCGCCCGAGCAGGTGGTGGCCAATGTCGGGCGTCAAGCCGCGCTGTGGGGCGGGGAGCGTGACGGTGATCGCCACGCACAACGCGCAATTCGCCGTGTGGCCGACATGCACGGGGCGGAATCAGTCACCATTCCAACGTGGCGCGGTGGCCGCGATCCGGCGCGGTGGTTCGAGTTCGTGCGGAGCGATGCGGTGGATCTCGAACGTCGCATCGCACGCGAGACGACCATGCCGGTGGTGTGGCGCGGCTCGTTGCCGTCGCCTGCGCCGTCGTTGGTGTTTGATGCCGTGTCGGACGCTCACGACACCGGGTGGGAAATTGCCGTGTGTGGCGCCGACGGACAACCCGTGCGCGTTACCTCGCGTCATGTGATGAGCGACGAACCGACCGTCGTGCGAATGCGCACGAGCACCTACGACGTGTTGGCATGGGCGGGTCCGTGGCCGATCGAGGAGTGCTGGTGGGATGCGCGCCGTGCGCGTCGCGCCGTGCGCTTGCAACTGTTGTTGCGTGAAGGCGGCGCCGAGCAGACACGCGCGATGATTGCCGTGCTCGAACGACGTGTGTGGCGACTTGCGGCATGGTACGCGTGAGACGCGAGTGCCACCGATACCGGTAGGGAGTGCGAGCACTACCGTGGGTGCGATGCCCGCTACTTCGCCGCATGACGCCGAAGTGCTCGGTGCGCTGCGTGCACACTTTGCCGCTGCGACACCGGTCGACGAACGTGAACGAGAGTCCATCGATGAGTTCTTGACGGTGGTGCCAGGGCTCGACGCGCCGTTCGACGAACATGCAGACGTACGTCATGTCACCGCATCGGCGCTGGTGGTGGGTCGACGTGGTGTGGTGTTGCACTTGCACAAGCGCCTCGGGCTGTGGTTGCAGCCAGGCGGACACATCAATGACGGTGAGCATCCTGCCCACGCTGCAGTGCGCGAATCGGAGGAAGAGTTGGGAATGTCCGTGACCCATCCGCCCGATGGTCCGCTCCTCATCCATCTGGATGTGCATCCAGGTCCGCGGGGACACCGGCACTTCGACGTGCGGTACATGTTGCTGGCCGGTGACGAAGATCCGCAGCCTGGCGAGGGCGAAAGCCCGCATGCACGCTGGTTTACTCCCGAGGAGGCGTATGCCGTTGCCGATCCGGGACTGCGCGGCGGCCTCACCATCGCCCTACGAACATATGTTCGCTATCGTGAGTGAGTGTCGTTACGCGGTGAATACGCCGAATTGCACTGTCGTTCGCAGTTTTCGTTCCTGCATGGAGCGTCATCGCCCGAACGTCTCGTCGAGGTGGCACACGAACTTGGGTTGAGTGCGCTGGCACTCACGGACCGTCACGGTCTGTACGGCGTGGTGCGATTCGCCCAAGCTGCACGCGAAGTGGGGGTGCGCACCGTGTTCGGCGCCGAGGTGTCGTGCGGTCGCGCGGATGCAAACGACCGCAGTGGTGCGTGTGGCACGGCCGCTCGGCCGCATGGCGACCTGGTGCTCATCGCTGACGGTCCGGCGGGATACGTGGCATTGTCGCAGGCGCTCACCGATGGGCAAATGCGTGGCGCAAAGTCGAAACCGGTGTTCGATGTCGCGTCCCTGGCCGAGCGTGTGGGTGATCGTTGCTTCGTGCTCACCGGCACCATCGAAGGTCCGCTGACGCGTGCGTTGCACGCCGATGGGCCGCGCGCTGCACGGCGATCACTCGAGTCGTTGATCGACGCATTCGGTCGTGATCGCGTATTGGTGGAGGTGTGGGATCACGGCGACCCATTGGATGTGTGGCGCAACGATGCGCTGGTCGACGTTGCCGCAGTGTGCGGGGTGGAGTCGGTGGCCACCAACGACGTGTCCTATGCCGTGCCGGGCGACCACGTGGTGGCGTGCGCACTTGCCGCAGTGCGTCATGGTCGCAGTTTGGACGATCTCGATCCGCAGCTTCCACCGGCTGCCACCGCATGTTTGCGTAGCGCGACGGAACAAGTACGGCGCTTTGCGCGATACCCGGGTGTGGTCGCTCGTGCTGCCGAGGTTGCACGGCACGCAGCGTTCGATCTGTCGCTCATCGCACCGAAGTTGCCGCCGTATCCGTGTCCTGGTGGGCTGAATGAAATCCAGTTTCTCCGACAACTTGCCGAAGCGGGAGGCAGGCGTCGCTACGGCGAACGCCCGTTGGGTGTGCATGAAGACCTGTCGTTGCGTTCGCGCGCATGGCGCACCATCGATCATGAGTTGTCGGTGATCGAACGGTTGGGATTCGCCGGCTATTTCCTCGTGGTGTGGGACATCGTGCAGTTTTGCGAACGTAGCGACATTTTGTGCCAGGGTCGCGGAAGCGCAGCCAACAGCGCGGTGTGTTTTTCGCTCGGCATCACCAAGGCCGATGCGGTGTCGCTCGGCTTGTTGTTCGAGCGTTTCTTGTCCACCGAGCGTGATGGTCCACCCGACATCGATCTCGACATCGAAAGCGATCGACGCGAGGAGGTCATTCAGTACGTGTACGAGCGCTACGGGCGACTGCATGCGGCACAGGTGGCGAATGTGATTACGTATCGTGCTCGTTCTGCCGTGCGTGACATGGCGCGGGCGCTCGGCTACTCGGGGGCCGAACAAGATGCGTTCAGTCGTCGGTTCGATTCGTGGAGTTCCATCAAGGGCCAGCGTGAGGTCACCGTTCCCGACCTGGTGGTGGAGTTGGCCGGGCGCGTGCAGGATGCTCCGCGGCATTTGGGTATCCACTCCGGTGGCATGGTGATTTGCGATCGTCCCGTCAGCGAGGTGTGCCCGGTGGAGTGGGCCACCATGCCGGGACGCAGCGTGTTGCAGTGGGACAAGGACGACTGTGCCGCAATCAATCTCGTGAAGTTCGACCTCCTCGGGCTCGGCATGTTGTCGGCGTTGCACCGTGCCACCGACTACATCGCGGAGTTTCGCGGCAAACGAATCGACCTCGCGGAAATCCCGCAAGAAGACGACGTGTATGCCATGTTGTGTCGTGCCGACAGCGTCGGAGTGTTTCAGGTGGAATCCCGCGCGCAAATGTCCACGTTGCCGCGACTGAAGCCACGACGTTTCTATGACCTCGTGGTGGAGGTTGCGCTCATTCGCCCGGGACCGATTCAGGGTGGTTCGGTGCATCCGTACATTCGTCGTCGCAACGGACTCGAGCCGGTGACGTACCTGCACCCGTTGCTGGAGAACAGTCTCGGAAAAACGCTGGGTGTTCCGTTGTTCCAGGAACAACTGATGCAAATGGCGATCGATGTCGCGGGTTTCACCCCCACGCAGGCCGACGAGTTGCGTCAAGCAATGGGGTCGAAACGTTCGCGTGCACGCATGGCCCGTCTGCGCGACCGTTTGTACGAAGGAATGGCGCAACGCGGCATCGTCGGTGCAATTGCCGACGAGATCTACGACAAGATGTCGGCATTCGCCAACTACGGCTTTCCGGAGAGTCACTCGGTGAGCTTTGCCTATCTCGTGTACTCCTCGGCGTGGATCAAACTGCACGAGCCGGCGATATTTTGTGCGGCGTTGCTCAATTCGCAGCCGATGGGGTTTTGGTCTCCCCACACGTTGGTGCAGGATGCACGTCGACACGGGGTGGTGGTGCGCACCCCCGACATCAATGCATCGCGCGCGGGTGCATGGTTGGAAACCGACTCACGCTCCACGGGTGGGCTCGCCGTCCGCCTCGGCATCGGTTCGGTGCGCGGTATCGGAGCCGAGCTCGCCGCCCGTATCGAGGCGGCACGGCCGTTCGCCGACACGGAGGATCTCGTGCGTCGCGTGCCCGGCCTCTCGGTGAAGCAACTCGAGGCACTTGCCACTGCCGGCGTGTTCGGTGAAGCATTCGATGTGTCGCGACGAACGGCGTTGTGGAATGCCGGCGCACTCGCGGAGTCGTCGGCGGATCGCCTCGTGGGGACCGCCACGTTGTCCACCCCGCACCTGCCCGGCATGGAGCCGGCCGAGGAAGCAGTTGCGGATTTGTGGGCTACGGGTGTTTCGCCCGACGGACATCCGACGGTGTTTCTCCGTGATTCGCTGCGTGAACTGGGCGTGGTCACCGCTACCGAACTCGATGAGCTGGTGGCACGTCAACCAGAAGCACGAATACTGGTGGCCGGCGTGGTGACGCATCGTCAACGTCCCATGACCGCCAAAGGAACCACCTTCTTCAGCCTCGAGGATGAAACCGGACTCATCAACGTGTTGTGTTCGCGTGGGTGTTGGGTGCGCCATGCCGAGGTATTGCGTCGGGCAAGTGCCTTGCTGGTGCGCGGACGCGTGCAATACGCCGACGGTGTGGTGAACGTAATCGGGGAGCAGTTCACCGAACTGCGTGTGCCGATTCGTATGGCGGCCCGCGACTTTCGCTAGTCCGTCGGGCGCCACCAATCTTCGCGATTACTCGCTCGGGGTTTCGTTCAGTCCGTCGTTGAACATGCGGTAGGTCTCGTAGATGTCCTTGCACTTGGCGCACAGTGGCAACTGTTTGGGGTCACGCGACGGAACCCATCGGTGACCACAGAGGGCCTCGAGCGGTGTGCCATCGATGCGTGCTTGCAACACCTTTGCCGCGGCCGACTCGTCGCCATCGGTCTTGACGATGTGTGCGCACTCCGGTTCACCGGTTTGTGGTGTGCGATCCAGCAGCGTTTCGGTGGTGGTACTGGTCTGCGTAGACATCATCCCACCACGAACACGACTGCTACTGCGACGCACGCGACACTTGCCGCAATCGGTACGGCGACACTGGCCCAACCGGGCACACGCCACGAACGCGGCGCCAACGACAATGCGCCGACGGCTGCACCAATTGCCGCGCCGCCGAAGTGTCCACCCACCGACACTCCGGGCACGGCGAGCGTGAACAACACGTTGATGGCGAACGTAACACCCAGGCCCGTGCGCAGCGGATTGACTCCACGCTGTCCGACACCGACCACGCTGGCAGCCATCAGTCCGAACACCGCGCCCGATGCGCCACCCGTTGCGGCGTCGGGGGAGAGCAGAAGTGCGCCGAGCGACCCACCGAACAATGCGGCAAAGTACAACAACCCAAAACGGAGCGAGCCGATGACTGGTTCGATCAATCGTCCGAGTTGGTACAACAACAACATGTTGAAGCCGACGTGGATGACACCAAAGTGCACGAATCCACACGAAACCAAGCGGTACCACTCACCTTGTTCGAGAAAAATCCGTGAGATGACGAAATCCATCGTTCGATCGGTGGAGGTTGTGCCGAAGATGTCCGAGCCAACCGCACCGAGCGTCATCCAGATGAAGAGTCCCACGTTGATGGCGATCAGCGAATTGCTCACCACGAACGGTGGAGTCGACGTGAACCTGCGGTTGGGGCGACGAAACTCGAAGGGCACCCGCACCTCGCGGCGTGGCTCGGGAGGAAGTGGCGGAGGCAGTTGTGGCGGTGGAAAGTTCAACGGGGTTCGGCCTCGGCGACGGCACGATGTGAGAGATACCACTCCACCGTCTCGCGTAATCCTTGTTCGAAGGACGTGTGGGCGTGCCAGCCAAGCGCTGCTTCGGCGCGGGACGCATCGACGCGTCGTCGTGGTTGGCCGTCGGGCTTGGTGGAATCCCATACCAAGTCTCCGGTGAAGCCGACCACTCGGGCAATCGTCTCGGCGGTTTCACGAATGGTGATCTCGCGATTGTTGCCGAGGTTCAGCGGCTCGGTGGCGTCGTGAAGTTCGGCGGCCAGCACGATGGCGTCCGCTGCGTCACCAACGTAGAGGTAGTCGCGGCTCGCCGAACCGGTGCCCCATACGTGCACCTTGTCGAGGCCGCGATCTCGTGCATCGACACACTTCTTGATGAGTGCGGGAATCACGTGCGAGATCGACTCGTGGAATTTGTCGCCCGGACCGTACAGGTTGGTGGGGATGACGAACGCGAATCGCTGTCCGTATTGCCGGCGATTCACCTGTGCAAGCACGAGCAGGGCCTTCTTCGCGATGCCGTAGGGAGCATTGGTTTCTTCGGGATAGCCATCCCAAATGGACTCTTCGCGAAACGGTACGGGCGTGAACTTGGGATAGCTGCACACGGTGCCCAGCACCACGGTTTTCTCCACACCGACGGATCGCGCTGCTTCGATCACGTTCACACCCATCTGCAGGTTGTCGAGGAACAGTGGCGCCGGCTCGACTTGGTTGTAGCCGATGCCTCCGACGCGAGCAGCGAGGTGGATGACGTGGCTGGGGCGGTGTTCTGCAAACAGTGCTTCTGCAACGCCGGGCCGAGTGAGGTCGTGCTCGGCGTGGCGAGGCACCACCACCGTTGCGCCTGACTCGTGGAGTCGACGCACCACGTGGCTGCCGAGAAAGCCGGCGCCACCGGTGACCACGACTCGACGATCGCGCCAGAACGCCGGGTTGGTCGGCGACACGATGTTGGACTGTGGCACGGTCACGGTGCTTTCAGGCTATTCGTACGGGTTGGTACGGATGACGCCCGTACGCCGACAGAATGGATGCAATGAGTCGAGTGCGCGTGGCGCTCACCTTGGAGCAGTGCTGGCGCGAGTCTCCCGGCGGAACGGGAATCGCCGCGGTGGAGTTGGGTCGCGCTCTCGCTGCCCGCGACGATGTGGACGTCGTCGGCGTTGCCGGTCGTCATCGTCGCCCGGCCACTGCCGGATACGAACCCACCATCGAGATGACGTACCTGCCGTTGAGTGGACCCGTACTGATCGAAACCTCGTTGCGGTGTGGTTGGCCACGTGTGCAGCGCGCCACGGGCGCAATCGACGTACTGCACGCAACGAGCATCATTCCGTTCTCTTCCTCTGCGCACGTGCCGCTGGTGGTAACCGTGCACGACTTGGCGTTTCTGCACCATCCGCAGTACTTCACGGCACGAGGGCGGGACGTGTTTGCGCGCTCGCTCGACATCGTGCGACGCCGTGCAACGTTGGTGCTGTGTTCGTCCGGCGCAACCCTGGATGATTGTGCCGCCAACGGTTTCGATATGGAGCGACTACGACTGGTGCCGCTCGGTGTTCGAATTCGATCGACGACACCCGGCGACATTGCGCAGGTGCGCGCCAAGTATTCACTACCGAGTGAGTACCTCTTGTTCGTCGGAACGTTGGAGCCGCGCAAGAATCTGCCACGCTTGCTCGATGCACATGAGCAGCTCGGACCGTCGGCTCCGCCACTCGTGGTGGCGGGCGCCGCAGGTTGGGGCAATGATGACGTCACCACACGTTTGGTGAGTGCTCCAAACGTGGTGTTTGCCGGTCATGTCGCGGATTCGGATCTGCCTGCGTTCTATGCGGGCGCGAGCGTGATGTGTTATCCGTCGTTGATGGAGGGCTTTGGTCTGCCGATTCTCGAGGCAATGTCGCATGGCACCCCCGTGGTGACGAGTTTCGGCACCTCCACCGAGGAGGTCGCCGGTGGTGCAGCGGTGTTGGTGGAACCGCGCGACGCGGGCTCCATCGCCGAAGGTATTCGCGACGCACTTGCTCGTCGGTACGAGTTGTCGCAGCTTGGAATCGAACGCGCCAAGGGCGCGACATGGGATGCGACTGCAAGTTTGGTGGTGCGTGCGTATCGGGACGCCGTCAACATGGGTGCGCGATGAGCCACGCTCGAGCGGCACAGGTGTCGCGATGACGCGCATTGCCGTCAACATGTTGTGGTGCGTCCCGGGCGCAGTCGGTGGCTCCGAGCAGTACCTCGTGCGCCAACTGTTGGGTTTGTGTGAAGTCGGCCACGACGAGTTTGCCCTCGACGTCTTTGCACCACGCGGACTCTCGACCGCGCATCCGGAATTGGCCCGAGTCGCCACGATTCACGAGTCGCAGTCGGATGAACGAGTCCGTGCACTGCGTGTGTGGCGCGAAGCAACGTGGTTTGCATCTCGCGCGCGTGGCGCGGCGGTCGTCCATCACGGTGGTGGCACGGTGCCACCTCGGAGTCCGCAACCGGTGTTGCTCACCATTCACGACCTGCAGTACCTCGTGTATCCCCAGTACTTCTCGCGCACCAAGTTGCGTTACCTCACCATGCGAATGCCGACCTCGGTGCGTCGCGCGCGACACATCGTGGTGCCCAGTGCGTACGTGCAGCGCACCGTGGTGGAGCGTCTCGGAGTGCCACTCGACAAGGTGAGTGTGGTACGCCACGGGATCGAACCATCGCTCGGCGCGAACCTGACGTCGGAGCGCGAGTTGCGCGATCGATTCGGCCTCACAGCCACCCATGTATTGGTGTATCCGGCAGTGACGCATCCACACAAGAATCATCGGTTTTTGCTCGAGCTGCTCGACGGTCCGTTGCGTGACGCGGACGTGCAACTCGTGTGTGCGGGTGGGGCTGGGCGGGCGCAACATACCGTGCAACGGTCGATCGAAGCATTGGGGTTGGCGGATCGCGTCAAATTGGTGGGACGTCTCGGTGATCGTGATCGCGACGGCCTGTTGGCGATGGCTGCTGCACTCGTGTTTCCGAGTTCGTACGAAGGTTTCGGTGCGCCGGTGATCGAAGCAATGTCGTTGGGTGCACCGGTCGTTGCCAGCAATCTCACCGCGCTACCCGATGTGGTTGGAGATGCCGGTTATGCAATCGATCTCGATTTGCAGGCGTGGGCCGACGCAATCACCGACGTGATCTCACGGCGTGAAACGTGGCAACAACGTGGCCGTACGCGCGCGATGCAATTTCGGGCGGTCGACTCGGGACGCGACTTGGCGGCGGTGTATCGCAAGGTGGGCGAGTGATGACCACGTCCAAGGTGCGTCGGGCATGACCGGGGCATCCGAAATGAGCGAGCGTCGGCGTCGTCTCGTCGTGCTGTGTCCGCACTTTGCACCCGACATCGCTCCAACCGGCAAGGTGATGACGCACATCGTGGAGCAGTGGATTGCGCTTGGTCACGAGGTCCATGTGGTGACCTCGTTGCCGTGGTACCGGGAGCATCGCATCGAGGACGGCTGGGGCGGAAAACTCGTGCGCAAAGAGGTGACGCCATGGGGTTCGATCACCCGAATCAACCCGTTTCCGGCGAAGTCGAAATCCAACTTGATCGGCCGTGCGATGTCGTTCGTTGCCTTCAGTGTGATCGCCGGTGTGTGTGCAATCTTGGTGGGTCGCCGCTCTGCATCACAAAGAACGGCACCACGACGAATCGACGCCGTGGTGGCCATGTCGCCGCCGCTCACGTTGGGTACCGTCGGTTGGATTGCCGCGCGAGTGAGGCGCACGCGGTTGATATTCAACGTGCAGGATGTCTTTCCCGATGCCGTCGTTGCAACCGGTGCCGTCACCAACACGGCCGTGATCGCAGTGGCATCGTGGTTGGAGCGCTTCACGTATCGCCGCTCGCATGCCGTGGTGGTGTTGTCCGACGACTTGCAACGCAACGTTCGAGCCAAGTTGCCGGCCCGATATGCCTCGCGCGTGCATGTGATCGAGAACTTCGTGGACACGCAGGGAATTGCTCCCGGTCCTCGCATGACCGACTATCGCGCGGAGCTCGGCATCGGCAGCGAAGTGGTGGTGATGTACGCAGGCAACGTCGGATTTTCGCAGTCACTGGAGAATCTCGTGGAGTTCGCGCGACGTACACCGTCGGTGGCGGTGGTCATCAACGGCGACGGGGTGGCGTTGCAGTCGCTTCGAGCACTGGCTTGCGATCTCGCAAACGTGTACTTCGGCGGCTATCAACCCGAAGCACGTCTTGCCGAGGTGCTCGCCACCGGCGACATTCACGTGGTGCCGTTGCGTGCCGGCTTGGCGGCCGTGAGCGTGCCATCCAAGACCTATTCCATCTTGGCTGCGGGACGGCCGGTGGTGGCCGCGGTCGACGCCGGAACGGAGATCGACCGTCTGCTCGAGCGGGCTGGCGCCGGGCTCAGCGTCGCCCCCGATGATGTGGAGTCGCTCTGTAAGGCGTTGTCGTCACTGGCCGTCGATGCGCCACGCCGTGACCAGATGGGCGCCAATGGGCGCAGGTATGTGGAACGCCACGTGACGGCGCGTGACGTTGCGGAGGCGTACGTGCGACTGCTTCCCGATAGCCTGAGCAACTCGTGACGTCGTCTGCAAAGAAAATCGCCCGGCTCGCCGAGAAGAGCAAGACCCGTTCGCCTCGCGGCATTCGCCTGCGAGGCGGTTCGTTGTTTCCGACGGTCATCATCGTGGTGCTGGCCCTTGGTGCCGCGCTCATCGCGTACTCCCGTCAGACTCTCGAGGACCGCACCGCGGCCGACATCACCAACGCCACGTATTACCTCTCCTTTGGCGTGTACGTGTGCGACCAGTGGGTTGCCTTGCCCGACACCCCGGTCATCACCGACCTTGCCGAGCTTCGCGAAGGCGCCAAACTCGTTCCTGCGACACCGGGTGTCGTCGAGTGGCAGCCGCAGGTGCTGAGTGGTCAGCGTCGTGCCAAGTTGTCGGCGGTGCTGGACTTGTACTCCATCAAGGTGTCCAATACCGAACTTGAATTCCCGGATGCAATCAATGGCGGAGCAACCCTCACCGAGGGCAGTGATGCATGTGACGGCAAGGGCGGTTCGCTCTTCGTTGCAACCTGGGACAACTACGGAACGGATCCCTCGCAGAAAACCTCCATCGCCGAACTCGACTCCGTACGTCTGGCCAACAACGGCCTGGCCGTCGCCCTCGTGTTTGCGCCGGATGGCACCGAAGTCGAACAGCCAGCGGCGTCCAACGACGTCGACGTGCTCATCGAGTCGGGTCAGTAAGTACCGCGCGGCATGTTTGCCGTCGTTCTCGTCGGCGGTTTCGGTACGCGACTGCGGCCGCTCACCAACGACATACCCAAGCCGTTGCTGCCACTCGGGCAGCGCACCATCCTTGAATGTCTGATGTCGCAGCTGTCCCGCGGCGGAGTCACTGACGCGGTACTTGCACTCGGATTCAAACCCGAACCATTTCTTGCGGCGTTCCCCGATGCTCGATGTGCCGGTGTGCGGTTGCATTATGCAATCGAATCGTCGCCGCTCGACACCGCCGGCGCAATCGGATTTGCTGCACGAAGTGTGGGTCTGCACGAGAAGACTGAAACGTTCGTGGTGGCCAACGGTGACATCGTTACCGACCTCTCCATCGAGGCATTGATTGCACAGCATCGCGCCAACCTTCGTCTCGGTGCGCTCGCCACCATCCATCTCACGCCGGTTGATGATCCGTCGCAGTACGGCGTGGTGCAGTTCGACTCGCTGTTGCCGACGGGTGGCAAGGTGAGTGGTTTCGTCGAGAAGCCGGCTCCCGGCACCGTGTCGAGCCGACACGTCAACGCCGGTACGTATGTCTTCGAATCAGCGGTGCTACGACGACTGCCTGGCGATGCTCCACTGTCGGTGGAGCGCGTCACGTTTCCGGCTCTGGCGACTGCCGGTGAATTGTTTGCCTATCCCACCGATGACTATTGGCTCGATGCAGGTCGCCCGGACACGTACGTGCGCGGCAATGTGGATCTGATCAACGGTGTGCGGAGCGAACGCGACGTTGCCATTCACGCCACGGCCCGCATCGATGCCACGGCAGAGGTGAGCAACAGTGTGGTTGGTGCCGGAGCCAGCATTGCCGCGGGTGCACAGGTGGTGGATTCCGTGATCTTTCCGAACGCCACGATTGGTGCGCGTGCTCGGGTCCGGTCGTCCGCAGTATTGGGCACCGTTGCGGCTGATGCCGAGGTCCGTGATTCGCTCGTTGGTGCTGGGGGTCACCAGTAAGGCTCCGGCGTCGCTAGCGGAACAAGTCCTCTTGTGGCGGGCGAATCAACTCGTTCACGGATGCATCGCGCAACCACGACGCATCCACACCACGGATGACCGCGACCGGAATGCCCGACGACTTTCCCATCACGAGTTCTGCGGCACTCGCAAGTTCGTCGGCAACGGCAACCTCGGTGACCTGCATCACCCGCCCCAGCGCATCGGGCGTGCCCCGTAGGTCGACCACGCCGGCGATACCTGCAACACCAATCGCCACGTCGGTGAGACCTTTGCGCCATGCGCGACCGAACGTGTCACTCACGATGACGCCAACCTCCACTCCCAGTCGCGCGCGGATGATGTCTCGAATGCGTCGTGCCGAGCGGTCGGAATCCTTGGGGAGCAGTGCGGCTTGTCCGCGCTCCACGTTGGACAAGTCCACACCACTGTTTGCGCAGACGAATCCGTGCGAAGTTTCGGTGATGATCAAGTCGCCGCGGCGACGCACGATGCGAACGGCTTCGTCCTCCACCAGCTTCTTGTGACTGAGCGGGTCGTTGGCGTCCACCGGCACGAGGCGACCTTCTGCCTTGCTCACCACTTTTTGCGTCACCACCAGAACGTCACCGTTGTGCAGTGGACCGTTCGGTTCGACGCGGCACGCTTCGGCAATGATGTCGCCCAATTGGTCGTCGGGATGGATTTCCGGAATGCCCGTAACCCCCCAGGCGGTGAGTCGCATGGTCACTTTGGCGCCACGTTTTCCGGTGTGGTCGCAGCGGCAACGACGGTGTCGGCCAGGGTGCGTGCAACGTCGGGGGACTTCATGATCGTGTCGGTGACGATACAACGCATCCCGAGCTTCTCGATATCCGGGCGCAATGCGGCATCCACAGAGTCGATCACCAAGGTCCCGCATATCGGTGCATACATGCGTGCAACGCCGAGGGCGCTGGACTCATGTCCGAGTTCGCGCAACATTCGATCCGCAGGTCCTTTCAATGCCGCGCCGCCGATGATGGGGGAAATCGCCACCACCGATTCGCGTCGTTGACGCAGGGTCGAATCGATGCCACTTAGTGCGCGTAATGGACCGATGGACACGACGGGGTTGGATGGTGCGATCACCACGCAGGCAGTGGACGAAAGTTCGGATAGTCCGAGTGGAGCGGCCGTGTCGGCGCCGACGAACGCCACACTCGCCACCGGCACGGCGTGTCGCAGACGCACGAAGTACTCCTGGAACGAGACGGTTTCGCCATTCGCGTACCGATGGCCATCGGAAGCGGTGGATGTCGCAGCAAGCGTGACGCGAGTTTCCACCGGTTGGTTGCTCATCGGTACCACCCGGTACGGCACGTTCCATGCACGAGCGATTTCTCCGGTGACCTGCTCCAGCGAGGCGCCCTCGCGTAGTCGTGCAGTTCGGTACAGATGCGTGGCCAGATCGCGGTCGCCGAGGTTGAACCAGTCGTTCGGTGCGCGTGAGTCATCCGGCCGCACGGAGGCGTATCGAGCAAGCGATTGCATCGCGGTCCACGTCTCGTCTCGCAATCCCCAGCCGCGATCGGGGTCGATTGCGGCAGCAAGCGTGTAGATCACCGTGTCAATGTCGGGGGAGACGTGCAGCCCGTTGGCGACGGTGTCGTCCCCGGTGTTGACGATTGCAACGACATCCGAGTGCGGTCGTGCACTTTGGAGTGCGCGCAAGAAGCGGGCCGCACCGACTCCACCAGCAAGAACGACGATGTCGGGCGTGGCCGTCACCTCATTGAGCGTATGAGTAGCCTTCATCGGGTGCCACGCGCCTTGATCACCGGTATCACCGGTCAGGATGGTCAGCACCTCGCCGAGTTTCTGCACGCAAAGGGCTACGAGGTGTTCGGCTTGATGAAGGGTCAGAACAATCCCAAGGCCGAGACGTTGCTTGCCGAGTTTCCCTTCATTCGTTTGGTGAGCGGCGACCTCACCGACTTCTCCAGCTTGGTTGCCGCCCTGCGCGCAGTGGAACCCAACGAGGTGTACAACCTCGGTGCCATTTCTTTCGTGGCCATGTCCTTCAATCAAGCCGAACTCACGTCGAACGTGACCGGATTGGGCGTGTTGCGCATGCTCGAGGCAATTCGTCTCGTCGGCGGATCGGACAACAACCCGATTCGTTTCTACCAAGCGTCGTCGTCGGAGATGTACGGCCAGGTACGCGAGATTCCACAAACGGAGCTCACGGCATTCCACCCGCGTTCGCCGTACGGTGTGGCCAAGGTGTTCGGTCATCACATGACGGTGAACTATCGCGAGTCGTACGGGTTGCATGCCTCATCGGGGATTCTCTTCAATCACGAGGGTCCCCGCCGCGGTTATGAATTCGTCACCCGCAAGATCAGTCACTCCGTCGCCCGCATCAAATTGGGGCTGGAGGACAAGTTGCTCCTCGGCAATCTGGCTGCCAAACGCGACTGGGGTTATGCCGGCGACTACGTCAAGGCCATGTGGCTGATGCTGCAGCAGGATCAACCCGACGACTACGTCATTGCCACCGGCGAAACCCACGAGATCACGGAGTTCTTGCAACTCGCGTTCGAGTGTGCGGGTCTCGGCGACTGGAAGAAGTACGTGGGTATCGACAAGCAGTACTTCCGCCCGGCAGAAGTGGATTTGCTCGTCGGGAACGCGTCGAAAGCCGAGAAGAAACTCGGTTGGAAGCGCGAAGTGGACTTCCCGTCACTCGTGGAGATGATGGTGCGTCACGACATCGATCTCGAAGCCAAGCGCGCAAAGTAAGCGCGCAGCGCCAACCCGAAGATTCCCAACGCCACGATCGAACTGGCGATCAACGCCAACTCCACTCGCAGGAACAAGTCGTCGCTCGACCAGACGGCTACCAGCACGAACGAAACGAAACTCGCGACCCAACCACCGGCCACCAATACGTGACCCGACATCGATAACACGGATTGTGCGCAGGCTTGGGCCAGCATGTACACCGCGCTGGCGAATGCCAGCAAGGTGATGGTGCGCCGATCGATGCCGCCTTCATACACCAATTCCAACACCCAGGGTCCGGCGATGAATGCGCCAATAACTCCGACGACGCCAACTGCACCAACGAGGGCAAAGAGGCGCCGTAACACGTCTCGAAACTCGCGTGCATCGCCGAGTGCCGCCAACTGGGTCAAGCGCGGCAACATCGCTGCACTCACCGCTTGGAACAAGAACAGCGGCACACGCGCCAGCAGCACTGCGTTGGCGAATCGCGTGACGACTTCGGGTGGCGTGCCGTTGCCGAGCAGGTCGACCGTGAGGGGACCGGCGTTGATGAGTGCTCCCGAACACAGCGTTCCCAGGAGCAACCATCCGAGGTTCGGTGCGAGTTCGCTCCACGAAGCCGGCGTTCCGGGCTCGGTGCGTAATCGACCCGAACCGAACGCACCTGCGGCGATGACGAGTGGAACCACTGCAACCATGAGTGCATATGGTCCGACCCGGTCCATGCCAATCAACAAGAACGCAGCACATGCAACGACACGGAGCAATCCGTCGAGTGCAATCATCGTGCTGTACACACGGAAGTGCCCGAGACCCGAACAGATGCCGCGCGCGATGTGGAATGGCGCGTAGCCGACCAGGGCGATCACCAGCGCCAGCGTGACCACGGCGGAGCCTTCGAACAGATCGTTGGTGAGTCGATTTCGCCCGATTGCAACGGCCAGTGCGAGTGCGACGGTGATCGTGGCTGCGACTGGTGCCACCTTGCGTACGACCGGGCGGACACCGTCACCAAGCGCTCGTCGATGGGCCACTGCACGACTGACTTCCTGTTCGAGCGGCAGGAAAAATCCGGGAACCAACGCGAACATGACGAACCACAGCGACACGATGGGCTTGAAGCCGTCCTGGCCGAGGGCTTCTTGCCCGAGACGAAAGAACACGTAGATGGAGATGCCGCCAATCAGCAGCCCGGTACCAATGGTGAGGCTGCCTTTGGGCAGCGCAATACTGCGGTCGGATGATGATGGGGCAGCAGCGTCCAAGCGAGCCGAGGCTACTTGCCTGGCAGAATGCGACGGCGCCTGGCGCCGTAACGAATGATGCGTGTCGAGCGTTAGGCGACGGTGGTGTCGCTGGCAGCGGCGACGTTCTTGCGACGCTCCACGACACTGCGCACCTTGCTGGTGGCTTCGTCGATCACGCGCTGTGCCGTTGCTTGTGCTTCGTCACGCACGCGGGGCACCATGTCGTTCACGCGCTCCTGGAGTTTGTTCACTCGCTGTTGCACGTCGTAGCGACGCGCGCTCACACGTTGTGCGGCGATCACGCCGACACCGACTGCGACGTAGGCGGCGTCGCGAGCAACTTTGGCGACAGGAGCAAGGTTCTTGCGAAGGTCGACGCTGGTGAGATCGAGCGATGTGAGGGGGTTGTTGAGCTGAAGTTTTGGCATGCGGTTACCGTAACAACGAGTGCTAACTTTTGCAAGCACAGTGCGTGCGACGGTGTGTGGCATGCGTCATCAGTAGGATGGGGACGTCGTGACGACCCCTGTTGAGGAGCGCCCGACCGACGCCGCCCCACCCGTTGTGGCGGTCATGGTCGTCCATGAGCCTGGAGAGTGGTTCGCCGAGGTGCTGGCCAGTCTGGCCGCCCAGGACTACCCGGATGTGCGGCTCGTGGCCTTTCTTACCAGCACCACTGATGCCGCGGTCATCCAGCACATCCACGGGCAGTTCCCTCACGCATTGGTGCGTCAGGTGGAGGGCAACCCCGGCTTTGGCCCAGTGGCCAATCAGGTCACCAGTGTGGTGGAGGGGAGCGACGGCTTCTTTTTGTTTCTCCATGACGATGTCGCACTGCGCAGTGACGCCGTGTCGCAGCTGGTGGAGGAGGCATTTCGATCGAATGCAGCCGTGATCGGGCCGAAGTTGGTGGAGTGGGATTCGCCGGATGTGCTGCAACACGTGGGCCTCGATGCCGATCGTGCCGGTTACCTCGTGGATGTGGTGGATCCGGGTGAACGCGATCAAGAACAGCACGACGCCGTACGCGACACCTTTGCCCTGCCATCGGCGTGTTTGCTCGTTCGAAACGACGTATTTCGTGACATCGGCGGATTTGCGGCACAGATTCCGTTCCTCGGTGAAGAGCTCGATATCTGCTGGCGCGTTCACCTGCTTGGTGCGCGTGTGATGGTGAATCCGGCGGCGGTGGTGCGCCATCGCGGGGGTTTCTCGGTGCGCGCGAACGTGATTGGCGGCGAGGCTCGCGCCGAACGTCATCGTGTCCGGACGGTGGTGTCATGCACGTCGCTCTCGCGGCTACCCGTGGTGTTGTTGCGTCTGCTCGTGCAGGCCCTCGCCGACACCGTCTTGGGGCTGTTCAACGGTCGGTATCGGCGCGGGCTCGCTGCATTGCGTGCAATCGGCGCATTGGTGGTGGACGTTCCCGCCGTGGCCGCTCGGCGCAGAACGCTGAAGCCGCTGCGCCGCGTTCCGGGCAGCGAAGTGATCGGTTTGCAATTGCGATCCAGCGCCAGATTGGCGTCGTTCGCACGTCACCGTCGGGCTCTTCGCGAACTCACGACGTCCGAAGCTCCCGCAGTCGGGCAGGCGCTTGCCCCGACGTCACGAGGTGTTTCGTTGGTGGGCATTGCAGTACTTCTCGTCGTGTTGTTCGGAAGCCGCAGTTTCATCTTCAACGGCGTGGCCAACATCGGGCAATTCGTTCCGCTCGCTTCGGCTGATGCAACTGCGTTCGAATTGCTGCGTGCGTATTCGGCGGGTTGGGCGCCCGGTTGGTTTGGCGCGCCGAGTGCTGCGCCGTCATTCGTTGGAGCACTCTCGGTGCTCGGCATTGCATGGCTGGGTTCGTGGGCGGGTCTGCTCACACTGCTGGTGGTGGGCTCGTTGATCGTTGGTCCGATCGGCGCATGGAGGTTGGGCGGAGTCATCGGTGGGGCGAATGCGCGGATGTGTGCTGCGGTGGTCTACGCAGCGTTCCCCGTGGGAGTACTCGCCGTGCGTGACGGTCGTCGTGACGCATTGATCGTGTGGGCACTTGCTCCGTGGGTGTTGGACTTTTCACGACGAATTGCCGGGCTTGGTCGTGATGAGTCAGGTCTGATTCGTGAAACATCCGTTCGCCCGACCGGGGGACGTCGATCACAGCTCGTGGCCTCGCTACTGCTGGTGGTGGCAATTGCCAGCACGTTTGCCCCGGCGATGTTGGTGATCGTTGCAGTCCTTGCAGTGTCGCTTGCAGTGGCGGCGTCGTTGACGCCGACACCGGCAAGGGCCTCTGGCTGGTTGGTCGGCTCGATGTGTGCGGCGATCGTTGGGGCGATGGTGCTGCACTTGCCATGGTCGACTCGGTTCGTCGACGGTGATTGGTGGGTGGCGCTCGTCGGGGTGGGTGAGCCGGTTACTGGTCGAACGCTGCTCGATGTCATGACACTCGGCGTCGACAACGTGGTGTGGCGCTATGTGTTGTTGGCTGCGTACGTTCCCGTCGTGTTGATGCTGCTGGTGGTGCGCGGAGCGCGTTCCGGCTGGGCGACGCGTGCCATGCTGCTCGTTGCGCTGCCCTTGTTGATGAGTCTGTTGGTGGAACACGGGCTGCTCGGCATTGCGTTGCCGGAACCACTGATGTTGGCAACGTTGGTGTCGTTGGGCGTGTGTATCTCTGCAACTGCAGCTTTTGCGACGTTCGTCGATGGTCGTGCGGGCGTATTCACGTGGCGCCAACTTCTTGCGGGTCTGTCCATTGCGATGATCGGTGTGGTCATCGTGCCGACCATGGTCGTTGCTGCAAATGGTCGCTGGTCGCAACCGAATGCAACCCTCAGTCAGCTGGTAACGCAACTGCCTGCCGACACCGACGGCGACTACTACGTGATGTACGTCGGGGACCCGCGCCTACTGCCGGTCGCCGCAGTGTCGGCACGCGGGGGCGATGTCGCGTACGGCGTGTTGCGTGACGGTGGTCCAACGGGAGTCGATCTCTTGGCCTCCAGCCCCACGGCGATGTCCGATGCATTGGCGCGTGCCGTCGACGTGTTGCTGACCGGCGAATCGTTGCGCGCCGGCCGATTGTTGGCGCCGTTGTCCGTTCGCTTCGTGGTGGTTCCTTTGCGCGACTCGACGTGGTATTCGCGCGATGTCCCGGCGAGTGGCGCCATCGGTGACGGGGTGGTCGCGCATCTGGCCGACCAGCTCGACTTGCGGCGCGTGTACACCGCAACGGACTTGGTGATATTCGAGAACATGGCTGCACTGCCCACCGCGAGCGTGCTCGATGAGCAATCCGCGGTTGCCAGCCGTCAGGCATTGGAGGCCAACTTGTTGGCAGGTCCGTTGGTGAATCGTGCGACGTTCGCTTCCGGATTCAGTGCCGATCGCGTGGTGGAGGGTGATTCCCTGTCGGGCACGCTGCACCTCGCAGTGCCGTTCTCCCAACGCTGGGAAATGTCGGTTGAGGGGGCGCGAATCGCGCCTCGAGTGGCCTTCGGTGCAACCACCGCGTTCGATGCGCCGCTCACCGGCGGTGCAGAAATTCGTCTACGGTCCTCCGTTGCCCACCGTGCGCTCATCGTGCTGCAGCTGGCGCTGTGGTTGGTGGTGCTGGGAGTTACGTTCAATCCGAGTCGATTCCGTGGCCGTGTTCGTGCGGCTCGGGAGGTGGTGGAGGTCTCGTTGCGTGGAGACGACGATCGAAAGGTCGTGTTGTGATGGCTCAACGCCGTTCGACATCCCTCGCGAGTCGCGCCATTGGACGGACGCGACAGATCGTGGTGGTGGGGCTGGCAGTGATGATTGCCGTAGCGCTGGTGTTCGTGGATCGTCGTCCCATCGGTGACGCCGAGAACGTCGATGCTGGGCCGTCGTCGGTGCCGGAGTTTCGTCGCGACGCGAAGGCATCCACGTGGTTTTGCCCCGGCGTGGTAGGAAACGACGATTCCATCGGTGGTTCGCTGATCATCGCCAACGCTGGCGAGACACCCGTGGGCGGAACCATCACGCGCTTCTTCGTCGATGGAGCTGCACGCCAACAACGATTCGCGGTGCCGGCTCGCTCCAGTCTGGAAGTTGATGCACTCGCCGGGGTGTCATCGCCGTTCGTGTCGGCACTCGTGGAGTCGCAGGGTGCGGCCGTGGCGGTGGAGCAGCGCACGACGCATCGCGCCGGCAATGCAGTTGCATCATGTGCTTCGGCACCGGCGGGCTCTTGGCATCTTGCGGATGGATTCACCGGAGCCGACAGCATCGACAACGTGGTGGTCACGAATCCCTCGTTGGATTCTGCGATCCTCGACATTTCCTTCGTGACTTCGATTGGCGAACGTAGCCCGCAGTCGTTGAAGGGGGTGGTGATTCCGCCCGAGTCCGTGCGCGTGTTCGACCTCGCATCGCTCGATGCCCGCAACGAGGCGATTGCCGCAGTCTCGGTTCGTGCTTCGGTCGGTCGAGTGGTGGTCGGGCGCTCGCAGCACTATCTGGGACGCGGCCGGTTGGGGTACACCATGTCGTTGGCGTCGTCGCTGACGGGTAGTCGTTGGTTTTTTGCCGACGGAGAAAAAGCAGCCGGAGTTGCCGAAGAGTACGTCATCTACAACCCCTCCACGAGCGATCAGCAACTCACCTTCATCATCGCGGGTGATGACGGTGTGGCGATCGATCCCATCGTGGTCACGGCGTCGGCAAAGCGTGTCACCAAGTTCGCGCCGGCGGGTTTGACCGCGTTGCCAGAGGGCAGGTATTCCGCGATCGTTTCGGCAGTTGCAGCACTTGCAGGTGCCGGTGCTGCCGATGGTGTGGTGATCGAGCGTGTGACCACTCGCGAACAGGGCAAGAACGTGGCCAGTGCCGTGTTGCTTGGTGCACCGCGTGCGGCCACATCGTGGATTGCGCCTGCGGGAGTGGCCGTCGATGTGGGCGATTCGATTCGGGTGTTCAACCCGGGATCACAGCCTGCAACGTTTCGGGTGACGTACTTGGGGCCAGCCGGCAACGTTGCGGTCACCGGCTACGAAGAAGTGTCGCTCGCACCCGGTGCCAGCACGAGCGTGCAACTTGGTGCCGAAACCGCCACGTCGGCGGTATCGGTGATTGCCAACGAGCCGGTGGTGGTGCAGCGTCGGGTGCCTCGCGGTCCCAAGCAGCCGGTGAATGGCGTGGCGCCTCTCATCGCCGTGGTGGAATCGAGCACACCGTGACGAATGCGGTGGTGGCGCTCGGTGACGGCTCGGAGTTGCTGCTGCGGATCGGCGCAATCGTTGCGGTGGTCATCACGGCAGTCATGGTGACGTGGCGCCGACGAAAGACCACGGCCGCACCAACGCAACCTCGCGGCGAAGTTCCGGCCCAGCTCGATCGTGCCGACTTCGACTCGCCCCGGATGCCGTGGATCGTGGTGGTGTTTACTTCCGCGACCTGTTCGGCGTGTGCAGACGTGTCACGCAAGGCCTCGGTGCTTGCCAGCAGGGAAGTGGCGGTACAAGAAGTGGAGTACGTACGAGATCGGCTACTGCATGACCGCTATCGAATCGACGCAGTGCCCACGCTGGTGATCGCCAATTCGGAAGGGGTCGTGCTCTACGGACATCTTGGCCCGGTGAGTGCGACCGATCTGTGGGCGGCAATGGCGCGATGCCGCGATCCGCAGCTACCCGCAGCGCAGTGCGAACGACACGAGCCCTAGTCGCGCTCGTGTTTGCGATCGGCGGCGTCCGGTGATGTTTCCGGCGTCTTTTCGTGGATGTTGGGCGCACCCAAACCCTCTTGAATGAGCCGTGCCACGGTGGCGCCGTCGATGGTTTCGTGTTCGAGCAATGCAGCTGCCACGAGATCGAGTCCACGGCGATGCTTCGTCAGCGTGACGCGTGCCCGCTCTTCTTGCTCGCGCAGGATGCGTGCCGTTTCGTCGTCGATTTTCTTGGCGGTTTCGTCGCTGTATTCACGACCCGAGGTCATGAGGTCTTCGCCGAGGAACACCTGTTGTTGACCGGACCATGCCATGGGACCAACGGCGTCACTCATGCCCCATTCGCGCACCATTCGGCGGGCGATGGAGGTGGCCTGCTCGAGATCGTTGGCAGCACCGCTGTTGAGACTGTCGAACACGATGGACTCCGCAACACGACCACCCATCGCCTTGCAAATCATGTCTTGGAAGTACTCGCGTGAATAGGTGTGCCGCTCTTCGGGCAGGCTCCACGTGATACCAAGGGCCATGCCGCGAGGCAGGATGGTCACTTTGTGCAGCGGATCGCTGTTGGGGAGCACGGTGGAGAGCACCGCATGACCACCCTCGTGGTAGGCGACGGCGCGCTTTTCTTCGGCGTTGAGCGCCAAACTTTCACGGCGTGCACCCATGACCACGCGATCGCGGGCATTCTCGAAATCGATTCGTTCGATGTGGGTGGAGCCGCGGCGCACTGCGATGAGAGCTGCTTCGTTCACCAGGTTGCTGAGGTCGGCACCGCTCATTCCGGGTGTGGCTTTGGCGGTGGTTTCGAGGTCGACATCGGCGCCCATCTTCTTGCCGGTCGAGTGCACCTTGAGGATTGCCAAGCGCTCTTCGGCCTCGGGGAGTGGAACGATGATCTGTCGGTCGAACCGACCGGGGCGCAGGAGCGCGGCATCGAGAATGTCGGGTCGGTTCGTTGCGGCCATGACCACGATGCCTTCCGACGTTTCGAATCCGTCCATCTCCGACAACATCTGGTTGAGTGTCTGTTCGCGTTCATCGTGACCGCCGCCCAAACCGGCACCGCGCTTGCGTCCGATCGAGTCGATTTCGTCGATGAAGATGATTGCTCGTCCCATCTTGCGGGCTTGCTGGAACAGGTCTCGGACGCGGGATGCACCAACGCCGACGAACATTTCCATGAAGTCCGAGCCGGTGACAGAAAGGAATCCAACGCCAGCTTCGCCTGCTACGGCACGTGCAAACAGCGTCTTTCCGGTGCCTGGAGGTCCGACCAGCAACACGCCTTTGGGAACGCGGGCTCCGATTTCCTTGAAGCGTTCGGGCATCTTGAGGAAGTCGACGACTTCTCGGATCTCTTGCTTGACACCTTCGTAGCCCGCAACGTCGGCGAACGTGGTGGAGGGTTTGTCGGCTTGGTACGGCTTGGCGCGACTCCGGCCGATCGACATGATGTTGCCGGCTTGGCCCATTGCGCGACGTTGCATCCAGATGAAAAACGCCATGATGAGGAAGAACGGCAACAGGATGGGGATCAGATTGGTGAAGAAGTTGCCTTGCGGCGTGGAGAAGTCGTAATCGACTCCCTTGCTCTTCAGCAATTGTTCGTCTGCATCGGACAGGTTGTTGGCTCCGGTGGTGACGAATTCGCGGGCATCGTCCAACGTTCCCGTGATCTCATTGTTGAGGTTGTTGATGGTCACCTTGCGAACGTCGCCACGTTCGACCAACTCCAGGAATTCGGTGTACGACAATCGCGTGCGTTCGACCGAGGGCATGAGTCGCGGCCCGATGAACAGGGCAACCGCCACGGCGATGAGTGCCCATACGGCCCAACGGGGCATACCTGGTTTCTCGCCGTCGCCTGACGGACGGAACTTGTCGCGCGAGAACTTGGGGCGACGCGAAGGTGGTGGTGGGGGCGGTGGGGGAAGGTTCGCCATGGGGTCATGCTAAGGCGTGTGGTGCACGAGGTATCCACCGATAACCCGCGCAAAATCGGTACTTTGGTCACATGCGTCGTCATTGTTCGCGAGCCTGTTGCAACGACACCGCCACCATGACGCTGACCTATCAATACGCGACTGCCACGGTCTGGATCGACGACATGAGTGAGAGTGCCGACCCGCATGCCTATGACCTCTGTGAGAAGCACGGTCAACGTTTCGCGGCGCCGAGTGGCTGGCGCCTGGAGGATCGTCGCAACCGTTTCCGGGTGGTGTTGCCCAGTCAACTCGCCGGCTGAACGGCATGTCTCGCCCCCCGTGGGACCCTCCGTTCGGGGAACGACCGTATGGTCAACGGGTGTTTGCTCACGAGGTGCCGCACGCGGCAACTTCGCGGGTGCGTTACACCTTCGCGTGGCTCATTGGTGGATGGATCGCTGCCTATGTCGCGGCAACGGCACTCCAGGTGTTTCTCGTTGCGGCATTCGACATCTCCGAGGACGTCAGTCGGCAACCCGACTGGTTCTTGTTGGCGGGCGCTCTCTCGCTGTGGATACCACAAGTAGTGCTGCTCGTCGTATTTTCGCGTCGCGCAGGCACGGGTTCGTTTCTCGACGACTTCTCGTTCCGGTTTCGCGTGGTGGATCTGTGGGGAGTGCCCATCGGCGTACTGTCGCAGGTGTTGCTGGTCGGGTTGGTGACATGGCCGTTTCGTACCTGGTTTCCCGACACGTTCAATACGGAAAACGTGGAGGACCGAGCACGCACGCTCTATGACTCTGCGCGCGGGCCTTGGCTGGTGGTACTCGGGCTCATCGTGGTGATTGGCGCTCCTCTCGTGGAAGAGCTGGTGTACCGCGGCTTTTTGCAAGCGGGACTGCGGAGCCGAATCAACGATGTCGTCGCCATCCTCATCACGGCGGCGTGGTTTGCGGGTATCCATGGGCGGGTGGCGGAACTACCGGGGCTGTTTGCGTTTGCGCTGGTATTGGGAATTGCATTCCACATGACGCGACGCCTTGGCATGCCGGTGATCGCCCACCTAGCGTTCAATGCCACGGGGCTGGCATTCCTTGCCCTGACCTGAGCAACATTCGCTACCCGCATGACGAACCCCACCGACGGCACCATCACTGACGACAGCTCGGTTGATCTCGCCGACGACGTACTCGATCAGCGCCGAGTGGTGTCACCTCGTGAGGCGATCTACTTCGAACGTCGCACGAAGCTGATCTTCGCCGCCGTCATCGTCTTCGTCACCACCTTGATGGTGTTTCTCACGCTGCAGCCGTCGTTGATTTTCCGCAACAACACGCCGACGGGCGGTGACATGGGTGCCCACGTGTACGGACCCGCGTATCTACGCGACCATCTGCTCACGTCGTTTCGTTTGTCTGGTTGGAGCAACGATTGGTATGCCGGCCTGCCGATCTATCGCTTCTACATGGTGGTGCCGGCGCTCTTCATCCTGGCTCTCGATGTGCTGTTGCCGTACGGCATTGCATTGAAGTTGGTGGCCATTGCCGGACTCGTTGCACTGCCACTGTGCACGTGGCTGTTCGCCAAGTTGGCGCGCTTGGCATTTCCGATTCCCGAACTCTTCGTGGTTGCGAGCACGGTGTTTTTGTTCGATGAAAGTTTCACCATCTACGGCGGCAACATCGCCTCCACCATGGCAGGGGAGTTCTCCTTTTCCATATCGCTTGCGTTCTCGGTACTCGGATTCGGGGTGTTCATTCGCGGATTGGAGACCGGCCGGTACCGAATCGCATCCACGGTGTTGCTGGCGTTGGCTGCGTTGAGCCATGGCATCGTCTTGTTGTTCGTGTTCCTCGGGTATCTCCTGATCTTGGCGATGCATCGTGAGTCCGCCAAGTGGAAGTTCGGTGTTCCCGTCATCGGAACTGCAATCTTGCTCTCGGCATTTTGGGTGGTGCCGTTCGTGCTCAACCACTCCTTCATGACCGACATGAAGTACGAACCGCAGCCGACCGGCTACAGCGAGTCGTTCATCGACATGTTCTTCCCTTTGCACTCCGTGTTCGACGTGCTCATCACCGGATTCGCGGTGATCGGGTTCTTGTCGGCGCTGTGGCGGCGCAACAACGTCGGGTCGTGGTTGGGAATCTACGGAGTGGTACTTGCCATCGGGGTGTTCGTCGCGCGGGAGAGTTTGCCGATCATCGGGTTGTTGTGGAATCCGCGAATCCTCCCGTTCTTCTATCTCCTGCGTTACATGCTGATGATGGTGGGCATCTACGAAGTCGTGGTGGCGGTGGCGCGATTCGCCAATTTGGAATTCACCGCTGCTCGTGTGGCCAAAACCGGTGAAGAACACGTGCTGGCGCCGTCTCCACGTGGACGGCTGAACTTCAACATCGCCACCGCATGCGCAGTGTCGTTGATCTGTATCGGCATCATCGGGTTCCGTTTCCAAGAGTTGCCATTCGGTTCGATACGCACCGCGCAGGACGGTGGTCAGCGGTACGGCGTCGGTCCGTTCAGTGTTCCTGCTTCCAACGACGGTTTCGTCGATGGCTGGGCACGCTGGAACTTCACGGGATACGAAGGCAAGAACGCGTACGGCGAATATCGAACGCTCGTGGAAACCATGGCGCAGATCGGCAAAGACCCTCGTTATGGCTGTGGTCGCGCGTTGTGGGAGAACAACGGCGAGCTCAACAAGTACGGCACCACGATGGGACTCATGCTGTTGCCCCACTGGACGGACGGCTGCATCGGCAGCATGGAAGGACTCTTCTTCGAAGCGTCGGGTACCACGCCGTACCACTTCATTGCTGCTGCCGCGATGTCGAAGCAGAGCAGCAACCCCGTGCGAGAGTTGCGATACGACGACAACAATGCGGCACTCGGTGTGCGCTATCTGCAGGAGCTCGGGGTGCGTTACTACATGGGCTTCACGCCCGAGGCAATTCGTGAAGCTTCGGCACAACCTGCATTGCGCGAGATCGCGCGCAGTGGACCGTGGGTGATTTATCAGGTGGAGGCCAGTGACTTGGTGGTGCCGCTTGCAGTGCAGCCGGTGGTGGTCGGGTCGCGTAGCGACGCCGAATCTTCGATGGCCCACCAGGACGACGCAAAGGAGCGTTGGCTGGAAGTCGGAACGAGCTGGTTCCAAAATCCCAACGATTGGGTGGCGATGCCGGCTGCCGACGGTCCGGATGAATGGCAACGCATCTCGGTGGGCATCGATTTCAACCGCCGAATCGGGGAGCCCGACGATTCGGCGCGTCGTGTTGATGTAGTGGTCCCGAGCGAGCCGATCTCCGTGGTGAACACCGAATTGGCAACGGTCACTGACGTGGTGCAAGGACGAAGCAGCGTGTCGTTCCGCGTGGACAAAGTTGGTACACCAATTCTGGTTCGAACGAGCTACTTCCCGAATTGGGGCGTGTCCGGCGCGAAGGGTCCGTACCGGGTCGCACCGAACATGATGGTGGTGGTGCCCACCGACAACGAAGTGAAGCTGAGTTTCGGGTGGTCTTTCCTCGACGTGTTGGCGTACGTGCTTTCCATCGGCGGCATCGCAGTGCTGGTGCGCTGGCGCCGCACGTCCCGACGAACGACGACCTAGCCTTTCTCCGATGCCGAATCTCGACGCGATCGTCAAGGCGTACGACGTGCGCGGCACGGTACCCGACCAGTTCGATGAATCGCTGGCTCGCGCCTTTGGTGTGGCGTTCGTGCAGTTCACCAAGGCGTCCTCCGTGGTGGTGGCCCATGACATGCGTCCGTCGGGGCCCGGGTTGGTGGCGGCGTTCCAGGACGGAGTCACGTCGTGCGGCGCTTCCGTGGTGAATCTCGGTCTTGCGAGCACCGACTTGTTGTATTACGCAAGCGGCATCATGAATTTGCCGGGTGCAATGTTCACCGCCTCGCACAATCCTGCCCAGTACAACGGCATCAAGATGTGCTCTGCCGGTGCCCGTTCGATCGGAATCGACAACGGTCTTGCAGACATCCGCGAATTGGCTCGAGCCGCACTCGCCACCGCCGTGGTGGGGGATGCAACCAAGGTGACCAAGCGGAACATGTTGTCCGACTTCGCCGACCACGTGTTGTCGTTCATCGAGGTGTCATCGTTGCGACCAATGAAGGTCGTGGCCGATACCGCCAACGGCATGGGCGGATTGGTCGTGCCTGCGGTGTTCGACCGACTCGACATGATCGACATGGAAATCATGTACGGCGAACTCGACGGGACGTTTCCAAACCATCCGGCCGACCCGATCCAGCCCGCCAACCAGCGCGATCTGCAGGCGCGCGTGGTCGCAGGTGGTTTCGACGTCGGTTTGGCGTTCGACGGCGATGCCGATCGCGTGTTCTTGGTGGACGAGCTTGGTCGCACCATGTCGGGCAGCACCACGACGGCGATCTTGGCCAAGGTGTTCCTGCGTCGTCATCCCGGTGCGACGATCCTCTACAACCTCATCTCGTCCCGCGCCGTCCGCGAGGTCATCGCCGAGAACGGTGGCACGGGAATGCGCACCAAGAACGGTCACAGCTACATGAAGGGCGTGATGGCCGACACCGGGGCGGTGTTCGCCGGCGAGCACAGTGGCCACTACTACTTTGCCGACAACTATCGCGCCGACAGTGGTCTCATCGCTGCGCTGGTGGTGTTGGAAGAGATGAGTCGCACCGGCTTGCCGCTTTCCAAGTTGCGTGAGTCCGTCGAGCGGTATGCAAACAGTGGCGAGATCAATACGCAAGTAAAGGACATCTCCGCGGTCATTGCCCGCGTTGCAGAAAGGTACGCGGCTTTTCCGCAAGATCGTCTGGATGGTCTCACCGTGGATTGTGGCGACTGGTGGTTCAATGTTCGACCTTCCAACACCGAGCCGCTACTGCGTCTCAACCTCGAGGCTGCGACACGGGAACAGTGCGACACGCAAGTGGCCGAGTTGCTGCAGTTGATTACGGCCTGACGAATACGACACGTAGCCGCGTGCGGTTCGCATAGCCTTCAGGACCATGAGCACCATCGATGCCCGCCTCCTGGCAATCCTCGCGTGTCCGCAAGACAAGGGTCCGCTGTATTTCGTTGCCGACGAAGACGCGTTGTACAACCCCCGATTGCAGCGCCGCTACGACGTTCGCGATGGGATTCCAGTGATGTTGGTGGACGAGGCAACCACGGTGAGCGACGAGGAGCACGCACGCATCATGGCCAAGGTGTCATCGCAGGGAATCACGCCGACCTTCGACGCGTAACGCGCTTCCTGCGCTTCGACATCGCATAGACTCATGACCGTCGGCTGACCCGATTCGGTGCCAGCAGGCCCCAGTCCGACACGGTTCAATCATCACAGGGATACAGGAACAAAGGGGTCAGCCATGTCGTCATCAACGTTTGCCCAACGCAAGGACTATCGCGTCGCCGATATCTCGCTCGCGCCATTTGGTCGCAAGGAGATTCATCTCGCCGAACACGAAATGCCGGGTTTGCGGGCATTGCGCAAGGAGTACGGTGCATCGAAGCCGTTGAAGGGCGCGCGAATCTCCGGCTCGTTGCACATGACGGTGCAAACCGCCGTGCTCATCGAAACGCTGGTGGAACTCGGGGCCCAGGTGCGATGGGCGAGTTGCAACATCTTCTCCACGCAAGACCACGCGGCCGCCGCAGTTGCGGTGGGTCCGAACGGAACCATGGAGGAGCCCAACGGCGTCCCCGTCTTTGCATGGAAGGGCGAAACGTTGGAGGAGTACTGGTGGGCCACCGAACAGATGATGACCTGGCCCGATGGTGACGGACCGAACATGATCCTGGATGACGGTGGTGACGCAACGCTGCTGCTGCACAAGGGTGTGGAATACGAAAAGGAAGGCAAGGTGCCCGATCCCACGACGGCGTCGAACCCGGAGTTGGCGATCGTGCTCGGGTTGCTGCAGCGCACGTTGAAGACCGATCCAACCAAATGGACTCGCATGGCCAAGGGAATCCGTGGTGTCACCGAAGAAACCACCACCGGTGTGAAGCGCCTGTACAAGATGCACGAGCGCAAGGAGTTGTTGTTCCCGGCAATCAACGTGAATGACAGCGTCACCAAGAGCAAGTTCGACAATCTCTACGGTTGCCGACACTCGCTCATCGATGCAATCAACAGGGCCACCGACGTCATGATTGCCGGCAAGGTCGCGGTGGTGTGTGGTTACGGCGACGTCGGCAAGGGTTCCGCACAAAGTTTGCGCGGCCAGGGTGCTCGAGTAATCGTGACGGAAATCGATCCCATCAATGCGTTGCAGGCGGCGATGGAGGGTTACCAGGTCGACACGCTCGACGACGTGGTGGGTGAGGCCGACATTTTCGTTACCGCAACCGGCAACGAGATGATCATCACCGTCGACCACATGGCCAAGATGAAGCACAACGCCATCGTCTGCAACATCGGCCACTTCGACAACGAAATCGACATGGCGGGTTTGGCGCGCAGTGGTGCCAAGCGCGACGAGTTGAAGCCGGGAACCGACTTGTGGACCTTCCCCGATGGTCACGCGGTGATCGTGCTGGCCGAGGGGCGTCTCGTGAACCTGGGTTGCGCAACCGGACACCCCAGCTTCGTGATGAGTTGTTCGTTCTCCAATCAGGTGATTGCGCAAATCGAGTTGTTCAACAACCTGACCAAGTACCCGATCGGGGTATACGTGCTACCGAAGCACTTGGACGAGCGAGTGGCGTCGCTTCACCTCGGCGCGCTGGGCGCAAAGCTGACCAAACTCTCCGATCGCCAAGCGGAGTATCTCGACATGGACCCGAAGGGACCGTTCAAGCCGGAGCACTACCGCTACTAACGCGCAACGTCCTGGTCCTTGCGCGGTCGTACGGCGAGGCGCGGCATGAGCGGCTGCACGAGCGGTCCGATCGCGACGGCAAAAAG